>Ga0316204_10006450_pt1 | contig 18034 bp, 4 predicted proteins | sample 6monrhotite_MG_2_FD_205661 | JGI IMG/M metagenome (GOLD analysis project Ga0316204, IMG submission 205661) | Microbial mat bacterial communities from mineral coupon in-situ incubated in ocean water Damariscotta River, Maine, United States -... | ecosystem: Environmental > Aquatic > Marine >... | reverse complement strand
TTGCCGTAGTGATTACCCGTGACAGCATGGTCGTGCCGAAACGCAAAGGCCCGGAAGACCTGCCGGTTGAAGAGTACACGCCCAAACCCTATACCCTGGGGCCGCATGAAGAGCCAGGGTATGTGCCACCCCAGGCGACTAAAAGCAAAACCGAACAACGCAATGATGATACAGGAGAAATCAGAAGGTTAATGAAGTCCCAAAACCCAAGAGATAGACAAGAGGCAATAGATAAAGCTATAAAGATTTACGCTATCAATATGAAAGGGGTGAAATTTGTAAAATATAATGATGCCTTGGAAGATAATGGCATAACCTCAAAAAATGGTGCTGTAGAAATAGGAAAAGCAGCATTTTCGACTGCTTCACCTGGTTGGTTAGGTTCTACGTTAGGCCATGAAATTGAAGTGCATATACAAGAGCAGGCTTTAAAAGGAAATTGGTGGGTAGATGAGCAAGGAACTGCGATACAAGAGGTTCAGGCGTATGATTATGAATTGAAAAATGCTGAAAGATATGGTCTTACAAAAGAGGAAATAAAAGAGTTAAGATGGGCGAGAAAAGATTATTATCTTGATTTAAATGATGAGAATAAAGCGTTGGTTAGTAAAAATGATTATTCTGTGTATATACCATAATTAGATAATGTTTTTATATGTAACACTTACACTCTTATTGTTGCAATATTCATATTGTGAGGCAGCTATGGAACCGATTGATTTTTTACTTATTAGTAAAAAAAATAAGTTGGAGTTGAGGATTAAAAATTCAAGTGCGGTTGATGTGCTTGTCAATAAAAAGTTTTCTCTTGGTCCAGCAGGAAAGAGAGGGAATATCGAACTCTATTTCACCGATAACAAAGGAGTTGTACATGAGCTTTCAGCTAAAATTAATTACAGTAAAGGTACTGACAGTGATTTAATAGTACTTTCACCAAATGAATTCATTGAGAAAGAAATCGATCATGATGAACTAATACGGTATTACAATTTGGGTTCGGGTCACTATACGGTCAAAGGAATTTATAAAAATAGTTTTGGGGAAGATAAGGGAGCCTACATGGGGAAAATTAACTCATCGTCCATCACGATTGAAATAAAACACAATGACTTCTTTAAATAAGCAGACGGCTGGTTGAGGGTGTACATACCCCAACTTCAACGGCGTTCGTCCCGACATCTGGTTAACCCCCGAAGATGCAGCCAGAGAAACCCGGAATCTGTAGTGCATTCCTGCGGGAACTCCGTTCCACACAGGCGGGGAGGCAATAAAGTTGCAATTTAGCGTTTTATCGGGAAATCTCTCATCAATTACTCTCCCGGATATCTCTCCGGTATCACTGGGCAAACAAGGAAGTTCATGCAGTTGTACAATATTATCGTCAAAGGTAGTTTTGGCCATCTCTACCGATTGCATTTACCTTACGAAGACCCGGTTCATAGTGAGATTGACCCCAAAGATTTTTGGGACCCTGTTTCTGCGCATACCTTTGTGTGGAAACTGCAAGTGACTGACGAAAAGTGGTTACGCATTCTATGCGCCGCAGGCTACCCACCGAACCGGCATGTGGACGGTATCGAACTGCGCGGCGCCGCGATCAAGTTACTGGTACTGGGCATTATCAATGTCTATCCCCTCACACACCTTAGAGGGTTTGTGCAGCGGGCCCGTTATCTTAACATCGATGCATCCGATGTCCTGCAATATCACTTTATTCCCAGTACCTTGTTGGTGATGCAGGATCTCCCCGAGGTCCGGTTTTTCAAAAGTGAACCGGCATCAGCCACACAATTTGTGGAACAATTAGCGCTGGCGGATGAGCAACTGGTAGAGGTTGTCCGTGATCTTCCCCTGGCGTTTGGTTTGAAATCCTCCGACCGCACGACGCGTATTAAAGGTCTGGTATACGCGATGTGTAACGGTAATGTGGCCGTTGTGATGGAACGCCCGAACAGGGTTCCTCCCCGGAAAAAAGGCCCGGAAGACCTGCCGGTTGAATATTACACACCCAAACCTTATACACTGGGCCCGCATGAAGAACCGGGGTATGTGCCGCCGGAGAATCCGCATTCGGGATTGCATAATCAGGAAGCATTGACGCCGGATTTTGAAACATCGGCAGAGTCGTTCAAGACGATTAGGCAAGTGGATATGGATGATTTATCGGTGGAAGAGGAAGCCATGAAAGAAATGCTTACAGACCAAGGTTGGGATGAAGATAAAGTCAAACAAGTTCTCGAATCCGGCGATAATTTTATGGAAACCCCCTATCAAAGGGGTGATAAAATGTATGGTTTCAATACCGCTGGTCGTGCCAGAAATCTGGACAATTCCGCCTACCTGCTGGATGAGATGGGCATGAAAGATGTTAAAGAAAAATATTTCAGGCAAGGCCATTGGGACAAGGAAGGTGTTAAAGATTATCTGGCCCTGCCGTGTTTCAATGCTGCCAACCAAATCGATGTCATGGAAGTGACAAAACCTGCCACCGGTATTCAGTCCACCATTGGCAAAGCTACTGAGCTGCTACGTTACGATGGTGCAGATGGTTACACCACCGGCACGCTGGGTAAAATCATGGGTGGTGGTGGCACCCAGATCACGCTGGATACCTCGGCGCTCACATTACTTCCCGGAAAATAATCTATGCCCAATACCGAAGAACAACGCCTCGACCTTATCGAAAACTGCACATTGTTACTGGAAGGGCCATTAAAACCCTTTAACCAGACAGATAATACCGCTGAAGGGCGTATGATCACACAATGCAAATGGCTCAAAGAGCGTGCTGAAAACCATGGTCTGCCCTTGCCAGTAAAAAAAGGCAAGCTGGGGTCTTTGTTGTATATCTATACCAATGGCGAACTTTTTACAGCGGACAGCACAAAAGAAGAAATTCGCCATGTCGAAATGATTATGAAACGGATTATACGTTTGGCGTATGAAGGCCAACTCCTGATGAAACCCCCTTACATCCCCTACGCTTTGTGCTGCATCGATGCCCTGATCACATTGCTGCAAACCGCCCCCCGCCCTCTGAATCAATATGAACAGGGTTTGATCCCTGATCTGAAACAACTGAGACAGCTTTTGGATGAAGGAAAAATAGAGCCCCCGTTAGGTGCCTATGGCCGTACATATCCAAACCTGAATAAATCAGGCAGCACTATTAAAGACATCCCCAACGGAAAAAAGTATCTTCGTAGGGTGATCAACCTCATCTTCAATGGTGTGCGTCCTGACACTTGGTTAACGCCTGAGGATGCGGAGAGAGAAACCCAGAATTTATAGCGGATTTGTTGGCTAACCTTGGTTTTCCTCCAGCTGGCTTTTGAATTATCGAAAAATACAGATTTATCCACCTTAAATGCCCGCTTCTGCTTGTCAACTATTTACCAGAATAACCCCAAAATTGTGATAGAATCACGGGCGTTTATTTGGCTTCAGCTTCAGAATGTGCTCTTGCTTCAATATCTGGCATAGCGCGTAGCAAACACTTAATTAAGGACATCGTTATGACTCTACATCGCCCGAAGACGCGTTTTCGCCCTTTTTTGCTGTTTTTTTTGGTGTTATTTGCCCTGATCGTACAGGGTTGCTTTCATAGCAGCAGTGGTGGGGGCGGGAAGATTGGTGTTACACCTGATGCCAATCCGACGGGTTATTACGATGTCAGTGGTACAGCGAGTGTTGGCGATGGCAGTGGCGGGACGTTGACGATCACAGATTTACAGGGGTTGGTGAACGGTACCCGATTTATTGCTATTAGTGATGCCAACGGCCTCGTTTATGATGGCACGATGACCGAGATCAACACCGATGACTTTACCGCAACCGTCTCAGTGTTTCAGGACGGCACCCTGATCACAACTGCTCCTGTCACCGGCATGATTACGGCGGGCGCAAAGATTACGGGAACGCTGACCGGCAGTGGTTTGGGTAGTGGGAGTTTTGAGTTGATTTATGCGTTATCGAACGATACGGCTGCGGCTTTGTCTCGTGTGCAGAATATGCCTAATTTTTTCTGGTTCGATAGAGTAGGAGGGGGGCAGGCGGTAGGTTTGGGTTTTGCTGTTGATGCGGAGGGAAATGTCACAAACTTCTTTAGTGCCAGTGATGGTACTTTTAACCAATGTATTGTTGACTCAGGTGTAATTTCACCGGTTACGAGCACTAGTCTTTATACCCTCAATCTGACGCTATCCAGCTGTAGCAACACCGCTGTTGATGGTGATTATTCCGGTTTAGCATCTATGCGTACCGAAAGCATCGAAGATCCTGTAGGCGACCGGTTAGTGTTGGTTGTATCAAATTTGAGTTTTAGTATTCAGGGTGAATTCAAATTGGGCGAAGATGGTTGATACAGTGTGTCAGCTAAGAGTGTTGGAGTTACGTTTAGCTCATAGTAATAAATAGTAATGAATCAGGGCAGTAGGGTATGAAAAAAAATATAGCGCATCAGTACAGCGTGTTTAGCACTTGGTTTTTTTCTACCTTGTTGTTTATAAGTAGTGCAGGCATATCACCGGCGATTGCTGGACCAGAGGGTGGTCAGGTCGTGAGCGGTACGGGTTCTATTGCCCATTCCGGTACGACGACCACTATCAACCAGACGACCCAAAACATGGCCATCGACTGGCAAAGCTATAATGTTAATGTCGATGAGCGAGTGCAGTACATCCAGCCTAATGCCTCTTCCATATCGCTCAATCGTATCCTGAGCCAAAGTGGTTCCACTATTGCCGGACGTATTGACGCCAATGGTCAGGTGGTTCTCGTTAACCCCAACGGTATCTTTTTCACTCCCACGTCGATGATCAATGTTGGCGGTATTATTGCCTCCGGTTTAAATATCCAACCCAATGATTTCATGAATGGCCACTACATCTTTGATGATGTTTTGGATACCGATGGTACGGTGATCAACAGCGGTATCATCAATGCCTCGCTGGGCGGCAATGTTGCCTTGATTGGTAAGCAAGTAAAAAACGATGGACTGATTGTAGCCAACCTCGGCTCAGTGAGTCTTGCCGCAGGAAAACAAGCGGTGCTCACGTTTGATCAAGATGGATTGCTGGGTGTCCGTGTCAGCAAAGCCATTCTACAAGACGAACTCGGTGTTGATCCCGCCGTGTTAAACAACGGTGAGATCAACGCCGAAGGCGGTCGTGTGTTATTGACCGCCAGCACCAGTCAGGATGTGTTTTCACAAGCGGTGAATACCGGTGATCTAAATCAAACTGCTACCAGCGTTGTTGTGCATGAAGATGGCAGCTTTACGCTAGGCAGTGGCGCGGATGTGCTCAATACTGGCACCGTCGATACATCGACAACCAACAATAATCAAAGCCTTGATCAGAACACAGGCCGCATTGTGCTGCTCGGTGAAAACGTCACCAGCAGTGGCGTGTTAAATGCCGATGCCGAAAACGGCAACGGCGGTGAGATTGAACTGCATGCACAAAACACTACGTTGTTAACAAGTGACAGTGTTACTTTGGCACGTTCGGAAGCAAATGGTCAGGGTGGTATTGTAAAAGTATTGGGTAACAGAGTAGGACTGTTTGAACAATCCATGGTGGATGTTTCCGGTGCCAATGGTGGTGGGCAGGTGCTGGTTGGTGGCGATTTTCAAGGTAATAACTCGGCAATACGTAATGCGACGACCACGATTGTTAATGGAGGTACGGTTATTCACGCCGATGCCATTGAAAATGGTGATGGTGGAAAAGTTATTTTATGGTCAGATAACAATACTTTTTTTGGCGGGGATATTTTTGTTCGTGGCGGAAGGCTTGCCGGTAATGGCGGCTTGATTGAGACATCTGGCAAGGAAAACTTAATATTTCGTGGTAACACGAATCGCAGTGCTCAACAGGGCGAGGCTGGCAGGCTTCTGCTTGACCCTAGAAATATTACGATAGGTACTGCTTCAGGTGATGATGGTGAACTTGAGGATGGAACGGTTTATTTTGCTGACTGTTCAGGAGGAAGTTGTAGCCCCTCTAGCGACAATTTTAATATCAGTGCCGGAAAGCTTCAATCGGAGTTGAATGATGGCGATGTGGTATTGCAGGCAAATCAGGATATTCGTGTTACGGAGTCCATAACGACAAGTAGTTTAGAGGTGTATACTTTAACCCTGCAAGCCGGTGATGATATTACGACAAGCGCTGATACAGTATTTGATCTAGGCAACGATAACTTAGTGATGATAGCGGGTAGCTCTGGTTGTGGTAGTAGTTGTCAAGATAGTAACCCTGTAGGAGATACTTTTGAGGGTGGTAACATTCGATTGCAAGGCATCATTGATACCAGCGGCAGTCTGACTTTACATGCCGCTGACAGCATCTGGATTGACAATGCCATTGGCGCTACTACCGCACCGTCATCCATTGTGATACGTGCCGGTAATTCCATCGAGACGCGCACAAACACATCCCCCAATCCAGATACTTTTGGTGCCATTACATCGAGTGGGGATATCACGCTAACTGCGGCTGATAGTTCGTTAGCAAGTGATTCAACGAGTGCTTCTCTGCGGACAGTGGCGCGTAGTCAGCCACTGACTGGCAATATTATTCTTCGGCATGACGTAACAACGAATGGTAATGATTTTTTTGCGACAACAACAGCCGGTTATTTTGATAACTGGTTTGATGAGCAAAACCTGGACGCTGGAACGGGTAGTGTTTCGATAACGGCCAATGGGAGTGCTTTAGATACTGATAACACAGAGACGGGTGCGTTCTTGGGTGATATCACCGCTGGATCACTTTCGGTGACCACCACAACGGGTCAAATCGTACAGTCTCTCAGTGCTACACGAAACCTTGTCGTTACCGGAACCTCCACGTTTGCTGCGGGCGCAAACCCCATTAATCTCCAAAACACATCGAATGATTTACAAGGTGAGATTGCCTTTACCACCACTGGTGCGAACAATGTTGATTTAGAAAATACAGCAACAACCACCATTTTGGGGAATGTTAGTGTCGGTGGCAAGTTAACAGTGACGGCCTCACAAAATCTAACGCTCGCTGATGCGAATGACGGTGCCGATGACGTGGTGGGGGCAGCGGGTAGTGCTATCCAGTTAACGTTTGGAACAGATGGTACCGGCTTTACTTTTACGGCTGATGGTACGGTGACCACCGGAACGGGTGGCTCTATCACAGTTACCGGTGGTGCGGGAGGGGATACATTTGATATCAACGCTACGGGTTTGTCGGGGCTCAGTCTCAATGGTGCTGGGGGGAACGATGTTTTATCTGCCGCAAACGAAGCTAACTTCTGGTCAATTGATGGTGTCGAGAGTGGTGGGATTTATGCAGACACAACAGATCGCGCCACATCGACCAATGAGCGTTTGCTTTTCAGTGATATTGAAAGCTTGACTGGCGGAGAAAACATTGATGACTTTTTAGTGACGGGTACGGGCACAATTCCGGGTTCGATCAATGGTGGTGGCGGCAGCGGCATAAACAGTCTGACAATAGCCAAAGATAATGGCGGCACACCCACACCCGTGGCAACAGACAACACCTGGACCATCAATACGGCATACGGTGGCACTGTTACTGCGGGCATTGGTACGGATTTTTCAAACATCCACACGATTACCGGTGGTGCAGGTGCAGACACTTTCCAATTCACGATGACCGATGCCGTTGTCAACAGTGTGGCGGGTGGTGATGGTGATGGTAATGACACTATCGAAGGTCATAATCTGGTTTCTACCTGGAACATTGATGGAACAGCTACAGGCACATTAGTTAATGAAGCAACTGCCGGCGTAACAGCACCTGACGCAGGTGCTATTCGTTTTGCCGAGATGGAAATAGTGACCGGTGGGGACAATAACGATACTTTTGATATTGATGCGGACTTCACCGGCACGATCAATGGTGACTCACTGACGGGGACTGGCCAGGACACATTTAACATCAATTCATCGACGGCCTTTAGTGGCACCCTTACTGGCCGTGGCGGCAATGATGATTTTAACATCCTCCAGTCTATGACAGGCACTATTAATGGTGACGCAGGTAACGATACCTTTGATATTGATGCAGATATTACGGGCACTGCGGCTGGTGATGCAGGGGATGATATTTTCAACATTGCCGCTAATGTTACCGGTACCCTGAATGGCAATGCCGATGATGATACGTTTAACATCCAGACTGATGACATTACTGCTGCTAATGTTATTGGCGGAACCAGTGGAACTGATTCCGACACTATCGTGGGTTTTGATTCGACAAACACCAACGTATGGACAGTGACAGATGATGGAATCGGTACGCTGGTTAACGGCAGCGGCACTCTCAATTTTTCCGAGATTGATAACCTCACGGGTGGCACCGGCGCGGATGATTTTACGATTACTGGATCAGGCAGCATCAGCGGGACAATTGATGGTGGTGGTGATGCAGGCGTCAACACGCTCACCGGGCGTAATGCCGACACCACCTGGAACATTACCGCTACCGGTACCCCCAACGACCTGACCGATACCAGCAGCACGCCAGCAATCTACGTTGCCGATTTCACCAATATCGATACCCTAACCGGTGGCACCGGTATCGACACCTTTGACATCACCGCCGCGTTTACCGGCAATATTAACGGGGGTGACAATAATGATGATTTTAATATTGGCGCAAATGTGAGTGGAACCATCGACGGTGGCCTGGGCGCTGACACGTTTGATGTGACCGCTACTACTAGTGGATTACTGCAAGGTAACAATGGCATCGACACCTTTAATCTGGGTGCTGACGTTACCGGTGGTGCAAATGGTGGTGCCGGTAATGACATTTTTAATATCAGCGCATCACAGAGCAACACACTGAGCGGTAATGAAGGCGATGATACCTTTGACGTCCGTCAGACAGGTTTAACCATCAACAACATTGATGGGGGCTTATCAAACGAAACCACCGGCGACACACTGACGGCCGCAAACGAAATTAACTTCTGGTCAATTGATAGTGTCGAGAGTGGTGGGATTTATGCAAACACAACGGATCGCACCACACCTGCCAATGAGCGTTTGCTTTTCAGTGATATTGAAAACTTGACTGGTGGAGAAAACATTGATGACTTTTTAGTGGCGGGTACGGGCACAATTCCGGGTTCGCTCAATGGTGGTGGCGGCAGCGGCATAAACAGCCTGACAATAGCCAAAGATGATGGCGGCACACCTACACCCGTGCCAACAGACAACACCTGGACCATCAATACGGCATACGGTGGCACTGTTACTGCGGGCATTGGTACTGGTTTTTCAAACATCCACACGATTACAGGCGGTTCGGCTGTGGATACCTTTACCGTTGAGGCCGGAGCCACCATCGGGACATTAAATGGTCAGGGCGGGAATGACGACATCACCGTCAATGGCTCAGTGACCACTGCCGTGAACGGCGGAGAAGGTAGTGACAACATGATTGTTACCGGCACTGTCGCTTCAATTAATGCAGGCAATGGTGCCAATACCGTATCCGTTTCCGGAACGGTCACCAATGCGATTACAGCGGGTACTGATGGCGATTCCATTACCGTCACCGGTTCAGTTGCATCCATTAATGCCGGCAATGGTCTCAACAGTGTCACCGTTAATAATGGTGGCAGTGTCACCGGAGCCATTGTTACCGGCACAGGAAATGACGCCATTGTATTAGCCGACACCGGCACCGGTAGTGTGGGTTCAATCTCCGCCGGAAATGGCACGAATACCGTGACCATTAATACCGGTGGTAATGTTACGGGCGCCATTACCACCGGCGTCAACGATGACACGATCGACATCAGTGGTGATGTTGTATCAATTGATGCGGGTGCGGGCGATGATGGTATCACCGTCGCCGGTACGGTGAGTGGTGTGATTGACGGCGGCACAGATACCGGCGGCGATACGCTCACCATCAGACGCGCAAGTAACCAGATTGTTCAACTAGGCAGCGTGGATACCGGCACGGAAGACTTTACTGTAAATAACGTTGAAACGATTGACGCGACCAACAGCGCCACCGGCAACACCTTACGCGCCGGTAACGGCACCAACACTTGGGACATCGACACCGCCAATAGCGGGGAAGTTGCAGGTATAAACTTCAGCAATTTCGCCAATCTCCGCGGTGGCACCGGCAATGATACCTTCAATGTTAACGCCGCCCTGAACAGCATCACCACCGGCGATGGCCCCGGTTCCACCAACACTGTCATTATCAACAGTGGAGGCACAGTGAGTGATGCCATTACCGGTGGTGACGGTCGCGATAACATTACTGTTAACACCGGTGGCTCAACCGGCTCGATAAGTACAGAGGAAAATGACGATAGTATTTGGATAGCCTCCACCGGGGTAACAACCGGACCGTTGGCGGGTGGTGATGGAACAGACACACTGACCGTGGATACATCCGGCAATAGCTGGGCGCTGACAAATGCCACCGATGGTACTGTCACTAATGGCGCAACGGTCAGTTTTACCGGTTTTGAAAGCCTGAACAGCGCAGCCGGCAGCACAGACACACTGGATTTCAGCCTCGTAACAGACGACATTGCCATTGACCTGAACTCATTCACCGGCTTTGACAGCATTATCGGTAACTACAGCAATGGCGGCTCATACACGGCATCCATTACCGGCTGGGATGGCACAGAAAACAACTGGTTGATCGGTGAAGTGACGATCAATGCGACCACGACAGATGGCATTAACGATGGCACTGTTACCAACGGTACTAGCGGCACCACCATCACCTTTGAAGATTTCAATGCATTAATCGGTGGCACAGGGGATGATACTTTCACCATTACCAGTGGAACCGGCCCCAGCTCCGTCCCTGTCAATGGTGCATTTGATGGCACGCTTAACGGTGGCGGTGGTGACAATACGCTGATTGCTCGCGATGTTCCAAACACCTGGGAGATAAACGGAACGGATAGCACACTGTCGTATAACACGACAATCACCAGCACCTTTAATGCTATCCAGAATGTTGTGGGTGGAAGTGATATGGATACTTTCACCATTAATGCTGCTATCAACGACATCAACACTGGCAACGGCACCAACAGCATTACCGTCAACAACAGCGGCACTGTTAGCGGTGCCATTATCGGTGGCACTGGCATTGACACCCTTAATATCATCGGCAATGCCAACACGATCAACACCGGCGAAAATAATGACACCATCACCGTCTCTGGTACGGTCAGTGGTGTGATTGATGGCGGCAGCAACGTCAGCGACAATGACACATTGAACATCACGGCGGCGGGCGACCACATCATTCAGTTAGGTGCAACGACCAGTGCCGGCGCAGACTACACCGTCACCAATATCGAGACCCTCGATGCCGATGGTATGACGGGCAATACCCTGGGCAACACCTTGCGAGGTGCCAGCGGTGATAACACCTGGATCGTCGATACGGACAACGACGGCACGGTGAATGGCACCACCTTCCGTAACTTCGCCAACCTTGAAGGCAACACCGGCACCGACACCTTCACGGTGAACGCCGCCCTGCGCAGCATCAACACCGGCAACGGCACCAACAGCCTCACCGTCAATAACAGCGGCACGGTGACGGGCGCGATTACCGGCGGCACCGGCATCGACACCGTGGCGATCATCGGCAGTGCCAACACGATCAACACCGGCGAAAATAACGACACCATCACCGTCTCTGGTACGGTCAGTGGTGTGATTGATGGCGGCAGCAACGCCAGCGACAATGACACATTGAACATCACGGCGGCGGGCGACCACATCATTCAGTTAGGTGCAACAATCAGTGTCGGCGCAGACTACACCGTCAACAATATCGAGACCCTCGATGCCGACGGTACGACCGGCAATACCCTGGGCAACACCTTGCGAGGCGCCAGTGGCAACAACACCTGGACCGTCGATACGGACAACGACGGCATGGTGAATGCTACCACCTTCCGTAACTTCGCCAACCTTGAAGGCAACACCGGCACGGATACCTTCACGGTGAACGCCGCCCTGCGCAGCATCAACACCGGCAACGGCACCAACAGCATTACTGTCAACAACAGCGGCACCGTGACGGGTGCGATTACCGGCGGCACCGGCATCGACACCGTGGCGATCATCGGCAGTGCCAACACAATCAACACCGGTGAAAATAACGACACCATCACCGTTGCCGGCACGGTCAGTGGCGTGATTGATGGCGGCAGCAACGCCAGCGACAATGACACATTGAACATCACGGCGGCTGGCGACCGCATTATTCAGTTAGGTGCAACGGCCAGTGTCGGCGCAGACTACACCGTTAACAATATCGAGACCCTCGATGCCGATGGTACGACGGGCAATACCCTGGGCAATATCTTGCGGGGTGCCAGCGGTGATAATACCTGGATCGTCGATACGGACAACGACGGCATGGTGAATGGCACCACCTTCCGTAACTTCGCCAACCTTGAAGGCAACACCGGCACGGACACCTTCACGGTGAACGCCGCCCTGCGCAGCATCAACACCGGTAACGGCACCAACAGCATTACTGTCAACAACAGCGGCACGGTGACGGGCGCGATTACCGGCGGCACCAGCATCGACACCGTGACGATCAACGGCAGTGCCAACACGATCAACACCGGCGACAATAACGACATCATCACCGTCTCCGGCATCGTCAGCGGCGTCATTGACGGCGGCATCAACACGGATGACAACGACACATTGAACATCACGGCGGCGGGCGACCACATCATTCAGTTAGGTGCAACGACCAGTGTCGGCGCAGACTACACCGTCAACAATATCGAGACCCTCGATGCCGACGGTACGACCGGCAATACCCTGGGCAACACCTTGCGGGGTGCCAGTGGCAACAACACCTGGACCGTCGATGCGGACAACGACGGCACGGTAAATGGCACGACCTTCCGTAACTTCGCCAACCTTGAAGGCAACACCGGCACGGATACCTTCACGGTGAACGCCGCCCTGCGCAGCATCAACACCGGCAACGGCACCAATAGCCTCACCGTCAATAACAGCGGCACGGTAACGGGTGCGATTACCGGCGGCACCGGCATCGACACCGTGGCGATCAACGGCAGTGCCAACACGATCAGCACCGGCGAAAATAACGACACCATCACCGTCTCCGGTACCGTCAGCGGTGTCATTGACGGCGGCATCAACACAGATGACAACGACACACTGCACATCATCGCCACCGGAGACCGCATCATCCAGCTCGGCACTACTGTCAATGCCGGTGCAGACTATACCGTCACCAACGTTGAACTGATCGATGCCGATGGCACCACTGGAAACACACTGGGCAATACGTTACAGGCCGGCACGGGTGCCAATGTGTGGACCGTCAACGACCTTAACGATGGCAACGTCGACGGTGTTAACTTCACCAATTTTGCCAATCTGACGGGTAACAGCAGTGTGGATACCTTTAATCTGGGTGCTGATGTCAGCGGTGTGATTGATGGCAGAGGTGGCGCGGATATTCTCACGATTACCAGCAGTGGTGGTCAAATCGTGCAATTAAGTGCGACAGACCTTAATGATGGCGAAAATTTCAATATTACGAGCGTGGAAACGATCAATGTGTCGAACAGTGCGACGGGTAACACGTTGCGTGCTGATACAGGCGATAACACCTGGGTCGTCGATACGGATAACGGCGGTAACATCACAAACTCAGGTACCACAATTAATTTTACGAATTTTGCCAACCTCGAAGGCAACAGTCTCGAGGACAACTTTTCCGTTGATGCTCAAATAAACGGTATTAACGCTGGAGACGGTGTTAATGACATTACTGTGGGTAGCGCCGGAATAATGACCGGCTTTCTCATCACGGGCATCAACGACGACACAATTACGATTGACGGCACGGTTAACACAATTGCTGCTGGCGATGGTGTCAATACGATTAACGTCACAGGCTCTGCTGGCAGCATGACCAGTGGCAATGGCAATGACACATACAATATCAGTGGAAGCGTCAATTCGATCAATGCGGGTGACGGTATAAACACGATCACCATTGCCACGACGGGTAACATCAGCGGCGCACTGACGACGGGAACCGGTAACGATATTATTAACATTGCCGGTATTGTTGAGGGTGTGATCAACGGTGGGGCAGGCAATAGTGACATATTAACCATTAGCACCGTAGACGATCAGTTTATTCAGCTGGGCAATACCGATTTAGGTACCGAAGATTTCACCGTTACCAATATTGAAACGATCGATGTGACAAACGCTGCCACAGACAACACCCTGCGTGCCGATGAAGGCAGTAACACCTGGTCCATTAACACCGACAATAACGGTACTGTCCAGAATGCTGGGTCTACGGTGACCTTCAGCAATGTTGCTAATTTAATGGGTAACTCCGATGTTGATATTTTTAACGTTAATGCGGCCATCACCAGCATCAACGCTGGCGCAGGCACCAATAGCGTTATCGTTAATGGCAATATCAGCGGTGCACTGATAACGGGTGCCGGCGACGACACCATTAATATCAACGCTAGTGGTACAGCCACCACTGTCAATGTGGGTGATGGCACCAACAGTATCACCGTTGCCGGTGTGGCTACCGGTCTCACAGGTGGTATCGGTGTCGATACCATGACAGTGACGGGGAACGTGGATAGCATTAGTGCTGCCGATGGTAACGACGTCATCAACATCTCCGGCAATGTAACGGGGGTTATCGACGGTGGAGCAGGTACAACAGACCGCCTTACTATCACCAGCGCAGGTGATCAGATCGTGCAACTGGGTAATGCGGTGGTGGGCGCTGAAGATTATACCGTCACTGGCGTTGAGACGATTGATGCGACCGGCACCTCAAGTAATGTTATCGGTAATACCCTGATCGCTGACGATGGCCCCAATAGCTGGATCATTAACGGTGATAACAGTGGTTCAGTCACCGATGATACATCTGCTACCACAACCGCCTTTCGTCATTTTTCCAACCTGACGGGAGGTAATGCAAACGATGGCTTTACCATCAGCGCCCCCAGTGGAAGTATTGATGGCCTGATTAACGGCATGGGTGGAAGTGACTCATTGAATATTACCACCCCGGGCAATATGACGGTGCAATTAGGTGACATGGTCAATGAAAACCTTAACGTATTTCAAATTGAGGAAATTACGGCTAACAGTGGTTATGTGAATACGTTACAGGGCGATAGCATCCCTGATGCGACAAATGTGGAGGATTATAACTGGATGATAACGGGCGCAAATTCTGGTGCGGTTACCTACAATGATGAAACCACAACCTTCAGCAATTTTAATAACCTGTATGGTGGCACCGCCGTTGATCAATTTACGGTAACTGCTGGCTCGCTTAATCAGATTGATATGGGAGACGGTAATGACTTTTTCAGTATCAGTGGTGGCACCATCGCCCTAGTTGATGGCAATACTGGAGATGATACCTTCACCCTTTCGGGTGGAACGGTAACCAACCTGATCGGGGGCGATGGTACGGACTTTATTGTTGATACCAGCGAGGTTGTGAATATTACAGTGGGCAGTGATATCGGTGGTTTTGAAGGTATCACCGCACAGAATGGTAACGGCACCATTAATGCGCAAGCCGATGTGCGTTCGAACTGGCTCATTGACGGCACAAATGCTGGCAATGTCAGCGACAGTTCCGGTGAAGATTTAGCATTTTCGGGGTTTACGACGATTAATGGCGGCTCTGGTGTGGATAATTTCACGATCGAGGCCAACGGTTCGGTATCGGGTATCATTAGTGGAAATGGTGATGTTGATACACTGACGATTGATTTGGCGGATAACACCGCTCGTACTTTACCCGGACAGGTGAATTTTGTGGGTGGGGCCGAAAATGATGTCGTCACCATTATGGGTACGCCCAGTCTCTACAGTGAAACTTACACCCCGGACGTTAGTGGTTATGATCAGCTACGTTATGTCAATGACAGCAACACCAACGTCGCTTTTGCCGTTAACTATAACGAGGTCGAAACGGTTAACGACAATATCCAGACCACAACCCTGACCATCAACAGTTCTGGTAATGCAGACATTATCAGCCTGGGTAGCAACACCTTTGGTACGGTCACAGGCTTGGTGGATATTGATTATACGGGAAATAAAAATAACATTGTGGTTCAAGCGCTCGATGGCAGCCATGCCAATTTCACCGACAACGTGACAGTGCTGGGTGACCTGCAGATTACCGCCGACGAAATCACCCAGAATAATTCAACCACCGTCACAGCCAATAGCCTGACGCTGGACAATGTAAACCAGGCAGGTACCAGCGACGACAGACTCAGCACTAATGTGAATGAACTGACGGTGACCAACCATAGCGGCGCTGTTTTTCTCGATGAGCAAAATGGCATCACGCTGACGGAAATATCCGCCACAACGGGTAGTATCGATATTGCCGCAACCGGTTTGATTACCAGCACGGCTGACCTGCAAAGTGGTGGCGTATTCAATTTGGATACCCTGAGCAGTATCGACTTATCCGGTCAGAACCAGTTTACCGGGGCGACCATCTTTAATGCAGCTGATAGTATTACGCTGGGTAATGCCAATACCTTTGCTGACACGGTGAATATGACCGCAACAAACAATATTACCTTTGCAGGAAATGTGACGACCTCGACTTCAGCAATGACACTCAATGCCGCGAATATTGGTTTTACCGGTCAGAATCAGTTTTCCGGCCCTGCCACGTTGACGGCAACGGATGGCATCAGATTTAACGGCGATAACACCTTTTCTGACATTGTGAACATGAACGCAACGGGCAATATTGTTTTTGCAGGTGATGTTATCGCCTCCTCAACAATGACACTCAACGCAGCGAATATTGATTTAACGGGTGATAACCAACTGACCGGTGAACTTGCCTTATCAGGTTCCACCATTGATATTAACAACACGGTCGCCACCACACTGGCCAGCGTTACTGCGCAAAATCTGACAATAACTTCAACGGGAAGCATAACGGACGAAGGGGCTATTTTGGTGCAGGATGGCAGTACGACGGGAGAGGCAACATTAACCTCAACAGAGGGTGACATTACGTTAGATAATGAAAATAACAACATTGACCGCATTCATCTGACCGCTGCCAATGATGCAACATTAGTTGAATCTGACGGCATTTCTCTGACTGGCGCTACCATTGGCGGCGTATTAACCGTCACCGCCAATAATGGATTGGCCGCCAACGATACCGCTATTGGCGACATGGGACTGGGAAGCATTTCTGCTGCCAGTATCAATTTGGATGCCAGCGAAGGCGCCATAGTCAGTCAGTCCAGTAATTTGGTTGCTGATACGATCACGTTGACTGCGGCATCCGGTATTGGAGGTAGTGGTGCCATTAACACCACTACCTCAACATTAAGCGTGATTAATGCTTCTTTCGATGACCAGGGTGCGGTATCGACCGATACGACGACGGGAGAGATTAATATCAATAATACTGGCAACGTTATTCTCAATGATCTTCGTAACTATGGTGATCTCACATTGACGAATTCCGGCGATATCACCCTGGCTATTACCAGCAACAGTGGTGCTATTGACGCCCACTACGGTGGCATCATTAATGATCCCACCTACGCAGGTGATGTCACTATCGAGGGTACAGGCAGTAACAATTTTTCAACCCTGGGAATAGGCACACTCTCTGGTAATGCGGACATCATTGCTGAAAGTCTTTTGGTGAGCAATATCGCCAGATTTGGCACCCAAGCCAGTCCCATAGGATTAAGGGTAAACGATAGTTTTACGCTGGTTGCCAATCAGGGTGCCGTATACTACCTTGGCGGCAGGCCACGTACGGTCACCACCACTGCTGATTTGTTGCAACTGGCTATTCAAGGGTTCACCGGGCTATCGAGCCAGCAACTCATTGAAGTCGAAAGTCTGGGTGAAATTGATCAGGCTATCTTTACGGAAGTCAGAAACTATAACCATGACGATGTTGCCATA
>Ga0316204_10006449_pt1 | contig 18034 bp, 16 predicted proteins | sample 6monrhotite_MG_2_FD_205661 | JGI IMG/M metagenome (GOLD analysis project Ga0316204, IMG submission 205661) | Microbial mat bacterial communities from mineral coupon in-situ incubated in ocean water Damariscotta River, Maine, United States -... | ecosystem: Environmental > Aquatic > Marine >... | reverse complement strand
CGTTAGAAGTATCAAAATTTGGAATTTCTCTATTATTACTTGACATTGAGAATAGATTGCTTTCGATCACGTCAATCTTAAAGTTGTACTGAGCACTGTCAGGAAGTTTAACATCAATTGACTTGATATCATCAGCATTGTAAGTAAAAACACCTGTACATTCAAACTCTAGTGGATTTGTAATAAACCTTGTTTCTAGGTTACCGAACATGTTAGGCATATACATGATAAAAGGCTCTGGCGACTTCCCTTTCACAGGGTCTTTCAGTAACATATAAGTTCCATATTGATCTTGGGTAGGCTGACCGACATACCAAGTTTTAGAAAGCTCTCCGTTTTGATAAATCTCAACTTTACGGTGATGGGTAGTCAAGTTTTTATTGACGGTTTCTATGCTCCCTTTTGAAACCGGCGACTTCACTTTTATTCTTTTGATGGTCGCCAAAATGGTGTGTACCAAATGTTGTTGAATACATTCTCCGTTTTCAGAAACCCATGAACCAGACTCATCTTTAGAGATATTCACACCTGCATTACCCTCGGTATCAGTCATTATTAACTGATCAATGCTTGAAGTATCGTCAATTGCAAAATCTGATAGTGCTTCAGACGATAACTTAGAATTCCCCTCTTCTTTTTGACTTAGAACATAGGCCAACACTGCCAAAGCCGCCACGGCAACCACAATAATTATAAGTTTCTTTTTTCTCATTTAGAATTGAATTACAAAGTTTAAGGGGCTAAACATTTGTTGCGTATTTTCTTTTTCTCAAGAAGATTTGAACTAAGGCTAATAATCCAACCAACATCAAAGGAAGTGCAATATTCAAGAACTTCCAATATTCTTTATCTTTTATCACCTTAGCGGCATCAAGATTTCTAAGTGTTAATGTCTTAGTTCTAATATCCATCAATGAATAATCATCTACCATATAATCAACAGCATTCAAAATGAAATCCTTGTTACCATAAGCGTACTTTGGTGTTCCGTCTGGTTTTTTAACGCCGTAAATATCTCTACTAATTGGCCAAAATTGATAATTCCATTTTCCACCGATATCAATAGAATCTAAAATCTCATTTCGAATAATATCTCCATCAGACACGACCAACATTTTCGTTGAATCACTTTTGAATTTCGTTTCAAAATCTGGCGAATTCAAGAAAGTCTCAGAAATACCTCTATTGGCAAAGGCAGATGAAAATTGACCTTCAAGCATGATTCCGGCAGCAAACTCTCCTTGCGTGCCATTATAAAAATTAGGGGTTTGCTCAGGTAAAGTGATACCATAATTTATTCTTGCCGGAGCTTTATATATTAAAGAATGAGGTGACGAATGTAGAATGACGGTCTTGGTTACATCTTTATCAGATGCATTCACAATCTCCATAGTACTCGTGTATTGAGAATAGATTTGTTCAATGTTATTTGTAATCGGATGCTCATTCGTCTCTAAGAGAGGATAGAAATACCAATCTACATCTTCATCAGTTTGTCTTATATAATAAGGGCCACATACTTCATCTACAATCACATCCGGATTTAATCGCACGCCATACTTATAGAGCATGTCTTTTTCAATATTAAGATTGTTCGCCAAGCCCATTGTTCCTCCCGTATACAAGAGCGTATCTCTTTGAACCGTAACAGGATCTACAAACCACATCACTCTACCACCATTCATGATGTATTGATCAATAATGAACTTGTCTTTCTCACTAAATCTCGTTTGAGGTTGAGCAATGATTAGTACATCTGAATTCTCAAGTGCTTTGATTTGACCATCAATAGTTATTTCATCAATGAAAAAATGTTCTCTTAAATCTTTTCTGACATCCATAGTTTCATGAGGTCTAAGCTCTCCATGACCATGAAGGAATGAAACTGTCTTTTTATTCTTATCAGATATCTTTCGAATAGCCGAAACCAGCAAATACTCTAAGCGGCTGATTGTTGTTTCAGAGATTTCTCTCAAGTAGTTTTCATTGTCAATTTTTCCGCCTCTAAAAAACTGAACAGTTCCCATGGTGGTTCCGTTCGATTCTACTACCGCTCCGGGCCAAATTATCTCTTGCTTACGTTCAGTTCCGTTAACCAAATCAAGTTCACTCCATACCAAACCTTGCTGAGCAAGAATGTTTTGAGTTTCTAAATTAAAGTCTTCGTCATCAGACCCATTTGGATCAATGAATTCGTATTGAATGTTATCACCTGCATAAACAATGAACTCATCTAGCATTGTTTGAACCGCATTTCTAATCTTCACTAAATCGGCTGGTAGATCTCCATCAAGATAAATTTTGAAAAAGATTCTATCATCAATTCGCTCTTCATCTTGCAATAATTCAATGGTATTTTCAGAAAGAGAATGTCTTTGATCTTCAGTCAAATCAAATCTTCCAAAAGAGAAAGACAAGACATAGTTCAACAATAGCACTCCTGCTATTATTAATCCTGTTGTGAGGATATCAGTTGACTTATTATATTTCCTTTTCTCAGCTTCCATTACCACTTTCTAGATTGAAGCACCAACTTGGTTAATGCAATGAATACTGTTATGAAACTTAAAAAGTATAGTATATCTCTAGTATCAATTACCCCTCTTTGAATAGATCGGTAATGCTCCATGATTCCTAAATTTCTGAATAGAAAATCTAATCCGCCAAACTGGCTATACACGGCTAAAAGATCTAATCCCAAAAACAAGAACCATCCTAAGAAGGCTGAAATAATTAAGGCTACAAATTGATTGCTTGTGATACTTGAAGTAAAGATCCCTACTGCCACCAAACATGCTCCCACCAAGAATAATCCTATGTAAGAAGTGATAGTTGCTCCATCATCAACTATACCCACGGGGTCACCTAATTGATGCACTGTGTAGTAATAAACCAAAGTAGGTAAAAGCGAAACGAAAACCAATGTTACACCAGCAAGGTACTTGGCCATAATGATGGATAAATCAGTCATTGGTCTTGTGAAAAGCAACTCAATCGTACCAGTTCTCTTCTCTTCAGCAAATGATTTCATTGTAATTGCTGGAATCAATATTAAAAATATGATTGGGCTCATTCCGAAAAAAGTGAACAAGTCTGCCGTTCCTCCATCAAGAATATTGGTTTCATATGAGAACACCCAAAGGAACAATGAATTAAATATCAAGAATATAGCTATGGAAACATAGCCAATAATTGAACTTAAAAAACTTCTTATTTCTTTTAAATAAAGTGCCTTCATTATAGAATTTACCTGGCGCAAAATGGCCAACAGTCAAAATTACAATTATTCATATTTATACCTCTCTCAAATTGTCTTAAATTATCAATAATTAAATGTGTCTAAAAACAGAAATAACAAATTTGATTAAACCTTTCATGAAAATTTCAGTCTGATAATTGAATATGGTACCATTATTGTATGGTGTTTTATAACCATAAATATGTAAGGCGTTACAAAGAGTAAAACAAAAAAACTTTATCTTGCGTAAAGCGTTACAATTAGAACTACTAAATTGAAAACTATGAAAGCATTAAAATTTTTAGCCCTCGGATTATTGATAGCTGCAGGTTCTATAACCTTTGCTGCAGATGTTAAAGCGCCGACAAAATTACAACCTCAAAAAGATTGGGTAAAACTAGGATCAAGAGTTGTAAACATGACTGCCGACCATGATGAAATTATCGTAACGGTGAAAGACGGACTTTTTACAAAAGTTAGATTGAAAATCATGAAAGCTCCTATCCACCTTAAAAATATCAATATTGTTTTTGGTAATGGAGAAAACAAAAATGTGAAATTTGACAAGAAATTTGCTGCGGGAACATTTACTAGAGTAATTGATCTAACAGGAAATAAAAGAATTATCAAAAAAGTGAAATTGAACTACAAATCAGTACCGAAAGGTTCGGGTAGAGCAATTGTATCTTTATTTGGAAGACGCTAGAATTTAAATAACAATTGATTTGAAAACCTCTGTTCTTAATTGAGCGGAGGTTTTTTTATTTCAACTGCTGATGTAAAACAGTTTGAGTTGGGAATGCCATATCTAAACCTTTATCTCCGAATCTTCTTAAGATATCAAGATTCATTACTGTTTGCGTGTCAAGATTATCAGCTTCTTTTCTTATGAAGTAGATAAACACAATCCCCAATGAGAAGTCGCCAAAGGCATTGAAACCTACCGAAACATCTTCTTCAATAAGGTCTATATGATCCTTTGCTATATCACGCAATGTCTGCATGGCCTCTTCCATTTGATCGGCATTCATGTCATACGTCAAACCAAGGTTGAGCATTATTTTTCGTGAAGGCTCAAGGTCGACATTTTCAACTGCATCATCAGAGAACATGGAATTGGGGACTGTCACAATTCTACCTGCCAAAGTCTCTACTCTAGTACTTCTAATTCCTATTTCTTTTACCGTTCCGTCAATGCCTCCAATTTGGATTCTTTCACCAATTGCGAAAGGCTTATCTGCAAAGATCATGATCCCACCAAAGAAGTTCTTGACGGTATCTTGTGCCGCAAGTGCGAAGGCTAAACCACCAATTCCTAAGCCTGCAAGTACGGCACCAACATCATAACCGGCATTGTTTAACCCAACTATGATACCCATCACCCAGATGATTATTCTTAACCCTTTTCTGAAAATCGGTAACAATTGATCATCTAAATCAGATGCAGACTTCTCTGTAATCGGAACAACATACTCTTCAATTAAGGCATCTGCTAAGCGAGCGACAAGCCACGTAACATTTATAACAATTAAGAAATTGAATAGGTTTCTAATGAATGCCTCTACCCACGAATAAGCGTTTTTTACATAATCCTTAACCTCAGCTGGAGACAAGAGGTCCCATTGAATCACATCTCCTGTTTTTTCATGAATTCCAACTACATCTGTGATTGGGAAATTAAGCCAAGAAAGACCATACCATGAAACACCAAGAATTAGACCGAAAACAACTGGTTCTTCAACCTTGTCAACTATGATATCATCAAGATTTGTCTTCGTTTTCTTCGTTAACTTTTTAACGACATTTTTCGAAAGCCAGTACACTATTTTAGCTGCAATAATTCCACCCAGGATAATTCCTAAGCAAATTAAATAATCAACAATTGTGTTACCGTAATACTCTGTTTCCCAAAAACTCATGCTTGATAATTTTTGACAAAACTAAGATTTTTTATTTGTTGAAGTAAGCGTAGTTTCCTTTTCACTAGTAGATGACAGCTACTCTCTACACTTTTCACAGAACAAGTTAGCAACCTCAGGGATATCCAGAGCTCTTACTCCCATTTGGTTCCATTTGAATAAATCACAGAACTCTTCAGGGTGTGCATTTGCCAAGCTTTTGAAGACATTTCTAATCTTTTTCCATTCTTTTTTGATATTGAACTGACCCAAGAAGTATCCTAACTTCAAATATTGTTTGTACAATTTCGGAATCTCACCTGGTCGCTTAGCGTATTTTGAAAGTAGAATATAAGGCTCGGTTGTATAACCCCACTCGATAAGGTATTGGCATATGAAGTATGTTTTCTTGATATCGAATTTACTTTTGAGCGCCGTTTCAAGTAAGATTGGTGCCACCATCTCATCTGAATACCTGTAATTTTGAACACCACTGATGAGCTCAAGACATTCTATCCATGCCTTATGACGCTTACCTCTAATCGTAGCATGAACCTCTCCGAAGTCATCTACCTTAATAGCTTCATTTTTATTGAAAATATTGAACATAAGTCTATATTCTAAAAATTCTACCGAAGATGGAATCGCACCTTTCTCTGCCAAAACCTCTAAAGTTTCATAATCTACTTCTTTGTCTTCAACGTTCAATCTGAGAACAAAATCATACCACATTAACTTATTAAAAGTTGGTGAATCAGGTATCTGCAAATTGAGTAATGAATCTTTTTGGTTCGTTTCTTTTTTGATTACTCGGTGCGCTATGATCTCATAAAGTGGAACCATTTCTCTCGTACTTTTCTCATTAATTAAATCTTGCAGACGTCTAACTGACAATCCGTATCCACCATCTACCAGTGGCATCACATCTTCATAAATTATTTTCACTGAAGAATATCTTGTTGCGTCCAATAGATTCTTAATTTTCGGATCACGTTTGTTTTTGTTAGCATACATCCTCAAGCTATCTTCAGACATATTCACGGCTTCTTTCATACCCATTGAAACCAAGCCAGACCTGAAGTCGTCAAAGTCTTCATAGAACTCACTTTTCAATTCAAAATCTGGATAAAACCTTTTCAAATAAGTTTCGATAATTGCCCCTCTTCTTTTAAATAGAAGTGAGTTTCCTTCTTCAGTGCCTTCAATTGAGGCCACTCCATTAAAGTAGATAGACCTGATTTCATACTTCTCCTTAACCAAGCTATCTAATGTTGTAATCAGTGGACGGAAAATACTTGTGTCTTGATCTGTTTGCCCGCTTTTAAATGGAATTTTAACTTCGAGTGAATCTTTAATAATGATGTTTTTATTTAAAACCTGTGGTTCTGGAATCTCAAAGTACTCTTCAGGTTCTAGAAAGTCAGGATTAACATAGATGGTCATTCCGTGCAAGCAAGGCTTCCATCTCTTCACCATATTAAAATCAACTTGAAAAAAGGTATCGGCAAAAGCCGGTTTTTGACCTACGTATATTTTCACCATTGTTGGCGAAGGGTCTAGATCATCATTAAGTGATTGCTTGGTAACATCTCCAATATAATATCCATCATAATAAAGGGAGTTATGAAATGAGGGATTACCTGTACAATCAAATTGTTCTTGATGGATAACATCAACTGCTATGACACCTCTGGCACTAAAGATCTTTTTGAAGTTATTTTTCTTTCCTCCTATGTAATCAGAATTCAAGTAGTAGATTGAATCATTCGAAACCGAGTACCAACCCATGTGAGCTTGGTCTTTATATATCTTCTTTTTTACTTTTCGGCAATTGTAACAAGGGTTCTTTTCTTTCACGAAAAGTTCTTCACCTTTTTCAAATTCATGACTTTCAATAAATGGCTTTGAAGCTAAAACTTGACAACAAAATAGCACACCATTCTTAATTGCATAAGTATGAGACACGCCTACAAAATCACCGTTAATCATGTTCTTATAATGACCTGAAGACTTCTTCCAATTCGCAACCATTTCTTTAGCCAACTTCTGATAAGTCATCCTACCTTTGGCTTTTGCCACTTTTTGATAAAGTGGTATTAACTGGATGTTCTCGCCCACCTTTTCATGAGAACCTTTATAAAACTTCACCCTATCAAACGGCAGGTTTTTAGTTTTGCTTTTTTGAGCATGGGAAAGCACATTCTCAACAGACATGTAGTCAGCATGATCTTGGCTGGCAGCATCTAACGATTTATCTTCGGTAAGGAGCCCTACTCTATTTCGAGTTCTTAGTTTATTAACTTCTTGAAGTACATATTCATTAAAGAGTTCAGTATCAAAATTGGTAGTATCTACCAAGTCTTGCGCTACTGAAGTAAGCGGAACCAAAAACAATATGAAGAGTATTATTCTCACAAAATTTGCAGTATGTTGGTATGCCAAGAATCCTTGACTTTTGTTCTCCAATTCTCATCTAAATCAGCCACTGTTTCTATCAAATTATTATAAACAGTTGTTTGACCTGTAATAGTGTCTGAACTCATTAAGTTCTTAAATTCTCCCAAGGAAACCAAATGAATTTTCGTTGAAGGATCTTCGTAAGCAATATTAAGTCGGTTGAAGAAATCAATTTTCATTTCATCTCCAATCTCTTGCACTTTTCTTGTCAATGAATCAATTGAACAACCCGAAGTTGGACTTTTAGATTCATCAGCACCAACCATTAAAAACAAATCATGTTGAATTGAAAAGTCACCATACAATTCGTTTCCATGTGATGCCCAACCTTTAATAAATTCAGAAATCTCATCTGAAATCGTTTTCTGTTGATCTTCAGTCAAAAACTTATTTGCCTGATAAATCCAAACTCTTGAATGAGGTGCTAGGTTTAACATATTACATTAATTGTATGACTCCCTCTTTCATTGCAAAAGGGGAAATTGTCAGTGTTTTTATATTTAATTTTTCTAAAATCCATTTGATCTTAATGGCAGCAATGGGTGCCATTTTTTTTCGAATCGGAATGATGAAGGGGTTCTTCATTCGTTCTTTATAGGTAGAGCAAATCATTTCATCCAAAATAGGAATCAATGCTTCAGCATTCATGTCTTCAAAATTATTCTCGGGATATTCTTTGTGGTTCAAGACGGCATAAAAGGTTTCAAACGACCCACTTGCTCCGATAAGAACATCTGTTTTTATTTCATCAAAAAATCCGGAAGTATTTTCTTCAAGATAATTCGTAACCGCCTGAATATTATCATTTGAATAAGGGTCTTCAAAATCAAACATTTGAAATATCCTGGCTGTACCAATATTGAAGCTATGTGATTTCTTTACTTCATCTTTATCAGAATAAATGAACTCAGTAGATCCCCCACCAATATCCATAATCACCACATCCTCGTCAAAAGGATAACCAATTTTAACTCCCTGATGAATTAACTCAGCTTCTCTAGCACCACTAATCACTTCAACTTCTAAGTTCAATTTCTCATTCAGAAGCTTCACAAACTCTTCACCATTGCTGGCGTCTCTTATGGCAGAAGTTGCGAATGCTTTAATCTTTTCACAGCTCAGTTCTTGGCACTTGTTCATAAAATCAGATAATGCTAGAACTCCTCTATCCATAGCATCTTTAGCAATAAAACCGTCATTGATTCCTCCAAGACCTAAACCAACTCCTTCTTTGGTTGAAAAAACCTTATCAAAACCTTGAGCGTGCTTATCTACAATTAACAAGTTAAAAGTATTTGTACCTAAATCAATTATTCCAAGACGCTTTTTCAAATCAATGTTTTATCCATTTAATTATTTCTTTCCAAGAGGCTTTTTTACCGTACATCAGAATACCTACTCTGTAAACTTTTCCTGCCAGATAGACCATCAAAAAACATGCTGCAGCCAATAGTGCAAATGAGATGACCAGCTCCCAAACACCTACTGTGCCAGCGGCCGCTCTTTGCATCATGATCATTGGTGATGAAATCGGAACTTGAGACCCTAAAAGAGCCAATTGCCCATTTATATTTCCGAACAATAGCCAAACTGAAATCCCGAATACTACGAGCAGAATTACAACTACAGGCAGCATTAATTGAAAAGTATCAGATTCAGAATCAGCACCTGCTCCAATCGTAGCAAAAATGCTTGCGAAGAAGATGTATCCCAAAATAAAGTACAAGACAAATATTGAGATTAATTCTACCCATGGGATTCTTTCAAAAAGTAAGTCAGCCATTTGGTTTTGAAATACATCAGCTCCAATACCTTCAGCAAAATAACCTTTGAAACTAAGAAGTAAGAGTGAAATTATTGCAATCCAAATAACGAATTGAGTAAGACCTGCAAGCCCAATTGCGATAATCTTCCCGAGCATTAATTCTATCGGTTTAACTGAAGAAATAATTACTTCTACCACTCTATTAGTTTTCTCTACTAAGACGCTCCTCATCACCTGACTTGAATACAGAATTAAGAAAATGAAGATCAAAAATGAAAAACCGAATCCAACCAATTTCGCCTGAAACTCATTTTTCTCCTCCTCTACTCCTCTCATTGGTTCAAGACTAATACCATATGGTTGCTGAATCTTTCTAAAAGTCTCGACTGGAATACCTTCATCAATAGCAAAGTATTCGTCTAATCTAGTTTCTAGTTTCTTAGTAATGTAGTTTTTGGTGTTTGCAGAAGGCTCGTTTCTATAAACTCCGTTAATTGTTCTATTTGTGATTACATCAGGATCAATGGCTATGAGAACGTCATAGTCTTCATACTGAGCATCCTCTTCAAAGTCTTCAATCAAAATAAATTCAGTGAAGTAGAATGTTGCGGGTGGAACTTCATTTTGACCAACAAAAATTTTACCACCTGTCAAATCAGCAGGATCAGAAACTAAAACTCTAAGATGTTTCTTCTCTTCTTGTCCTAGCCACAGAGCTACCACTGCTAATCCAACCAAAATAATCGGAACCATTAAAGTCAGAACAAAGAATGATTTTTTCTTGACTCTTGCATTATACTCGCGACCAATAATTAAGCTTAACTTACTCATCTTTGCCTCCTTCCTCTTTCTTATTCGCTCCAGTCACTTCTTGAATGAAGATGTCATTCATAGTTGGTAAAATCTCATTTACAGCTTCTATCTCAACAACCGACATGACAGTTTTGAGCAGATCATTTAGTTTATTGCCTTTGAGTAATTTCACATGAGCCACTGCTCTGTCTTCATCAATTTGTTCAGAGTGCTCTAGCGAATAACTTGCGAATAACGCATTTGCAAAGCCGAACATCATCCCTTTAAACTGAATCGCGTATGTTTCAGATTTATAATTCTTTTTTATATCAGAGAGTTTCCCTGCCACTATAAGTTTGGCCTTATCAATAAGTGCAATTGAATCACATATTTCTTCAACTGAATTCATATTGTGAGTGCTCAGCATAATTGATGCTCCATTCTTTTTTAACTCAAGAATTTCTTTTTTTATCAATTCAGTATTTATGGGGTCAAAACCTGAGAACGGCTCATCAAGAATCAGCAATTTGGGTTCATGAAGCACAGTAGTAATGAACTGAATTTTTTGAGCCATTCCTTTAGAAAGTTCTTCAACTCGCTTATCATACCATGATGTAATTTCAAATTTCTCAAACCAATAGTCTAACTTTTTCTTAGCTTCTTGCTTGGTCAAGCCTTTCAATCTGGCGAAGTACATTGCCTGATCTCTGACTTTCATTTTCTTATATAACCCTCTTTCTTCAGGTAAATAGCCGATCATTTCAATATCTGACCTTCTTATTTCTCTGCCATCTAGAAGAATTTTCCCAGAATCAGGACCGGTGATTTGATTAATAATTCGAATGAGAGATGTTTTCCCAGCGCCATTTGGCCCTAGAAGTCCAAATATCTCTCCCTTTTGGGTGGATATCGAGATGTCATCAAGAGCAGTGTGACCGGCGTATTGCTTCACAATATTTTCGACGCGCAACATTTCCATAGCAATCTAATTCTTGTAACTTATAAAGGTATATGTAAAGAAGTGCCAAAAGGTAACGCCGCTCAGTAGTTGTTCACACTATTTATTTGATTACACTATCTTTATCTACATGCATTCTGCAGATATAGAATTAATACAAAACGCTTTTGGCTTAATCGACTTTTCAAAAGATGATTATTCTGAGTTTTACGAAATGTGGTCAGAATGTGAATTCAATAGAGGTGAAATCATCACAGACATAGGTCAAATTGAGCGCTCCTTTTACATTGTAAGAAAAGGTGTTCAAGTAGTTTCTGTACTAGATAAGAACGGAACTCAAAAAGTAATTGGGTTTTCATTTGATGGCAGCTTCTCAGGTATTTATGATTCCTATTTGCATAAAAAACCAACCAAGTACATCTTAACATCTCTCACGCCTTCAAAGCTTTTGAGGCTGAAATACGAAGATTACATTTCATTATTTGACAAGTATCCTTCATTTGATAGATGGGGTAGAATTGCGCATCAAGAATTATTGATCGGGAGGGTAAATAGAGAAATTGAGCTGATCACCATGAGTGCTAACGAACGATTCGAAAAGTTTATGGCTAGATGTCCAGAACCATTAAAGACGATTCCACAAAAGTATCTGGCTAGTTATTTGAATATGACTCCGGAAACTTTCAGCAGACTTAGAAAGAAAGTCAAAATTTGATTTCTTGATTTACATCAAGATTTCTTAACCTAGAGCTTCTGATATTTGAATAAAATTAGTTTTATGGCGAAAGCAAGAATCAAATCAAACGAACAATTAGACCGCATTCAAGCAATGAGAGAAAAGTGTGACTATTTCAAGAATCAAGACTTCTCAGACCTCACAAAATCAACCAAAGCAAAGAGCTGGAGTGCAATTGAAGCTTTTGAACATATGGTGATAGCACATAAAGCATATGAAGATAAAATTGATAATTGCCTGAAAGAGCTGCAATCTTCGACCGTGGATATAAATGAAATTACTGCTAGATCTATCCCATCCTATTTAATCAAAAGATTTCCACCAAAAGAGGGAAAGATTAAATTCAAAATGAAAACATTTAAACGATTTCAGCCAATTTTCAATATTGATGATATCAGCCAAGAACAAATTGAATTAACCTTTTCGAACTTTGAAAAAAGTCTCGAACACTTAGAATCGGCAGTGAAATCGTACCCATCAAAAAAAGTGGAGTCGATTAGGTTTAACTCTGCGATAGGCGCAACTGTTAAGTTTAACATTGCTGAAGCCTGTGAATTTGTCATCTGTCATAATGAAAGACACCTACTGCAGGCCGAAAATGCCTTAGGCAAAAGTTAGGCTTAATCACTCTGTTAATCAAAAGGTTATCGAGAAATTGTGTTGATTGGTCTAAAAAACCCAAAATAAGGCTTCTTGAGTTCTTCAATTTTGAGAAAAAAATAATATCTTTCGATTGTGAAAATCAGAAAGGCTCATAGTACAGATCGATCTTATATTGTTGACATTTATGGAGTTGTTGCAGACGAAATTCAGGACATCACAAGAAGACCTGAAGAAATAACCAACACTTACATTTTTTCTCTGTTAAACAAACCAGAAGACCAATGCATATTCTTGGTTGTTGAAGATGATGATGATGAAATAATTGCCTTTGCTCATGCCGAAAAAATTGGATTAGCAGCTTACGACCACATTTTGACCAACTACATTATAGCGGTCTCTCCCGAAGTTCAAAACAAAGGTTATGGACGAGGAGTTTTTATGGGCTTCTTAGAATACATCTTCAATGAGAGGTCTGACATTCAAAGGTTAGAAATGGAGATTAAGCATGACCCTGACCGGGTAAAACTATTTGAAGCTACAGGATTTAAGGTAGAAGCAGTGATAGAGAACCGAGCCAGAGCAGCAAACGGTGAATTTTATGATCAAGTTCTTATGGCTTGGACCAATCCAAACTTCAAACCTTAATTAATGATTTCTCACGTCTTACTAATTGTAAGCGCACTCTTTGCATTGTTTCACCTTCTCAAAATTGATGATAAATTTGCAAAGGTTATAACTGCAATTTTAGCTATTAGCGCAGGTGCCAATTTAGCGCCAAGCGCTTTGATACAACAAGATGGATTTTATCTATTTGGCCTAACTCATCTGCTCATCTTTTTCTATGTCTTTCATAACGAGGAATTTGAACTCAAAAAGAGGATATTAATCTTTGCTATGGCACTGATTCAAACTGTTGCGATCTTATTCATGTTTGGTGGATGGATGCATATTGAAATTCCTATGCTTGCGGGCATAATCACTTTTTTCCTTTTCATATTCATTCTCTTAACTGATTTGAAAGGATATAAAAATGAGCTAGGATTTTTGGCCATTCTGGGCGCCTTCGGTCTAATCAATTTTCTTGTTGGTATATCTATGGTGTTTGGTCTCACCATAAACTAACAAACCAACTTCCCTTTATTTTCGTAATTTTAAGCAAAGCTTAATACGAATGAAAAACATACTCACTTTACTTATTTGCCTTCAATCAATTTGGTCATTTTCTCAATTGAATGAAGCAGCACGAATTTGTCAAGAAAAACATGAGCATCCTGCAATTGAATTTGATCGACAATTTAAATCAGGAGATGAGAGTCTTAGAAGTGATACAGTGAATGTCATCAACTATTCAGTTTATCTTGATTTTACTCAAGCTAGTTCACAATTGATCTCAGGAAATTGTCAAGTGAAATTTGAAGCTTTGATGGATATCACGACCATTAGCCTAGACTTATTACAATTAAACATTGATTCAATCTGGTATGACGGAGCCACTATCCCGTATTCTTATAACGATACTCTATTGGTTCCTCAATTCGGAACAACTTTAACTTCGGGAACAATTGATAGTTTGACGGTCTTTTACAATGGGACGCCACAAAAAGACCCATCTACTTGGGGAGGATTCTATTTTTCAGGTGAATATTATTTCAATCTTGGTGTTGGCTTTGAATCTATCCCTCACAACTACGGGAGAGTATGGCACCCTTGCTTTGACAACTTTGTCGAGCGTGCAACTTACAACTATGAAATCCTCACATCTGATTCAAAAACCGCTTATTGCTGTGGCGTAAGAACATCTGAAATTTCTGTCGGAACCGATAGCCTCTTAACGACATGGGAACTAAACACAGAGATTCCTACTTACTTAGCTTCAGTTGCAGTTGCCGATTACACACACGTAGAACAAAATTACTTTTCAAGCTCACAGTCATTAAACATTCCTATTTGGTTAGCAGCTGAAGAAGGTGACACATCAAACTTGAAAAACTCTTTCATAAACTTAAATGGAGCCATGGAGGCATTTGAAACAGACTATGGTCCCTATGTTTGGGATAGAGTTGGATATGTACTTGTACCATTTAATGCTGGAGCTATGGAGCATGCAACCAATATTGCCTATCCAATTTCAACTATTAACGGAACCACCAGCTTTGAAACTTTAATGGCTCATGAATTATCGCATCATTGGTGGGGAAATTGGGTAACTTGCGAAACTGCTGAAGAGATGTGGATTAACGAAGGTTTGGCTTCTTATTCAGAACGACTATTTCTTGAACATGTTTATGATTATGATACTTACATGGAAGAGATGAGGGATAACCATTCAAGCGTTTTACACAGAGCACACATTAATGACAGTGGATTCTATGCGCTAAATGCGGTTCCTCTTTCTTTCACTTATGGAGACCATAGTTATAACAAAGGGTCAGACGTGATGCACACACTAAGAAATTATATGGGTGACACTGAGTTTTTTGCAGCCTTGCAAAGTGTACAAAACACTTATGGAGGTGGAACTTGCTCTTCAGAACAATTCAGAGATCAAATAAATTCACTTGGTGGATATGATGTGACGAACTTCTTTACTGATTGGATTCTACAAGCAGGATTTTCTCACTTCGCAATCACTCACTTTGAAAAGACTCAAAACGGATCAAACTATGATGTATCTTTAGTTGTAGATCAAAAGCTCAAAGGGGCACCTGCCTTTCATAACGGAGTCCCTCTTCAAATTACTTTTATGGCGGCCGACTGGACAACTCATTCTGAAGAAATCATTGCTGGAGGAGATTATCAGCTAATGAACTTCACGCTTCCTTTCGAACCAGTTTTTGTTGCCTTGAATATGGATGAGCAAATCAATCATGCCGTTACAGCAGAAGATGTAGTGATCACAGAAACTGGAATTGAGACAATGTCGTATGCTCGCGCCAGAGTTGTAGTTGATGCTGCTCCTGATTCTGCATTTATGAGAGTTGAACACAACTGGGTTTATCCTGACAACATCTCGGCCCCTGAAAATGTTATGGTATCATTAGATAGATATTGGAATATTCATGGGGTGAATCTTGATCAAATACAAGGAAGCATTCGATTCGAATTTGATGGCCGTCATAATGCTGCTGGAGACTTAGACAACTCCATTACAAATAGCACAGGATCTCAAGCCTTTATCGAAGACAGTTTAGTTTTGCTTTATCGTCCAGACTCTGAAGCTGGCTGGTCAATCCATTCTGATCAAAGTTTATTGACATTAGGTTCAGATGATGATGGATTTGGATTCATCACAGCAAATACATTTGCTGCTGGCCAGTATACATTCGGCTACAAAACTAATTCGGTTGGTTTAGAGAATCAGATTCTAAATGATCAACAATATTCAATTTACCCGAATCCAACAAATGATTCGTTAACGATTGACCTTACCAAATGGGAAAATCAAAAAATGAGAGTCGAAATATATGCTTTGAATGGTCAACTTCTAGAGAAAATGCCAATTCAAGGAGGCCAATTAAATCAGCTCTCTACGCAACATTTTATTAACGGATCTTATTTGTTAATCTTGACGAATAGTCAAGGAGACCGTTACGGAAGTAAGAAATTTGTAGTTAAGAAATAGGAGGAGAAACAAACCCCACCACTTGCTTAATCACCTCATCATTCCATAGCATACGGTAATGACCAACATCCTTTAAAACATGAAGGTTTGAAGGCTTGATATTCTCTAAAATTTCTTCTGAATTTGAGAAAGGTAATATCTTATCGTTCTCGTCATGAATCATCATGAAATCAGCAAACTTCACTTTTTTCAATTGGTTTTCAACATCCATGGTAGACATATCATCTCCGATTAAATCGTTCACCTTTAAGAGTAATTTATCAAAGGCTTTATCACCCAAATTAACAATGTCTTGAAATTGCCTAAAGATGTTCTCAACTTTATTGGGGTTCGTCAAGAAAGTCAATCGATTCACCTCATAATCAGAATCAGCTAGGGCGTTTGCAACCACGGCCGAACCAAATGAATGAGAAACCACATCAAAGGGTTCAGTCGGATTTATTTCAGACAACACTTGCTCAAAGGCAAGCTTACATTGCAACAAATTAGTTGATGACTTCTCATAAAAAGCATGACCAGGTAGATTAAAAGCAATCACCCTGTAATCCAAGTCAACAAACTCTTCAGCAATTTTAAGGAGACAGCCGGCATTTGATTCCCATCCGTGAATTAAGAAAATTAATTTACCGTCTTTGTTTCCCAATTCATATGCATCAATAGCTTCTTCTTCGTGTTGAATATGAAAGTGCTGAGCTTTCTCATAAAACGGCTTTTCACGATCTCGAATTGATTTGATTCTGATTTTTTGAAAAACCTTAAAGGCTGAATTTGCCGCAAGCTTTGGACTTGCCACTGATAAAATTCTAAAATATATTCTAATTAATTTGAGCATCTTTTTCTTTTTTATACCAATTGGTATATTGTAATTTAAATTTTTTTAAGCCGCTAATTCGTTTTCAATGATCCCATCTAAATGAGTCATCATTTGCTGCAAGTATGTTTCGTCATTCATGGTAGATGTCATAAACACAGCTCCTTCAATTATGGTATAAAACAGACGGCCATATTTCTCGGGGTTCACACTTTTTTTAATCTCCTCTTCATCAATGGCATTCTTAATCATCTTAGTGATATAGTACTGTAGCTTAGAGATTACGTTTTGAACTTTACTTAACAATTCAGGATTATCATGATTTGCGTCCACCCCAATATTGATGATCGGACATCCTCCGTATTCAATGGTATGAGTTCGGTATTGACGATAAAAATTTGTCAAACCATAAAGTTGTTGAAGTGGTGATTCAATATCAGCAAGTTCGGTTCTAATTTTATAAAGAATAAACTCAATATTACTCTGAAAGGCTGCAAATGCCAACTCTTCTTTGTTTTTGAAGTTACCATAAATGGCACCTTTTGTCAAACCTGTGGCTTGTGTCAAATCAGACATAGAAGTTCCTGAGTACCCATGTTTATTGAATATTGGAGCAACCTTTCGGATGATAAACTTTGATGTTTCTTCTGATTTCTTTGCCATTAGTTAGACAAAGATATAAAAAATATACCAATCGGTATATAAAATTATTTATCCGAATTCGCTATCGTATTTTTTCATCCCCAATTTATTCATGAATTTGAAGTGACTTCTTAAGGCCGTGAAAAAAGTAGGCTCGTTATTATATACCACGTCATGGTCTTTGGCTGTTTGCTCAACAATTTTTGAAATTGCAGAATAGTGCACATGACAAATTGAAGGAAAAAGGTGGTGTTCTACTTGGTGATTAAGTCCACCAACAAACCAAGTTAACATCTTACTCTTAGTTCCAAAATTGGTAGTTGTCTTCATCTGATGAACGGCAAAACTATTCTCCATGGTACCAGTCTCATCAACTTTAAAAAACTCAGTTTCGCCAGTAATATGTGCTGCTTGAAAAACAAGCGCTAGAATTATTCCACTCACATAATGCATCAATAAAAAACCTACTAATGTCACCCACCAAGCCATTGGAAGAATAAGCATTGGAAGCA
>Ga0316204_10006447_pt1 | contig 18040 bp, 18 predicted proteins | sample 6monrhotite_MG_2_FD_205661 | JGI IMG/M metagenome (GOLD analysis project Ga0316204, IMG submission 205661) | Microbial mat bacterial communities from mineral coupon in-situ incubated in ocean water Damariscotta River, Maine, United States -... | ecosystem: Environmental > Aquatic > Marine >... | reverse complement strand
CTTCAAATCTCATCTGTTTTAATTCCTCAACAAAGGCTGCCCGGTTCATATTTCACCCTAAATAAGGTAATAATAGATCCGGACAGATCATGTGTTAATTATTAGGACAGATAATTTACTCCTAACAGTACCAAATATAGGAGCTTGTTTTATTGGTGCGCCTACTCCATAATAATTACCAGAACAAATTAACCTTTTTAGCGAATCATTGAGTGAATCAATCTAACAACAAAATCCCCACAGATTCTCTCTTATTTGAATATCCTCAACAAGAGAATATTCGAAGCTATCTACGCCTTGAATATCTATTTAAACAATTTCAGCGAAACCATTTAGCGACCAATCAAGACAATCACTTTCATGCGCTCAAAATACTATTTGAGATTTTAGAAATCCTAGCTCGTGGCGATACACGATCAGAATTAATTAAGGAACTTTCACGACTTGCTGAATACTTCCAAGCATTAGAAGCTAATCCGCAGGTTGACAGTTCTAAACTAACTAATTTTTTGAAACAAATTCAACTGTTAAGCCAGTGGGTCAATCAATATAAAGGAAAGTTCGGCGATTCCATAAGACGTCATCCATTCGTAGAATCTGTAAAAAATAGAGCCTCTATTCCCGGAGGTCTATCCCAATTCGATTGTCCCGAATTATATATTTTCCTAAATAACTCCCATCAAACTAGACAGCAAATGCTTGCGGAATGGATGGAAGAAATTAAAGGTGTCGAAACAAGTATTGAAGTGATCCTTCGATTAATTCGAGATACTGGAAAATGGTCCTCTCAGCAAGCTCCACTGGGAAGCTTTATGCTTGAAACCTCTGATCAACCCTTTAAATTACTGCGAATTCGCAAAATAACCAGCGATGATATATTCCCTGAATTTAGTTGCGGTAAACATCGAAGCAGTATTCATTTCATGAGGTTCAATCATTATCAAAAAAAAATGCCAGCCAACTCAAATATTGAGTTTGAACTGGCATGTTGCTACTAAGTTTTATTATCTTCTGAAAGCCTTAGCCTCTTCTCCTTAACGCTAATAAGATTAACAAAACTACCCCCCCACCTAAAGAACCTCCTCCTGCGATCACAATATCAACATCGTTGTTAGAATTAAAACTATCAAAAAAATTATCGTTATTGGTTGACTCAATTGGAAGTCCATTTAATGAAGAAAATTCATAAGCTGCATCAGCAATTAATTCCCCAGTTACAGCATGAAGTATATTAATTTCTACATTGTAATACCCAGCGGGGTAACCTGAATTAAATGTTAAATCAACAAACTCTGTTTGATTGCCTAATATAAAGTTACCAGAAGACAAAATTTGTTGCCAACCTTCTCTTGTATTCTTTAAAACGATTTCAGCATAAACATCATCACCTGAAAACTGAGTTGCAATATCATATTCCAAGGTTAAGTCGGTATAAAAACCATCGTTATCAAAATCCCCTGATAATTCCGTCGCTACAAAACTGATTTGGCTCGTGTTATCAGTAACCTCATGTATTTCATCCTCTAACGGCAATGCAAAAAGTGAGGATTCATCATCCGGTGTAATTGTTGCAACAATACCTGAAAAACCATCTTCATATAAATCAATTAATATATCGTATTCATCTGTCGGAAAATCGTCTAATAAGGTCAATGTGACGCTATACTCATCACCTGTGTCATTAGAATAAATGGTGAAAGCATCGGTAACAAAGAGTTCTGTCCAAACCCCACCATTTTGACTGGTGTAAATTACGCCATAAACATCGGCATAACCTCCGTCAAAATCTGCGTCGAAATCAATTGTAAAATCACTATAAAACCCATCGCCATCAAAGTCATAATTTAAATAACTAGTGGCTGAATATATTTCAAAACCATAGGCATTTGCTGATGCTTCAGGGACTAGAGCTCGTTTTACTTTATTTTCGCTGGATAGCTTTTGTAACTGCTCTATGCTCCTATCTTTTTTGGTTCCACTTCTTCTATTTAATAAAACGTTACCTTCCGGTTTATTGATATATTCAGTAAGCACTTCAGAAGGCTTGCTGTCTGGAGTCTTGATATTTGAAACTTTTATATTTGTAGCAAAGCTCGATAAAGTATTCTTCTCTTCATCAGTCTTCACCTCTGTTGCTAAAGATGCTCCACTGAATAATAAGCATGTAACTAATAAGTATTTCATAACCTTCTCCAATTGAATTCTAAATGCAGCCTGTAAAATGGAATTAATGGCTTTACATGAGACTATTGTTATTAAAGCTTTCTCTGACTGAACAAAAGCTGAACTAAAAAAGCACTATTGGGACTGACTTCACATCTAACCACAAGACAAGAGGATTATAAAATATTAACCACCAAAAGCCCCCTCTCCCCAACCCTCTCCCAGAGGGAGAGGGGGTAAAGTCCCCTCCCTTTGGAAGGGGAGGGCTAGGGAGAGGTCGGAAATGTGTAATTTAACAATAAATTAAATTAATTTTGCACGATTAGATGTAAAGTGATGACATGTTTTTATAATGCTCTTGCTGTGATCTATACCCATCCTGCATCTTGAGGCGGGATGGATATAAGTCGTTACTGTTTGTTAATAAGAAGTAAATGAATATTTGGGTTAACAACAAAATTCTGGGATAATCTTGCCACTAATCAATTCCAATTCTTCGTTCTATGAGGTTTGTATGAATATTAAATATCAGCTCCGTCTCCCTTTTATTCTTTTTTTCATGACAATATTAATGGCATGCTCAGGGCAAAATGAGCAGGAAGTCGAGAAATCAACGAGCGTTAATGAAGCCAAAGTTGTTGAAAAAAAAATTGATATAACTAAAGTCGAACTAACAAACAACCCTCGATTCGATATCTACAAAGAGGTATCTCTAACCAGTGACCTCGCTCACCTAAGTGATAACCAGAGAAAGATGATTGGATTACTCATTGATGCTTCTAAAATTATGGATGATTTGTACTGGAAACAAGCCTATGGCGATAAAGAACAACTGCTAAATAATATTTCCGATCCTAATGCTAAACGTTTTGCAGATATTAATTATGGTCCGTGGGATCGTTTAGCTGGAGACAAACCCTTTATTGAAGGAGTCGGCGAAAAACCCTTAGGTGCTCAGTTTTACCCTGCTAACATGACTAAAGAAGAGTTTTTTGATGCAAACATCCGTGATGCAAAAGGCCTTTATTCCGTTATCCAGCGTGATGAAAATGGGAAATTAGTCAGTGTTCCCTACCACAAACTTTATGCTAGCAAATTGGCTGATGCAGCAGCACTTTTAACTCAAGCCGCTGAACTAGCGGACAATAGTGAATTTAAAAACTATCTTAAAATCCGCGCCACAGCACTTACCAATGATGACTTTCAGCCGAGTGATATGGCATGGATGGATATGAAAACGAATCCTATCGAACTGGTTATTGGACCAATCGAAACCTACGAAGATCTATTGTTCGGTTATCGAACTGCTTATGAATCCTATGTGCTGATTAAAGATTTAGAGTGGAGTGAAAAATTATCCAAATTTGCAGCTTTTTTGCCCAAACTACAAAAAGGCTTGCCTGTTGAAGATAAATATAAACAAGAAACTCCGGGAACTGACTCGGATCTAAATGCTTATGATGTGGTTTATTACGCTGGTCGAAGTAATGCAGGATCTAAAACAATCGCGATAAACTTGCCAAATGATGAAGAAGTCCAATTAGCTAAAGGAACAAGACGTTTACAACTTAAAAATGCGATGAAAGCGAAATTTGACCATATTTTAGTTCCCATAGCCGGAGAATTAATTGCGGAGAACCAACGTCAATTTATTACCTTTGATGCTTTTTTTGCCAATACCATGTTTCATGAAGTTGCTCATGGTTTAGGGATTAAAAATACGCTTGATGGCAAGAACACAGTTAGGAGTAGTTTAAAAGAAGCGGCCTCGCCTTTAGAGGAAGGTAAAGCAGATATTTTAGGTCTTTATATGGTTTCCGAATTATACAAATCGGGTGACATTACTGAAGGAAAAGTTATGGATAACTACGTTACTTTTCTTGCTGGAATATTCCGCTCTGTACGATTTGGTGCATCAAGCGCACACGGCAAGGCAAATATGGTTCGTTTCAATTTTTTTAAGAAATTAGGCGCGTTCGATCGCAATGAAACCACAGGTCACTATAGCGTTAATTTTGACAAAATGACTGTTGCAATGAATGAGCTTTCAAAATTAATTTTGACATTACAAGGAGATGGTAACTACCAAGGCGCTGTTGATTTACTATCAACTCAAGGAGTGATTTCTGAACAACTAGCTAAAGATCTTGCTCGTTTAGAAAAAGCTAGCATTCCTGTTGATATCGTATTTAAGCAAGGTAAAGATGTTCTCGGTTTATAGGTTTAGATTTTTCTAGATATTTAAATTAATTAAACTAAAAGATTAAAAAATGAATATAAAAAATAATGTGATTGTCGTTACCGGAGCAGCGCAAGGTTTAGGTAAGCAAATTGCGATTAGACTTGGTAAACTCGGTGCTAAACTAGCCTTAATAGATCTTGAGCAACAAAAATTAGAGTCTTTACAAACAGATTTAGCCAATCTCGACATCGAAAGCCAATACTACATAGCTGATGTCACTTGCGAAAACCAAGTGGAAGAAATTTTTCAAGCTATCCAATCTCGATTTGGTCAAATTAATGCGTTAGTCAATAATGCTGGAATTATCAGAGATCATTTTTTGAACAAACAAAACAAGAATGGATCAATTAGTTCGATGAGTTTATCAAATTGGCAATCCGTTATTGATGTTAATTTAACCGGAGTATTTTTATGCGCTCGTCAAGCATCAAAAATAATGATAGAAAGCCAAACGGCTGGTGTCATCGTTAACATTTCGTCGATATCAAAAGCAGGAAATTTAGGGCAAAGTAATTATTCGGCAGCCAAATCTGGTGTGGTTGCGCTAACGGTTACTTGGGCGAAAGAACTAGCAAAAAATGGAATTAGGGTTGGCGCGATTGCTCCTGGGTTTGTTCAAACAGAAATGACCCAATCTATGAAGCCAGAAATACTCCAACAGATAGAATCAGCCATTCCATTGAAGCGCATTGGGCAGCCGGATGAAATCGCCCATGCTGTACAATTTATTCTAGAAAATGACTATTTTTCAGGAAGAGTTATAGAGGTTGACGGTGGATTAAGAATATAAAGCCATCTAACATTTATTGGGAACAGAAGCTCCCAAAAATTTGAGCCTATAATTAATTTAATCGACTATTCAATTGGAATAGAATCATAAACCAAGTCATGCCTACGGCCATACTTTTATCTGATTCAATTCCGACCACCTCATCTCTCCATTGATTAGCTTCACAAATATCTTCTTTATAATCTTCAAATATTTTTATTACTGTTTCCGGGTCTTTAAAATCTTGAGGAAGCCATTTGTTTTGAAAGGCAAATTTAACTGCATCCTCTTCATTTGGAAACTGTACTTTAAGATCCCTTGCCAATAACTGTCTAGAAAAAGAAGCAAAACCACTTTCCAATATATCTGCTACGTTTGTTTCTTGAGTCGAACCTACACTCACTTCGAGATCTGAATCCCTATTAATTTTAGCTAATTTATCTGAATACTTAACTTCCATTAATTTAATTAACGAGAACTCTTCTTCTGACAATTTAGAAACATCACCTTCCGTTTCTTTAAGCCTTGAGGATAATTGTTCAAAGACTAATTTATCTTCTTCTGACAATTGTGCGATCATTTTTTCTAAAACATTCTTCATTTTTATTCCAATTAAGATTTGTTAATTTATTTTCATTGATAATTTATGTTCATTGAATCGGATAATTATTGAGGTGTTGCGACTTTTAATCCTTTATCTGCATAGGTTTGTAAATCGATTCCAAACGCGGTGTTTTCATACGCTTTTATGATTTTATAGGGCTTTGATTCTCCATCAAGAGCCATCTTAGAAAGATCGATAATCTTCTCTTTCATTTTTTGCTTATACTCGTCAAGAATAAGCAGTACTTTAGGTTTTAATTTATATTCTTTATTGGTGGCAATAACGATTCCTACTTCACCATTTTCCATTTCAACTATAGAACCCGGTGGATAAATACCTCGCCACTCAACAAATTTAATGACCATTTTTTCGTCGAAATGACTTCTCTTTCCATTCATCAAAATTTTATAAGCATCAACAACAGACATAGAACCACGAAATGACTGCGGACTAGTTAATGATTCAAACACGTCAACAATGCTTACCAAGCGCACAGCATCAGATAGTTTATCTGCAGTAAGTCCTCTTGGATAACCTTGCCCACTTAGTCGCTCATGATGATTAATTGCCACATCAATACAACTAGGAGATAAGCCCGATTTTTTCTGCAATATTTCAAATGCGTATCGAGGATGATTGCACATTTCAGTCATTTCACTTTGATTGAGTTTTCCAGTTTTGACCAATAATTTAGTATCGATTTTAACTTGCCCAACATCATGTAAAAGTCCACTCATACCAATATCTTCAAGTTGATCTTGACTATATCCAATATAGCGAGCAAACCCTATTGCCAAAATACTTACATTGAGTGAGTGCTCTGCACGTGAATCACTTTTATTTTTTAACAATGTCATCATTAACATCGCATCTTCATTTTCTAAAACTTGCTTAACATTTTCTTTAACAACATCTTTTACGCCATGTATATCAAAATCTTCACCAAGCATAATTCTATCCATCACACTTTTCATTAATTGAGAGGTTTTCCTAAACTGCTTAGCCGCTGGTTTAATTTTATTCTGTAAATAGTTAGTTTTCGACTCTATAGAATTTACATTTTCTCTAATATATGATTTTGAGCGGGTTGTCGCTAAACGATAACCTTTGAATTGAGAATCACTTTTAAAGTCAACATAGACAAATTTGCATTGGCTCATCACCGCATCGATATCATCTTGATTTTCGATGGTAAATCCTTGCAACAAAAAGGTTGATTCACTCCAATCTTTATCAAGTTCACTAACAAACATACCAACTTGCAGATCTTCCGAAAGCACTTTAACTTTTTTAAGATGTTGAAATGGCATAAAAAAGCTCCCTTAAAATTTTATTTCATTATTAATAAATTGTTCAAACTTATCAAACATTTCTTGTAATGCTGGAGTGACTCGATTGGCCTTGTCTTGATCAAATTTTAGTTTATCTTCATTCATATAGGTTGCTTGTGATAGTTCTAATTGAATAGAATGAATATTCTTACATGGATTGCCATAAGCTCTTGTTATATATCCCCCCTTAAATCGTCCATTAGTAACAACAGAATATCCCTTTGGCTGCCATCCAGAAAGACTTTGTTCTAACAATTCTGAACAGCTTTTTCCATTATAAGTACCAAAATTAAAATCTGGTAATTGTCCTTCAAAAAATCTCGGAACTTCTGATTTAATCGAATGAGCTTCAAATAACAAAGCGATTCCAAATTTATCTTTAATTTGCTCAAGTATTGAAGCAACTTGTGCATGATAAGGCTGCCAATATTTTTCAATTCTGCGTTCTATTTCTTTTTGGTCAGGTTCATGTCCATCACGGTAAATCTTTCTTTTACTAAATTGGCTAGTTGGGCATAGTTCCGTTGTATCCTGACCAGGATATAAATTCTCATCCTTTTTAGAACGATTTAAATCAATCACATATCGATTGTATTTAGGTTTTATTAAGTAGCAGCCCTGATTAATGGCAAATTGGTAGAGCCTATCGAGATACCAATCTGTATCAACAATCCTTTTCGCTGATTCCGTCATTTTTAAAAGAATATCATCGGGAACCAATACACCATTATGTGGCATTGAAATAAAGATTGGTTTTGTGCCCGAAATAATATCAAAAGGACGATTTTGCACGCTCGCTAGGCTCCTGTTATTCAATCTAGGTCAGTTAACTTTATTTGCCATTTTACACTACTAATGGATGAAAGATTTCTATATTTTAGTTTAAACTAAACCAATACAGTCTTGTATATACAACTAGAGTTATTGCATAATAGCAGCATGAGGAAAATAGCTAATCGATATATCCAAGTTAAAAACTACGTTCTCGCTGGGATAGGAAACGGCAGTTGGGGGGTGGGCGAGCGAGTCCCTTCAGAAAATGAGTTAGTTGACCTCTGCAAAGTTAGTCGAATGACTGCTCGTAGAGCATTACAAGATTTATTATTAGAAGGAACCCTAGTACGAATAAAAGGCAAAGGCAGCTATGTCGCTCAAGAAAAACAACATTCATCGTTACTTCAAATTAATAGTATTTCAAACGAAATTAAGAATGCAGGAAATACTCACCGACTAGAACAACTCAGCCTTACAAAAATCAAAGCAGATGCTGAAATCTCAAAGCTAACCGGGATTGCTGAAAATGAAAACATTTTTCATTCTCAAGTCATTCATTACCAAAATCAGAAACCAATCCAACTTGAATACCGTTGGGTAATCCCCTCTGCGGCTCCCGACTATATTAATCAAGACTTTTTAAGCCAAACGCCTAGCGAATACTTAACCAAAATAGCGCCAGTCACTGAGGCAGAACATAAAATTGAGGCTATAATCGGAAATCACGAAATTCGCCAATGTTTAGCGATTGATAAGGATGAAGCTATTCTTTTGTTAAACCGAACAACTTGGTGCGGCTCTCAATTAGTCAGCTATGCAAAACTCTTTCACCCCGGTGACAGTTATAGTTTTGGTACCAAGTTCAGCCCTAGCAACAACCCCTAGTGGCAACAGTCCCTAGCAACATCTAAATGTGGAAATAAATGTGGAAATAAATATGAGCAACATTCAAAACAATGACCCAAGAATCGATACTACCCGTCTAATTAAAGCAGCAACCGGCAGCAAACTTTCAGCTAAATCATGGTTAACCGAAGCCCCATTAAGAATGTTGATGAATAACCTTGACCCAGAAGTTGCTGAAAACCCACAAGCATTAGTGGTTTATGGAGGGATTGGTCGCGCTGCAAGAAATTGGCAGTGTTTCGATACAATTGTTGAACAATTGAGGCAATTAGAAGACGATGAGACCTTATTGGTTCAGTCCGGTAAGCCCGTTGGCGTTTTCAAAACTCATAAAGATGCGCCTAGAGTATTGATCGCTAACTCTAATCTCGTACCTGAATGGGCAAATTGGGAGCACTTTAACGAACTCGATAAAAAGGGTTTGATGATGTACGGCCAAATGACTGCTGGTTCTTGGATCTACATTGGTAGTCAGGGAATTGTTCAAGGCACTTATGAAACCTTTGTTGAAGCCGGTAGGCAGCATTTTGAAGGCGTAACCAAAGGAAAATGGATTCTTACTGGTGGCCTCGGTGGCATGGGCGGCGCGCAACCATTAGCCGCAGCTATGGCAGGTTATTGTATGATTGCCGTTGAATGTGATGAAACGCGAATTGATTTCCGCTTAAAAAATCGTTATCTAGATAAAAAAGTAAAATCGATTGATGAAGCGATGCACTTATTAAATACGGCTTTAGAAAATGGTGAAGCAATTTCTATTGGTTTGCTTGGTAACGCTGCAGACGTATTCCCTGAGCTATACAAAAGAGGCATTAAGCCAGATTTAGTGACTGATCAAACCTCGGCTCATGACCCAGTAAATGGCTACTTACCTATCGGTTGGACGGTTGAGCAATGGCGACAAGAAATCATTGATAATCCAACCCATGTTGCTACTGAAGCGCGTAAATCGATGGCAATACAAGTGAAAGCCATGTTGGATTTCTTCCATAATGGAATTCCCACAGTTGATTACGGAAATAATATCCGCCAAGAAGCTTACAACGTAGGCGTTGAAAATGCTTTCGACTTTCCAGGTTTTGTTCCTGCTTATATTCGACCTTTGTTTTGTCGCGGTGTTGGCCCTTTCCGTTGGGTCGCTCTTTCAGGTGATCCAGAAGATATCTATAAAACAGACCAAAAAGTAAAAGAAATTATTGCCGATGACCCGCATCTTCATAACTGGCTAGATATGGCTAGAGAGCGAATTGACTTCCAAGGCTTACCCGCTCGAATTTGTTGGGTCGGTTTAGGTCTTCGTCATAAACTCGGGTTAGCTTTTAATGAAATGGTTAGAAATGGCGAACTTAAAGCGCCAGTTGTCATTGGCCGCGATCACCTAGATTCTGGCTCTGTTGCAAGCCCAAATCGTGAAACTGAAAGCATGAAAGATGGATCGGATGCTGTCTCTGATTGGCCATTACTAAACGCCATGTTAAACGTCGCTAGCGGCGCGACCTGGGTATCGCTTCATCATGGCGGCGGTGTTGGTATGGGTTATTCGCAACATTCCGGCATTGTTATTTGTTGTGATGGAACGGAAGAAGCCGACGCTCGAATTGCGAGAGTGTTATGGAATGATCCAGCCACCGGTGTAATGCGTCATGCTGATGCTGGCTATGATATTGCTAAACAATGTGCCAAAGAAAATGAGTTAAATTTACCTATGATGGATTGATAGTAAAACTGTTGGGTTTCGTACCTCTACCTAACCTACAAAATAATTACATTTTTTAGAGATAAATCTATGAATAAATTTTTGATTAAACCTGGTCAACTTAGTTTACAAGATTGCCGTTATATTTTTGAAAACGATGTTCAATTTGAACTTGATTCAAGTTGCTTTGAGTCGGTTAATCTTGCAGCACAAACCGTTCAAAATGTGATTGATGAAAAACGAACGGTTTATGGGATTAACACCGGGTTTGGATTATTAGCATCTACGAGTATTCCCGATGAAAAGCTTCAGTTATTACAAGAAAGCTTAGTTCTTTCACACGCTGCGGGTATTGGCAAACCTCTCAGTAAAGATATCTGTCGCTTATTAATAGCGCTAAAAGTCAGTAGCTTATCTCAAGGTTATTCTGGTATTCGATTAGAAGTCATTCAATCGTTGATCGGTTTAATTAATCAAGATATCTATCCGGTTATTCCTGAAAAAGGTTCTGTTGGAGCCTCTGGCGATCTAGCTCCTCTCGCTCATATGAGTTGTATGCTATTAGGTGTTGGAGAAGTTTTTTATAAGGGAGTTAAACAGTCTGCAGAAAAGGTATTAAAAAAAGTTGGAATTAATAAATTGGATCTTGCTGCCAAAGAAGGTCTTGCGCTACTTAATGGAACACAAGCTTCAACAGCGATTGCTCTAGCCGGATTATTTAAAGTAGAAAATTGTTTTGCCTCTGCGATGGTTGCTGGATGTTTATCAGTGGATGCCGCGCTTGGAAGTGTTGCTCCGTTTGATGAAAGAATCCATAAAGTAAGAGGTCATCAAGGACAAATTCAAACGGCTGAGGCCTATCGAGAATTTCTAAAAGGTAGTGAGTTGTTAAATTCTCACAGTGATTGTGAAAAAGTCCAAGATCCCTACTCGCTTCGTTGCCAGCCTCAAGTCATGGGTGCTGCGTTAGACCAAATCCGTTTTCAAGCCAGCGTTTTGTTAACCGAAGCCAACGCAGTATCTGATAATCCATTAGTGTTTAGTGAAGATGACGATATTATTTCAGGCGGAAATTTTCATGCGGAACCAGTAGCATTAGCGGCTGATTCTTTAGCTATTGCAGCTTCGGAAGTAGGTGCAATTAGTGAACGAAGAATTGCGCTAATGCTAGATGAACATTTAAGTCAGCTACCGCCATTTTTGGTCAATGACAGTGGTGTGAATTCCGGTTTTATGATTGCTCAAGTTACAGCTGCCGCATTAGCCAGCGAAAATAAAACACTCGCTCACCCTGCATCAGTAGATAGCTTACCAACTTCAGCTAACCAAGAAGATCATGTCAGCATGGCGACTTTTGCCGCTCGAAAATTAAATGAACTGTCAGAAAATTTAGCTGGCGTAGTTGCCGTTGAGATGTTGTGTGCTGCCCAAGGGGTTGAGTTACGCGCTCCGATTGAATCTTCAGTTAAAGCCAAAGAAGCGATAAAAATAATTCGTACTAAAGCGGCTTTTTATGAAAAAGATCGTTATATGGCAAGTGATATTGAAGGAATTATGCAATTAATTTTTGATGGTGAGTTTAATCATTTTTCCGATACTATCGAATTACCTTCTTTATAGATATTCCAACTACCATATTCTCAAGGCTGGACTGTAACGATTAGGCTAATTAACCTTCCTCAATTGACAGTTCAACCTTGATAATTCCTTTTTTCTTCCAACCACGTAACAGTCCCGACCAAAGGTTGCCTCTTAAATTGGAACTTTCTGAGAGTCGCCTTGCATTCCAGTTTCGCCTTTCAACAGTACCATTTTGCTTATAAAGAACAACTTTAGCCTGCCCTTTATTAATAAGATATTTTTTAAATTTATCTTCGTCCGAAGGTTTAAATATTAATTCTGGTCTATTCATTGATTCAGTTAATTCTGCTTGATTTATACCGTCACATCGATCAAGTAAACGCTCTATCAGGGCTGAAGGCGTATCAAAACCAACTGCATTTGATTCTAATCGAGCATATAATTCATCGGATATTCGTATTACTGGACACATTGACATTCCTCCAAAATAAAAATATATGGTTTCATTGTAACCATATCTAAATATTTGTCAAATTTATTTCCCTGTGACATATTTCCTGTAATATATTAGCAGGATACAAGTTCTCCTGACACTACCCTGTCAGTAGTCCTCAATTATTATAAGCTTCACACAAAATAACGGATATTTCCTTAATGCCTGAACTTCTTAAAGATCTTTACTCAAAAGAACTAATTCATTCAATCGCCGGTGAATTTAAAACCGAATACCCTAAATTCAATCAAAATAGTTTTACTAAAAACGTATTATTTAATGACTGGGAGAGTTTGGAACTTAAAGCAAGAATGCGTCACGTGGCAATAGTTATTGGTCAACATTTACCCTCTAATTACGCAAGTGCTATAAAAATACTATTACCTGTTGCAAAAAAATTCTCAGGACTTGAACACGTGTGTTTTCCCGAATTCGTTGAGGAGTTTGGATTAGACCATTTTGATATCTCTATGAAAGCATTAGAACACTTAACTTCAGGTTCCAGTTCAGAGTTTGCTATTCGTCCGTTTATTCTTCGTGAACCTGATAGAACAATGAAACAAATGGAAAAATGGTCAAAATCTAAATGTGAACATGTTAGAAGATTAGCAAGCGAAGGATGTCGCCCGAGGTTACCCTGGTCTATGGCATTACCTGATTATAAAAAAGACCCTACACCTGTTTTGGCTATTATTGAAAAACTAGTTGATGATGAAAGTTTATATGTTCGACGAAGTGTTGCTAATAACCTCAATGATATATCGAAAGATAATCCGCATTTTGTGATAGAAATAGCTGAAAGGTTTTTAGGGCAGTCAGATGATATTGACTGGACGATTAAACATGCTTGTCGCGGTTTATTAAAACAAGGCAATAAAGAAGTTCTTTCACTTTTTGGCTATTCTAATGCTGAACATATTGTCATTAGTGATTTTATCGTCGACAAAAAAATTTCATTAGGTGACAAGCTCAATTTTAAGTTCGAAATCAATTCTAATACAAAATCATTAGGCAAACTTCGTTTAGAGTTTGTGATTGATTTTATGAAAAGCAATGGAAAAACGGCTGCTAAAATTTTCAAAATATCTGAAGGTGATTATTCAGAAGCCACGCGCCAGATTAAGAAACACTTTTCTTTTAAACCAATTAGTACAAGAAAGTATTATCTAGGAAAACACGCCATTTCTATTGTTGTTAATGGGGATAAAATAACCACGCAAAAATTTGAGCTGGTTAACTAACTTATTTGTAGTAGCTCAGAATTTAGCTAACAGGGTTTGAATGTAGGTTCAGGTATTAGCGTATGACATATTTACTCTAACCTTCTCGATCGAGTAGGTGTTTTTCAGGGATCATACTCTTGTGTAATACACCAAAAAATATCACCCTATTATTGTCTATTGTGTAATACAGCGTATGACTTACATGTGGGAAACTGAAAACATTTTCATCTATATCAGTCCGTTGAGTTCCAACATTTGAATTTTCAGCTATTAGCCTAAAAGTATCCCTAAGCCCGATTAAATATTTATTAGATTGTTCAGCACCCCAATTGCTGACGGTATAATCTCGGATTTTAAACAGATCTAACTCAGCATCACTTGTTACATAATAATCGTTCATGCGGCAATGCTAACTAATAATAGAGTCAAAAATTGATTCACCAGATTTCAATTGGTTTACTTCAATTTCTCGTTTAGCCTTTTCAAATCGTAGTATCAAAGCATTCTGCTTAATTTCTTCGATTGCCTGATATTCTTCCATTGAAAGTACAACAGCTACGGGTTTACCATTTTTATTAATTTGAACAGGCTCCCTTTGAGCCTTGAGCAGCATATCCCCAAACTGAGTTTTAGCCTCATTCGCTGTTAATGCTTGCATTTGATACCTCCGAAATTGGATATATCATGAATTGTACACAAATCGAACGGTTCGCACAATTCAATCTATTTATTCAATCTATTTATTCAATCTATTTATTTGAATCATATATGAGATTGTCTAAGCTTACAATTTTGCTAGTTTAAGAAATTCATTAAGGTGTATTTATCGAGAATTACTCGAATTAACAACACTTTCATCGAATAGATGATTAATTATTAGTAGATGGACAAGTTTTTCAGTCGAAGCTTCTTGTAAGTCATTACAATCATTCAGACAGGGCATAATATTCACCTTCACATCAACGCGATACTTTTACCTTAAACAAAAATATTCGAGGTTATTGTTTGGCCTGATGACTCCGGCACACTTCAAGGCATTTCCCTTTTGAATCAATAGGTTAGCGATTTTTGACTTTACCCCTTGATAGTTAGCTATTTTTGTATGTAAAAATTATTATAAGAATTTGTTTATCGACAAATTAGCCTGACGCGTATTAATACTGCTACAACTAATTAATAATGATTAATTTAACATTAATGTTATCTATTTGTTGGTCTAAAAAAATGCTACAAAAATTAAAGCTACGATAACTAATATAATTAATGAGACCCAAAATCTCTTTACTAGATAGTATTTAGGATTATTATGGCTGAATTCTATTATGAAAAATAAGCTACCTTCTTTACCTCTTTTACGCCATTCTAATGCAAGAATAACAAAACATACCCAACTGACCATGAAAAAAGAAGCGCTTGTAAAAAAGAAAAGTATCTCTACGTTATTCAATTACAACTCCTTCCCATCCAACACTATCAACCAACGCCTTCAACCGCTTAGGCCGATATTTATCATCCGACAAATAACGAGCTTTAACACTGTTATGAATAACAGAAGGAAATTTCTGATCGTTTAATAAACGATGCAATCGTTTTTTAAATCTAAAAACATGACGGCGGGATTTATGCAGTGGCGCTAAACTTCCGTCTGATAAATTATTGGCTATGTGAGGCTCAAATTTTAACCCGGCTGATTTCGCTTCTTTTAACATCCATGCCAAAGGCGTATCGGATGCCACGGTATTTGTTTTTTTATCTGGAGGATAAGAACCTCCGACATCGGTATGGACACCAGAAAACCAAACTTGTTTTAGATCGACACCTTGGCGAGGAACCCAGAGAGTGGGTTCGAAATCCTGTCGCTGTTCATCGATTGCTAAAGCGTGGCGAGCAATGCTGACGTTACTTCCCATCTTGGTATCATAAAACTCATCTTTGCTATCAAACATACCCATCAAACTAAAAGGAATACCAAGGCTACCAACGGTATCCCAAACACCAACAAAATGAACTGATTTACTCGCATGACTATGGGCTTTTCGAAAAGCGACTGAATCAGAACCTGATGGACTAAAACGTTTTTGGGTACGCTTGTAAATATCCCATGCTTTTTGAATTAACTTAGCATCAGCGCGTTTAACAATTCCACAATTATTGATCAGTCCACATAAAGCCCTAACGGTGTATGCTCCTCGACTAAAACCAAATAGATAAATTTTATCGCCCTTCGCATAATTTTGCACAATATAACGATAACCATCAAGAATATTTTTATGAATACCTCGGCCAGTGACACCGGCACTCACAGAACTATGATAAGAGCCTAAACCCCAATCATAAAAAACATGTTGCTTGATGTCGCCAAGTTTTGGTTTGATTGCACGCGCAATTTTTAAAACATTAGTTGCATGATCTTTTTCTAGATCTTCTTCGGGACGATTCCAAGTACCATCTGCACAAATTACAATATTAGCCATAAGACAACTCCTTCTGTAGATAATGTTCAAAGGTTTGAACAGTTAAAAAATGATTTTATCAACTAACTAGAATGTTAATTTGAAATTAGGCTATCACTTTATGATTGAAATGTCAGCTAAAACTGATTTAATGAAAAATTGAATGAATCAAAATTAGGTTAAATAAATTTCTACGCACCCAATAAAGGTAACCCTTTAATTTTATGATAATTAAGAGCCAAAGAAATACAATGCTTTAATTCTTTAACGGGTATCTCGTCACCCAACTCAAATATAAGCGCTCTATTCCCACTAAAAACAAACTCCTCGGGATAAAGCTCTTTGAAAGTGTCAACCAATTTTGTTTTACAATTAAAATAAATCGCGTATTGATTTGGCACTTTTTTAATCCAATCTATTCTAATTGTACTACCTATTGGACTAATATAACTTGTTTGACCCCATTTTATAGTCTCTTCAATCTTAGCTAAATCAGAGTTTTCCTCCCCAGTCTCTAGAATCAGTTGACGAAGAAATAACAATTTTTCTTTAACATTATCTGGATATGAATCAAATAGCTTCAACATAAATCGCTTCGTTTTTATCGCGTAAATTATAATTAGATGTCATTACTTCTCCATAAGCACCGGCACTACGAATGGCAATTAAATCACCTCGTTTAGTTTCTGGCAATTTAACCGATTTACCAAAACAATCCGTTGACTCACAGATAGGTCCAACAACGTCATATTCTTTCTCTTCATCTTGACTGGTTAAATTATCTATCTGATGATAGCTTTGATATAACGCGGGACGCATCAGCTCAGTCATTCCTGCATCAATAATAGCGAAATTAGTATTTAAGCCATTTTTAATATAAACCACTCGGCTAATTAAATTTCCACATTGAGCGACTAACGAACGCCCTAATTCAAAATGAATTTTTTGCCCGTTTTTTCGTTCTAAAAATTGATCAAATATTTGAAAATAGGTGTCAAAATCAGGAATTGACTCTTCGTCTGGATGAAGGTAATCGATTCCTAGCCCGCCACCTAGATTCAAGTGGTCAATATTTACGCCATGTTCATGAAACCAGTTCTGGATTTCATTCACTCGTAAACACAGCCCTTTAAAAACATTCATATCGGTAATTTGCGAACCTATATGAAAGTGCAGCCCAGTTAACTTAATATTGCTTAAAGATTTAAGGCTTTCAATCACTAAAGGAATATCAATTTGGTTAATACCAAACTTATTTTCGTCTAACCCAGTAGTGATATATCGATGTGTTTTTGCATCCACATTAGGGTTAATTCTGAGTGAAATTTCCGCAATTTTATCATGTTGATTGGCAAGTTCATTAAGCACTTCTATTTCTTGTAACGATTCACAATTAAAGGCTTTAATTCCAATGTTTAAAGCCAAATTAATTTCTTTGTCGGTTTTACCAACACCAGCAAAGAGAATACTTTCGGGATCAAAACCAATTTTAGACGCCAGCTCAACCTCATTACCACTAACACAATCCGCGCCAAAACCCGCATCCTTCATTTCATTTAAAATCGGATGATTGCTATTTGCCTTAACTGCATAATGAATATCAAAACCATACAATCTAGACAACTTTTTAACTTGTGAAATTGTCTTTCTGAGCAATGTTAAATCGTAATAATAAAAAGGGGTTTCTAAATTTTTGAACTGAGTCAAGACATCGAAATTAAACATCAAACAACTCCCGATGAAGCAATTGTAAGGCTTTCACTTTTAATTCTTCGGAAATTAATAATGTAATATTATGAGCACTC
>Ga0316204_10006446_pt1 | contig 18049 bp, 18 predicted proteins | sample 6monrhotite_MG_2_FD_205661 | JGI IMG/M metagenome (GOLD analysis project Ga0316204, IMG submission 205661) | Microbial mat bacterial communities from mineral coupon in-situ incubated in ocean water Damariscotta River, Maine, United States -... | ecosystem: Environmental > Aquatic > Marine >... | reverse complement strand
GGGAAATCTGAAAAGTTAACGAAATAGTTACCGAGGAACACACATGAACATCAATGCAACTCTTATAGGCCAGTCAATCGCGTTTTTCGTGTTTGTATGGTTCGTAATGAAGTATGTTTGGCCACCGCTGATTGCTGCGCTGGACGAACGTAAAAAGACGATTGCCGATGGACTAGCTGCCGCTGAACGTGGCATGCATGAGCAAGAGCTAGCTGAAAAAGCGGCTGAGAAGCACATCAAAGAAGCCAAAAATCAGGCCTCTGAGATTGTTAACCAGGCGCAGAAGCGAGCCTCTGAGATTGTTGAAGAAGCTAAAGATAGTGCAAAAGAAGAAGCGGGTCGTGTTAAAACGGCTGCTGACGCTGAGATTGAACAGGAAGTTAATCGCGCTAAAGAGCAACTGAGACAACAGGTAGCGAGTATCGCTATGGCTGGTGCTGCTAAAGTCCTGAATCGTGAAATTGACGAGAAAGCGCATAGCGAAATCGTTGATGACATGATTGGCCAGATATAAATCAAGGCTTAGGTGATAGAACATGTCTGAATACACAACCGCTGCCAGACCTTATGCAAAAGCAGCTTTTGAAGTGGCGCAAGCCGAATCAAAAGCCGCTGAATGGTCAGACGCACTACACTACGCAAGTGCAGTTATCTGCAATGAAAGTTTTGTAGCTGTGATTGATTCACCCACACTGGGTGCTGCTGAAAAAGGCGATATCTTAATCGATATCTGTGCTGACAAGTTAAGCAATACACAGCAAAACTTTATTAAAGCACTGGCTGAACACAGCCGCCTGGTTTTAATGCCAGAAATTGTTGTTTTGTTTGAAGCATTAAAAGCTGAAGCAGAAAGCACAGTAGAAGCGACGGCGACATCTGCTTATCCATTAAGCGATCGCCAAGTCAAATCAATGACCGATGCCCTCAAGAAGAAATTAGGCTGCGATGTAAAATTAACCACTGCGGTAGACGCAGCGTTAATTGGCGGCGTTATTATTCGGGCCGGCGACTTAGTTATTGATGGTTCCACACAGGCCAAAATTGGGTCACTAACCCAGGCCGTAAGCCACTAACCTGGCACATTAGTGGGCCATTAACGAGGATCTAAAGAATGCAACTGAATCCATCAGAAATCAGTGAACTGATTAAAAAACGAATAGAAAGCTTTGATACGGTAGCAGAAGCCCGTACCGAAGGTACTATTGTAAGTTTAGCCGACGGTATTATCCGTATCGTTGGTTTAACTGAAGCCATGCAGGGCGAGATGATCGAACTGCCTGGCGAAACATTTGCACTGGCACTTAACCTTGAGCGTGACTCAGTAGGTGCTGTTGTACTTGGTTCTGACAAGCACCTGAAAGAAGGTGATGTTGCCAAGTGTACTGGTAAAATCCTGGAAGTACCGACAGGCGATGCTCTGTTAGGTCGTGTTGTAGATTCATTGGGTAACCCTATCGACGGTAAAGGCCCAATCGAAACTTCAACATTTGCGCCAATCGAAAAGATTGCACCGGGTGTTATCGAACGAAAATCAGTTGATCAGCCAGTTCAAACAGGCTTGAAATCAATTGATGCGATGGTGCCCATCGGTCGTGGTCAGCGTGAGCTGATTATCGGTGACCGTCAGACGGGTAAAACCGCTGTGGCACTGGATGCGATCATCAACCAGAAAGACACAGGCGTTAAGTGTGTATACGTAGCGGTTGGTCAGAAAGCTTCAACTATTGCGAACCTGGTTCGTAAGCTGGAAGAAAATGACGCAATGGCTCACACAATCATTGTTGCGGCAGCGGCATCTGATTCTGCAGCTATGCAGTACATCGCGCCTTACTCTGGTTGTTCAATGGGTGAGTTCTACCGTGATAACGGTGAAGACGCACTGATTGTATATGATGACTTAACTAAACAGGCATGGGCTTACCGTCAGGTATCTCTACTGTTACGTCGTCCCCCTGGTCGTGAAGCATATCCAGGTGATGTTTTCTACTTACACTCTCGTTTATTAGAGCGTGCAGCACGAGTTAATGCTGATTATGTTGAAAAACACACTGGCGGAAAAGTTAAAGGCAAAACAGGTTCTTTAACTGCACTTCCTATTATCGAAACTCAGGACGGTGACGTTTCTGCATTCGTACCCACTAACGTAATTTCGATTACGGATGGTCAGATCTTCCTGGAATCTGACTTATTCAACGCAGGTATTCGCCCAGCAATCAACGCGGGTCTGTCGGTATCGCGTGTAGGTGGTGCCGCACAGACTAAAATCATCAAGAAACTGGGTGGCGGTGTTCGTTTGGCACTGGCTCAGTATCGTGAATTGGCGGCATTCGCACAGTTTGCATCTGATCTTGATGAAGCCACTCGTGCACAGCTTGCATTAGGTGAGCGCGCGGTTGAATTAATGAAGCAGGCTCAGTACTCACCTATGGGTGTTGCTGAAATGGGCTTCAGTCTGTTTGCGATGAACGAAGGTTTCATGGACGACGTTGATGTTAAGCAAGTGCTTAATTTTGAAGCGGCACTATGGGCTCACGTTAAGAGCAACAATGCTGACCTGGTTTCAACGATTGAAGAAACTGGAAACTACAATGACGAAATCGCTGCACAAATGAAAGCAGCTGTTGAAGCATTTAAAGCCAACGGTGTTTGGTAGTCGGCTAAAGGTTCGGAGATAAAGCATGTCCGGTGCAAAAGAAATACGCGGTAAAATTAAGAGTATTAAAAACACTCAGAAAATTACCAAAGCGATGGAAATGGTAGCAGCTTCTAAAATGCGTAAAGCGCAGGATAGAATGTCTGCTAGCCGTCCATACGCTGAGAAAATGCGCAATGTAATTGCGCATTTATCTCAGGCTCACGCCGAAATTAAACATCCGTTTATGATCGAGCGTGAAGTTAAGCGTGTTGGTTATATCGTTGTGACATCAGACCGTGGTCTGTGTGGCGGCTTAAACGTTAACCTGTTTAAGAAAACGATTGGTGATATGAAGGCTCATCACGACAATGGTGTTGAAATTGATGTTGTTCCTGTTGGCCGTAAAGCGGTTGACTACTTCAAACGTCAAAATGCAAACATTGTTGCTGAAGCGAGCGGTTTAGGCGATAAGCCACATATCAATGACCTGATTGGTTCTGTCAAAGTAATGCTTGATGCATTTACTGAAGGCAAAATCGATGCGCTTTACCTGGTAAGTAATGAGTTTGTTAATACTATGACTCAACAGGCTGAAGTTGCACAACTTCTCCCTGTTAGCGGATCCACTGATGAAGAGTTAAGGCATCATTGGGATTACATCTATGAGCCGGACTCAAAAGAAGTTCTTGATGGCCTGCTCATGCGTTTTGTTGAATCTCAGGTATATCAGGGTGTTGTTGAAAACATCGCCTGTGAAATGTCTGCACGTATGGTTGCGATGAAAGCGGCAACCGATAACGCGGGTGACATTATTAGTAACCTTGAAACGATTTACAACAAGGCGCGTCAGGCGGCAATCACTCAGGAAATATCTGAGATAGTTGCAGGTGCCTCCGCTGTTTAAGTAACGCAAGAGAATATGGTTCATTCTTGTTTAAATAGTGAATGAGCAAAAGAATTTAATTATGAGGATCAGTCTATGAGTGCTGGAAAAGTTATTGAGATTATCGGTGCGGTAATCGACGTTGAGTTCCCAAGGGACAGCATTCCCAAGGTATACGATGCGTTAAAAATTGAAAGCGCAGGCCTGACACTAGAAGTTCAGGCTCAGCTTGGCGATGGTGTTGTTCGTACAATCGGCATGGGCCCAACTGAGGGTCTGAAACGTGGCCTTGAAGTTATCAACACAGGCGCGCCTATCAGCGTACCTGTTGGTATGAAAACTTTAGGACGTGTAATGAACGTTCTCGGTGAGCCTATTGATGAGCAAGGTGAAATCGGTGCAGAAAAATCTCTGCCTATTCACCGTGCGGCACCTGCTTATGAAGAATTATCTTCAGACGTAGAAATTTTCGAAACGGGTATCAAAGTTATCGATCTGGTTATGCCAATCGCTAAAGGTGGTAAAGTTGGTTTATTCGGTGGTGCGGGTGTTGGTAAAACCGTTACATTGATGGAGCTTATCCGTAACATCGCAATGGAACACAGTGGTTTCTCTGTATTCGCTGGTGTTGGTGAGCGTACTCGTGAAGGTAATGACTTCTACTACGAGATGGAAGAAGGTGGCGTACTTGATAAAGTAGCGCTAGTTTACGGCCAGATGAATGAGCCTCCAGGAAACAGACTACGTGTTGCATTAACCGGGCTTACAATGGCTGAGCATTTCCGTGACGAAGGTCGTGACGTACTGATGTTTATCGATAACATCTACCGTTACACACTTGCGGGCACGGAAGTTTCTGCACTGCTAGGCCGTATGCCTTCAGCGGTAGGTTACCAGCCAACACTTGCGGAAGAAATGGGTGTTCTTCAGGAACGTATTACATCTACTAAAACCGGTTCGATCACATCGTTCCAGGCAGTATATGTACCTGCGGATGACTTAACTGACCCTTCTCCAGCAACAACCTTCGCTCACCTGGATGCGACATTAGTACTGTCTCGTCAAATTGCTGAATTAGGTATTTATCCTGCGGTTGATCCTCTGGATTCAACTTCACGTCAGCTTGACCCACAGGTTATCGGCCAGGAACACTACGACATCGCGCGTGGCGTACAGGGTACCTTGCAGCGTTACAAAGAGCTGAAAGATATTATTGCTATTCTGGGTATGGACGAATTATCTGATGAAGATAAGCAGGCAGTAGCCCGCGCTCGTAAAATCCAGCGTTTCTTATCACAGCCATTCTTCGTAGCCGAAGTATTCACCGGTGCACCTGGTAAATACGTAAGCTTAAAAGAAACTTTAGCTAGCTTTAAAGCAATCCTTGATGGTGAGCTGGATGATATTCCAGAGCAGGCGTTCTACATGGTAGGCGGCATCGACGAAGTTAAAGAAAAAGCGAAAAACATGTAAGGAAAGCTTATGGCTATGACAACACATGTAGACATAGTAAGTGCGGAAGAAGAGATCTGGTCAGGCAAAGCCACTATGGTTTTTGCCCCAGGTGTCATGGGTGAGTTAGGTATTGCGCCTCGCCATACACCGTTACTTTCCAAGCTTAAAGCTGGTGAAGTACGTGTTCGTGGTGAAAACGGAGAAGATGAGTCATTTTTCATCTCCGGTGGAATGCTGGAAATTCAGCCACATGTAGTGACTATTTTATCTGACACTGCTGTTCGTGCTGATGACCTTGACGAAGCCGCTGCAATTCAAGCAAAGCAAAAAGCTGAAGAAATCATGCAGAATAAAACTTCTGACATGGACTTCGCGAAAGCGAAAGCTGAGCTGATGGAAGCTGCTGCGATGGTTGAGACAATTAAGAAGTTAAAAGCACGTAAGTAATATTACCGCTGAACTCTTTGATGTCTTTCGAAAAAGCCGGACTTTGTTCCGGCTTTTTTGTGTGCGTGCAGGAATAATGAAAGAAAAAGAAAACGTGAATGTTGTATGATAGTGACAAGTCTGAATCATAAACTCCCCTCTTAGAAAAAGAGGGGCTGGGGGAGATTTGAGCTGGTCTCATAGCAATTAAGCACTGAAGCCAATCCCCCTCGGTCCCCCTTTTGCAAAGGGGGAGGCTAAAATCTAAGGAACTATTGAAATGCCCCTAAGTGTAGTAATTCTGGCCGCCGGTAAAGGCACACGAATGAAATCAGACAAGCCTAAGGTTTTGCATTCACTTGCAAATAAGCCATTAGTTGAGCATGTCTATGATGCTGCAAAAGGTTTAGGGGCTGAAGAAGTTGTGGTGATTTATGGTCATGGTGGCGAACTGGTTAAACAAAGCTGTTCACATTTTGATGCAAAGTGGGTTGAGCAGAAAGAACAGCTAGGAACAGGTCATGCAGTGATGCAGGCTTTTGATTCGGTTAACCTTAAAAACGACATTCTTGTGTTGTATGGAGATGTTCCACTTACATCTCTAAGTACACTCGAAAACTTGTTAAAAGATTCAAAAGATAAGATAGCGTTGTTAACGGTTGACCTGGAAGAGCCATTTGGATATGGCAGAATTTTAAGAGATGAAACGGGCCAGGTAAGTGGCATTATCGAGCAAAAAGATTCTTCTGAAGAACAACAAAAAATAAAAGAAGTTAATACAGGAATTCTTGCCTGCCAGGGTGAAACCTTAAAGCAGTTACTCGATAAAATAGATAATAAAAATAGCCAGGGCGAATATTACCTGACTGATATTTTTAAACTGGCATCTGAGGCCGGAATAAAAATAAAAACTGAACAGCCTGAAAATACATATGAAGTTGAAGGTGTTAACAATCGTAGTCAACTGGCATCACTAGAAAGAATTTATCAACGCAATATGGCTGAGCAGTTAATGACTGATGGTGTGGCTCTGGCAGATCCATCTCGGATTGATATAAGAGGTGTTGTAAACATTAATAGTGATGTATATATTGATATCAATGCGATATTTGAGGGTGAAGTAAATATTGAAAGTGGCTGTAATATAGGCCCAAATTGCCTGATTATAAATTCAACGATTGGTAAAAATGTGAATATTAAAGCCAACTGTGTAATAGAGAATGCAATAATAGAATCCAATTGTGAAGTCGGGCCATATGCAAGGCTACGACCTGAAACGTACTTGAGTAAAAATTCAAAAATAGGAAATTTTGTAGAAATTAAAAAAGCGAATATTGGCGAAGGCAGTAAAGTTAATCATCTGTCCTATATCGGTGATACTGAAATGGGGGTGAATGTTAATGTGGGAGCAGGTACGATTACCTGCAACTATGATGGAGCAAATAAACATAAAACGATTATTGGTGATGATGTGTTTGTTGGCTCTGACTCCCAGTTAGTCGCGCCAGTTACCATAGGCGCGGGTGTAACTATTGCCGCAGGTGCAACTATCACTAAAGATGTATCAGAAAACATGCTGGCAATAAGTCGTTCTCCTCAAAAAACCATTGCCTCCTGGAACCGTCCAGAAAAGAAGATAAAATAATAATTATTCTTTATTATTGTTACTGTAAAAGTTTATAAAGATATATGAATAATCATTATGATTTGATTGTGATAGGCGCGGGGGCAGCAGGTTTATTCTGTGCATTTAATGCGGCTAATAATCAACGCGTACTCGTGCTCGATCATGCTAATAAAGTTGGCAAGAAAATTCTGATGTCAGGTGGTGGGCGGTGTAATTTTACTAATCTTTTTACGACTCATGAAGACTTTACCTCTCAGAATCCACATTTTTGCAAGTCTGCTCTGAATCAATACTCGGCTTATACGTTTTTAGATCTTGTAGAGAAACATAATATTGAATATGTTGAAAAAGGACCTGGGCAACTATTCTGTAAAAATAGTTCAAAAGATATACTAAAAATATTGCTAGATGAGTGTGCCTCATATGCAGTTAAAATATACAAAAAATGCAGTATTAAAAGCATAACTAAAGATGAGGTATTCATCCTGGATACTACTCTGGGAAAATTTACTTCTGATGCATTAGTCATAGCTACAGGAGGTTTATCGATACCAAGTTTAGGGGCCACAGGTTTTGGCTATGAAATCGCCAGACAGTTTGGGCATGAAATTATTCCAACTAGCGCATCACTTGTTCCATTTACACTAGACACTAAATTACTTGAAAAGCTTAAGTCTTTATCAGGCATATCATTAAAAGTAGCTGTCCAATATCGCAGTGATAGTGAGAGCATTGAGGTAACAGATGATATGTTGTTTACACACAGGGGAATCAGTGGACCTGCCATATTAAAGATATCTGCCTATTGGAAAAAAGGTAATAAAGTGGTTATTAATCTTTTGCCAGATATAGATGTCAGGGCCTATTTGCAGGCTGAGGCAGTAAATCATCCTGAGAAACTACTTGTTACCAGTTTAAGCCAGGTTATTCCTAAAAGACTGGCTAACTATATGTGTGAACAGCACTGGGCTAATCTCAGGCTCAAGCAGTTGAATGCCAAATTATTAGAGCAGCTGTCAATAAAGATACACAACTGGAAACTCATACCATCGGGTAATGAGGGATATAAAACCGCTGAAGTTACCAAAGGTGGAGTGAGTACGGATAAAATTTCGTCGAAGACGCTAGAATCCAAGTTATGTGAAAATCTGTATTTTATTGGAGAAGTTCTAGATATTACAGGGCAGTTAGGTGGGTATAATTTTCAGTGGGCATGGTCTTCAGCCTGGTGTGCAGCTCAAAATATTAGAAAGTGTTAATTAGTTAAAAAAAATGCGAATAGGTCTTATCAATAGGCGGATATTGATCTACTATAGCTTTGCGTGGTAATTGAAGGATAAAGAATGAAGAGATTTATAACTATAATGATGTTGTGTCTGGTGACTACTAGCCTGTGGGCTAATGCAGATTTTCCAGGGCGTGACCGTTATCCAAAGGTGAAATATATAGAAATCGATGATCTCTATAATCAAAGAGATAATGTTGTTTATATAGACGCAAGATCACCATATGAGTACGAGACACTGAGAATTAAAAACGCAAAACTGGTGCCTCTAACATTATCACCAAGTAAATTTGAAAAAGCTTTGCGTCAGATAGTGAGTGAAAACCCTGGTAAAAAACTGGTATTTTACTGTAATGGGCATACATGTATGAAGTCATATAAGGCCGCAACCCGTGCAACAAGTTATGTGGGGCTTAAAAATGCCTATTCATTTGATGCCGGTATATTTGACTGGGCAAAAAAGTATCCCAGTGAGGCAAGATTATTAGGTAAAGAGCTTGATGATGTATCTAAGCTGAAATCTAAAGCCGAATTTAAAAAGCATTTAATGCCTGCAGAGAAATTTATTAAAACGGCTAATGACTCCGTCGCTATTCTTGATATTCGAGACAGGATTGAGAGGGATGGATTTTATGTTTTTTCAGGTTATGAAGAGTCAATTAGCCTGAATGACAAAGATAAGGTCAAGCTTGAAAATTTCATGGCAAAGGTAGTCAAGAGCAAAAAGACACTATACGTTTACGATATGGTAGGCAAGCAAGTAAGATGGTTTCAATACTATATTGAATCAAAAGGTGTAAAAGATTACTACTTTATGGAAGGTGGAGCTGAAGCTTTCTTTAAAGTGCCACTAAACAAATTACTAGACTAAGACATAAGTCGTTAAGATAACACTGGGCACACAGGCTCATAGGGTTTATAGCAACAGGTACGTTGTGAGTGTAGATTATATGAGCCTTGTATCCTTATAACCTTAACATACTTATTTGATCCATCCCCCCGTAGCCTGAACGGGTTTCAGGCTATCTTCAAAATTTACCCATATTGCAAGAGCGTATCTACCCGCAGCAGACTGATTTTTAGCTGGGGCTGGAAGTGCCCAGCTACCATTATTTGAATGCTTAGATTGAAGTGATAAGACAATAAAGTCTTCACTAAATGTTTTGTTATGGTTTTCACCACTAAGAACACTGGTCTGTATTTCAAAACCCAGCAGGGCGACATTTAATATTGCTGGGCTTGCAGGGCTAAAGTTGGCAATTAGCTGGTTTTTGTGTAGTCTGGCCTGTAAAGATCTTTTAGTTTCTTTGTTTTTATTAAATGGTCTATTACGATACCAGCCACGCCATTCTTTCCCATCAAGTAAAAAACCGGGTGTATAAACAGAGTTTATGGCCCTTTCAGTGTAATAAGATCGTTGCCTTTGTGAAAAATCATTACTTGAAAATGGGTCTTCCCAGCCAAGATAATCCCAGTAATCAACATGAAAAACCACGGGTACAAACTTCTTCCAGAGATCAGGGTGATGTTTGAGCCGACTCATCCAGCGTTCCGCTGGCGGACAACTACTACAGCCCTGAGAAGAGTAGAGTTCAAGTAAATGCACCCTGGAATTATCACTAGTAAAGGTTTGCGAAAACAGTGTTCCACTAAAACTGGCGAGTAGAATAAATAAGCTAGTTATTTTCATAGTAGATCTCCTGATTCTAGAATATGAGTGTAATAGTGATTTAAGGTTCAAAAGATCAAAAGCTGTTTTGTGCAAATAAAAACGATGCTTTGTTGTTTTGCGCCATAGGCGCTACAACAAAATAATTAGCGTTTATTTGCGGTAAAGGCTTTTAAATATTATTTAAGCGTTAAAGATTCTTCTATCGCATATTCAGGAGTGTTATGCAGGAAAGCCCCATGTAATGGGTATAGTTCATTTAACTTTGCAACATATTGCGATTCTTCTTTTTGTACAAACACAATGGTTTTGGTATCCGGTGAGTATTTGGGTAATGCGGAGAGTAGAACATCGAGGTTACTCACATTAACACCTGCGTAGTTATTGCCATATCCATAGAAAAACTCAGCCACGATAAAGTCAGGCTTATGGGTTTTAAGTGCCTTTATCGCATTACGGCTTGAGTTTACTTTGATTTCTTTTGCCCCCATATGCTCATACAGGCTTGATAGCTTGGGGTGTGTGGGTGATTCTATGATAGATAGGATGGTAAGCTGAGACATGTGAATATTATATCTAGATTGTGGATTAAAACGAATAATACTACTGGGCTCTGATAAAATACACGTCGATTAATCAGGCGATACAGGCCTTAAACATAGCGATTTATATATGGCACTACTAACACTACGAGATATTAAGCTGGGCTTTGGAGGCCCAAATTTACTGGATTCACTAAATTTGCAGATAGAACCAGGAGAAAGGTTATGTTTGTTAGGGCGTAATGGTGAAGGTAAATCAACCCTGATGAAGCTTATCGGTGGCATGATTAAAGCCGATGAAGGAAATATTGAGTCAAAACAGGGGCTTAAAATAGCTTATCTGACACAGGAAATACCTGATCATATAGAAGGTAGTGTTTACGACGTGGTTGCATCTGGCCTGGAAGGTGTCGGTGAGGTGCTAAAAAACTACCACCACGCAAGTCTGGAACTGGCTGAAGATTACTCTGAGAAAAAAATGGAAGAGCTGTCACGTATACAGCATGAACTGGAAGCACTGGATGGATGGAGTTTGTCGCAACAGGTTGAAACAACAATTTCTTTGCTGGATTTACCCATTGACGAAATGTTTAGTGCGTTGTCCGGCGGATTAAAGCGACGGGTGTTGCTAGCAAGGGCGCTAGTGACAGTGCCAGACCTGTTGTTGCTGGATGAGCCAACTAATCATCTGGATATAGAGGCGATAAGCTGGTTAGAAGACTTTTTACTGAGCTGGAAAGGTAGCTTATTGTTTGTAACGCATGACAGGTCATTTTTAAAGCGTCTGGCAACGCGGATTGTTGAGTTGGACAGGGGTAAGTTGTCTTCATGGCCAGGTGATTATGAAAACTACCTGTTGCGTAAAAAAGAAGCCCTTGAAAATGAAGAGAAAGAGAATGCTTTATTTGATAAGCGCCTGGCCCAGGAAGAGGTGTGGATTAGACAGGGTATAAAAGCGCGACGTACGCGTAATGAAGGCAGGGTTCGAGCACTAAAAGCGCTGAGAGTTGAAAGAATGCAGCGGCGTGATCAGAAAGGTCAGGTCAATATGCAGGTTTCAGCGCAGGAAAAATCCGGTAAGCGAGTTATTGAAGTTGAAAACATCAGTTATAGCTATGGCGACAGGCCCATTGTTAAAAATTTCAGTACAGTGATTACGCGGGGTGATCGAATTGGAATACTAGGCCCTAACGGTGTGGGTAAATCCACATTGATTAAGTTGATTTTAGGAGAGTTAGCGCCAGATGAAGGCCTGGTTAAGCAGGGTACCAAACTGGAAATTGCTTATTTTGATCAGTTTCGCTCTGAGTTAGATTTGAAGAAAAGCGTGAGGGATAACCTGGCGGAAGGAACGGATAATATTGAAGTGGCAGGTAAATCAAAACATGTTATGAGTTATTTGAGTGACTTTTTATTTTCTCCTCAACGTGCAAACTCACCGGTTAGTACATTGTCGGGTGGAGAAAGAAACCGCTTAATGCTGGCTAAGTTATTTGCGAAGCCCTTTAACTTGCTGGTAATGGATGAACCTACCAATGACCTGGATGTTGATACGCTTGAACTATTAGAAGAGTTACTAATGCAGTATGAAGCAACTCTGATTCTGGTAAGTCATGATCGTGCGTTTTTAGATAATGTGGTAACAAGTACACTGGTGTTTGAAGGTGATGCCAGGGTAAATGAATACATTGGTGGATATGAAGACTGGCTTAGACAAAAATCAGATCAGCCAGTTAAAAATAAAGAAGGCAAATCCATAGAAAATAAAATAACTAAACAGCCAGTAAAGAAAGGCGCTGCGGATAAAAAACAGACTAAAAAGCCAGGCTTTAAAGAACAACAGGAGCTTAAAGAGCTTCCCCTGTTGATTGAAACACTGGATAAAGAGCTAGCAGAGTTAACAGAAAAAATGTCCTCAGCCGAGTTCTATACACAGGATAAAGAAAGTATCTCATTAACCACACAACGAATATCTGAAATCGAAAAGCAGTTAGAAAAAGCCTATGAGCGCTGGGAAACACTCGAGGGTAATTAAATCAAAGAATATTTTGAAAACAATAATATTATCTATGATTAATTTTCGATGCTTAATTATTATAGATTATTAATTATAGATGATTAGCCTGATGTTAGTCGCATGTAATGGTGAAAAAGAAAGTATAACAAAGGAAATGCCAGATATTTTTCAGGAGATTGTTTTGAAGATTGATGGGCTTTATTATTCATAATAAAGAGTTAAAAAAACATAAACGTTATACTGGGTAATGTTAGTCCAAAAAATTTAATCTACTAAACTAAATTCAGATATTATCTGCGCCATATATTGTTTTGCTATCGATATTGTCTAAAAACCATTGCAATGATCGGCCAGTCTTCCCGGTTCTCCAGGCAAGAAATGTTGAGCTAATCTGATGTTCCGTTTCAAGTTTCTTTTCAATCAAAACACCTTCATCAAGCTGTTGCTGAATAAGTGATCTCGGTAAAAAACCAACTCCCATTCCTTGAATATGAGCCTTAATTTTTGTGTCAAAGTCCGGTACCGTAAAAACATCCTGGCCGGTATAGATACCTGATGTACGTGGTTGTAGATTGCGGGATGTATCGGCTACAGCAATGACCCTGTATTGAGAAATAAGCGCTTCTGATAATGGTTCATTGTGCTTTGCAAGAGCATGTGAGGATGCAACAACAAAAATCCACTCGATATCATTTAAGGGCCTTAGATGGTAACCCCCGCCAGAGGGGCTCTCACTTGGTGCGCCTATCGCCAGATCAGCTCTATTGGTGACCAGCGCATCCCAGATACCCCCGTAAACTTCAGAAAGGAGTTTTATACGAGTGCCACTGCCCTGTTCATAGAAGCGGCTGATAAGGAGGAGGATGTTATCAACAGGAAACATGTTGCCAACGGCAATACGTAAGCTTGATTCCCAGCCATCTGAGACTTTTTTAACATGATTTTCGAGATCGGTAATAGCGTTTAACAAATGCTTGCCTTCTTCTAGCAGCAAAAGTCCTGCGGCGGTAAGAGCCGCTTTATGCCCTGATCGGTTAAACAGTTGGGTATCCAGGTCCTGCTCGAGTTTTTTCATACTATAGCTGATGGCCGAGGGAACGCGGTGAAGCTTTTTTGCCGCAGAGGCAAAACTGCCGTATGTATGAATGGCATCCAGGACTATCAGTCCATCTACTGTAATTTTCATAATCAAATAAATTGATGAAGTTGGTTAGATATTTGCGGTTTTAATAATGCAACTGTCTGATTATTATAGTGTCATAACGTTTAGCGGTTACGGCAGTCGATTTCATATTAAATCGCTAATAAATCGTGATAATAACGGATTAAATCAAATGAAAAAAGCATTAATACAGGCAGTAGGGCTGATTTCTGAAAATAAAGATCTGCAGAAGTTAAGAATATTTGTATATTACTCAATCAAATATTTTGCACTAAATTTTAAGCAGGTGGTTTCAGGCTTTACCTTGCTGACACTAAGTGGCTTTATTTCTGCGAATGTTCATGGACCAGAGCCTTACTGGCAGGGAGCGCTTGGGCCATTGAATATCAGATCTTTGTCACCTGGTCAGGCCTTACGTCTGGCGCCGATGCCAAGATCCCCCTACGGATTACCAGAAGGTAAAACAGAAGCTCAGTTCAATATAGCCGCTGCAAGTGTATTTTTACAGTCCCCCGGAGAATACCTGATTGATTTTAATTTTACAGATACACGTATGGCAATTAATCATGGATTTGGCAGGGGTTGGTCTGCGGAAGTTTCGTTTAATGATCGCAGAATAGTAAACTTAAATCTTGATGAAGTTGTTGAAGGTTTTCATGATGTGTTTGGCATAGAGCAAAATGGCCGTGATGAAAACTTAAGTCAGACCAGAGTAGAGTTTCCACTGTCATCAGTGAGCCTGGGTAATGAGTTGAACGGAATTTTTTCTCAAACCGTCGGTATTACATTGCAGAAAGTGTTAATTGATAAAAGTGTTAGATGGCCAGCATTAGCCATAATATTTAATTCAAGTGTTGAAACACTAAATGACGGAATGATTGAAGATGGTGCGATCGATTATGGTATCCAGATGAGTCTCGCGCAAAAAAAATCAACGGGTTACTTATTTGCAAACTTGTCATATACAAAATTTGGTTCAGATAACACACTAGAAGTGATACCGCTTTCTGATAAGCAGTTTTCTGGCATGTTCGGTTATGAGTTTACAATGGGGACTAATGAGGCTTTTATTGTGCAATACCTGTTTAGTGAAGGTGTTTTAGAGGAGTTAGGCGCGCTGGCCGATGTGAGTCATGAAATACATTTGGGTTATAAGTGGCGAACAAAAACAAATATATTTGAAGTTGGTTTAGTGGAAAATATTGTGAATTTTGATAACGGGCCTGATGTGGCGTTTACGTTTGGGTTAACACATCGACTGTAGTGTAAAGAAACAAAAGCTGTTTGACACAGAGGCACTGGGGCACAGAGGTTTAGTTATATTATCGGCTACGCCTCACATATAACAGATATGTTTTCTCTGCGCCCTCGCGTCTTTGTGTCATATCTTTTTAGCTTTTAAAGACGCTCTGCAATAAAAAAGGGTGACTAGATGGCCACCCTTTTTTTAAGTCGATATGACTTAAGTATTGCTTAGCTACAACCTTTTGGACGTGGTAGACCTGCAACTTTATTTGCGCACTTGATCAGACCCGTTGGAAACAAAGAGTAGATGTACTTCTGGTCACTCTTGTCTTTTCCATATGCCTTTTTCATCAACTTTGAAAATGCGCGTGGCTCACAAACAGTGCCGTTTTCTTGAAAATAGGTACGTGCCATATTGATGATGTTCCAGTGTTCTTCAGTGAGCTCGCCAACGTTTTCAGTAATGGCGATCTGTGCTGCTAGCTCCTCGCTCCACTCGTCGAGATTTAGCAGCCAACCTGCTTCACTTAATTCAATTGTTTTGCCGTTAACTACCGCTTCCATCAAAGATTCCTCGATAAATACTTAAAATAAATAAACTTGACTAATTTAGTCGGGTATTATCCATCAAATTACTCATTTAGGCAAATATTTTGTTATTAGACAGGCTTATTAGTGCGTGTTAATCTGAAAATTAACGTATTTTGTGGTATTTCGTCTAATATTACTTTTAAGGAAGCAGTAAGCAGTTGGTACTGCACAGGTATTAAGCGTGAGGATCTTATGACTGATCAGAAAATCGATATGTTCAAAGGCGTTGTACCTGGAGAGCCGCTGTATAAGATTGCGCCGACGCGGGATGAAAATGGTAAGTCCTTTGTGGATTTTATGCTGATTATTCCTAAGCTGAAGAAAAAACCTCAAAACTATATCGACCAGACCCTTAAAGACATTCAGATGGTACTTAGCCGTTACAGTCAGGACGTTGTTTTTGCGAATATGGATCTAAAAATCAATTGTTTATGGATTTCTCACAGACACAAACCCGGTTTATGCAAGGAACTAACTTCGGCAATCAGGCAGCATGTACCTGAAGCGATGCTGGTAGGCGATATTTCCAGATAATTAAAATAATAAAGAAGACATATGAGTGAACCCGTAATAGACCCCGTGGTTTTTGATGAAATAAGCGAGCTAATGGATGATGCGATAGGTGATTTTATAGAAACCTATCTCGATAATTCACCCATGTTGCTAAATAATATAAATCAAGCACTGGCGACAGGTGACCTGGAAACAGTGTTAAGTCAGGCACACCAGCTAAGAGGTGGAAGCGGCAGTATTGGCGCTATGCAGGTGTTTCAACTTTCTAATGAAATTGAAGAAAGAGCCAGAGCCGGAGAATCAGAGGGGCTTGGGGCGCTGGTAGTAAAGCTTCAGGTTGCCTATGAGGCTGCGCAACAGGAGCTAAGGACGTTTTTGTAAGTCTGGTGTTAAGTTCAGGCTAATGAAATAAGGCGTAGGGTGGGCAAAAAAGCCAGCACCCTACGGAATGTGATTAGCTTATGCGTTCTCGCCCATCTGCTACGGCTTTAAGTACCTGCTCAGGTGCCGTGCCACCAATATGATTTCTGGCGGCAACCGAGCCTTCCAGGGTCAGCACATCAAACACATCCTGCTGGATAATATCTGAAAACTGCTGCAGTTCACTGAGTGACATTTCGCTTAGATCTTTACCGGTATCCACACCAAGCGCTACGGCTTTGCCCACAACCTCATGCGCATCCCTGAAGGCCAGGCCTTTTACCACCAGATAATCCGCAAGGTCGGTTGCAGTTGAAAAACCCTGCTTGGCGGCCTGATACATTTTTTCTTTTTTGGCTTCAATAGCGGGTATCATGTCTGCAAAGGCACGTAAAGAGCCTAAAAGTGTATCGATTGTGTCAAAAATGGGCTCTTTGTCTTCCTGATTGTCTTTGTTATATGCCAGTGGCTGTGACTTCATTAAGGTTAACAGAGAGATCAGGTTGCCATTAACGCGACCGGTTTTGCCCCTCACCAGCTCTGGTACATCCGGGTTTTTCTTCTGCGGCATAATCGATGAACCAGTACAGAAGCGATCAGGCAAGTTAATGAAATCAAATTGCGCTGAAGCCCATAACACCAGTTCCTCGGAGAAGCGAGAGAGGTGGGTCATAATAATTGCTGCATCTGCACAAAACTCAATAGCAAAGTCACGGTCACTCACTGCATCCAGCGAGTTTCGGCAAACATCGTCGAATTTAAGCAGTTCTGCAGTGAAATGCCTGTCAATTGGATAAGTAGTGCCTGCCAGGGCGGCAGCGCCAAGCGGTAAAACATTTAACCTTTTGGCGCAGTCTTCAAGGCGAGAAGCATCTCGGTGCATATTTTCAAACCAGGCCATCAGGTGGTGGCCAAAAGTGACTGGCTGTGCCACCTGTAAATGCGTGAAACCGGGCATGATTGTGTTTGCCTCACGTTCTGCAAGATCAAGCAGGCCGGTTTGCAGGCGGCGTATCTCGGCTATGGCATAAGCAATTTGTTCGCGTAAGTAGAGGCGTATATCGGTGGCAACCTGGTCATTACGAGATCGCCCCGTGTGAAGGCGTTTTCCAGCATCACCAACAATTTCTGTCAGTCGAGCTTCGATGTTCATATGCACGTCTTCACGGGCGATTGACCACTCAAATTTGCCAGTGGCGATTTCCTGCTCAATTTGGTCCAGGCCCTTTAACAGTGCAGACAGATCATCATCAGTTAATACGCCAACTTTGGTTAACATGCGAGCATGTGCTCGAGAGCCTTCAATATCCTGGCGATACATGCGCTGGTCGAATTCAACTGAGGCCGTGAATGCTTCAACAAAAGCATCGGTTGGTTCTGAAAAGCGACCACCCCATAATTTGTTTTCGGATGTGTTTTGCTCTGGTGTATTACTCATTGTTTTGCTCATTAGATTTGATCATTAATTTGCTTATGGACTCAGGAAAATACTGCAAATAATTGACACCCGAAAATTAAACGGGCAGTTTAAGCTGAGAAGTATAACAAATCTTAGGTCTCACAACCTCCCATCTCGCAA
>Ga0316204_10006445_pt1 | contig 18049 bp, 18 predicted proteins | sample 6monrhotite_MG_2_FD_205661 | JGI IMG/M metagenome (GOLD analysis project Ga0316204, IMG submission 205661) | Microbial mat bacterial communities from mineral coupon in-situ incubated in ocean water Damariscotta River, Maine, United States -... | ecosystem: Environmental > Aquatic > Marine >... | reverse complement strand
TTGTTGCCGAAGGGGTGGAAACCAGAGAGCAGCTCAACTTTCTCAAAATGATGAGCTGCCCGAGCTACCAAGGATATTATTTCAGCCGCCCTATCCCTGAGGATGAGTTCATCGCCCTGATGCAACAGCATCGCCAGGCTGGGTAACAACTAGCATTACTTACGGCTTTTTTGCTTCGGCTTGTGAGCCTGTTTAGAATCCGGTTTTTTATATAGACGCTGCGCCGGTTTCTTTCTTTGCACTGCAAAGGGGTTATCACCGGACTTAAACTCAACCCTAACCGGTGTACCCTTAAGCTTAAACACCTTACGAAAAATATTGACCAGATAACGTTTATACGCCCCTGGCAGAGAATCGGTTTGAGTGCCATGAACAACAATTAAAGGTGGGTTCTTGCCACCCTGGTGGGCATAGCGCAATTTAATTCGACGCCCCCGCACCATGGGTGGTTGATGCTGACTCACGGCATCTTCCAGTATCCGGGTTAGGTCAGGTGTCGGCAGTTTCTTGATCGCTGCAGCAAAGGCCGCATCAACAGATTCAAATAAATGCCCCACTCCGGTGCCGTGTAAGGCAGAGATAAAATGCATCTCAGCAAAATCAAGAAACGGCAGGCGTCTATCTAGCTCTGTCTTCATTCTTTCGCGGGCATGCTTTTCCAGCCCATCCCACTTGTTGACCGCGATCACCATGGCCCGGCCTGCGTCCAAGGCAAAGCCAGCCAGGGTGGCGTCCTGATCAGAAATACCATCATGGGCATCTAGCACTAAGATCACCACATTCGCCTCTTCTATGGCTTGCAGCGCCTTAATGACACTAAATTTTTCTACAGTCTCTTTTACCTTGCCACGACGACGCACCCCGGCGGTATCGATCAAGGTATATTGTTTGTCATCGCGCTCAAAGGGGATAAAAATACTGTCACGGGTTGTGCCGGGCATATCAAAGGCAACCACTCGCTCCTCACCTAGGATGCGATTAACCAGGGTAGACTTGCCAACATTAGGCCGACCAATGATGGCAACCTTAACGCTACCATCCTCTTCTTCGTCTTCCTCTTCGGCTTCAGGCAGGTCTGCCAACACAGTCTGCATCATTCTAGTGACATTTCGCCCATGGGTTGCCGCAATCGCCAGCGGCTCGCCCATGCCTAATCCCTGAAAATCAAGCACACCCATGGTTTCATCGGTGCCATCAATTTTATTAACGACAACAAAAATCTGCTTATTTATACGACGCAACTGCTGCACGATTTGCTCATCGCCAGACATCAGGCCTGCCCGAGCATCAACCATAAATAGAACAATATTGGCCTCACCAATCGCCTGATGCACCTGATCAACCATCTGTTCCTCGACACCTTCGGCATCACCACTCAGACCACCGGTATCGACAACGATGTAGGGCTTATCACCAACTCGACCTACACCGTATTTACGATCACGAGTAAGGCCGGGATAATCCGCTACCAGCGCATCACGGCTTTTAGTGAGTTGGTTAAACAGCGTTGACTTGCCGACATTGGGACGACCAACCAGAGCTATGACAGGCTTCATTGTGTTTGCTACCTATTTGAGTCTCAGGGCTTCAAGCCGGCCTGACTTACTGCGGCTGTATAAAACACCGTCCCGCACCAGCGGTGCAACGCGCACACCCTCTTCATCAACCTGATGTCGGGCAATGATGGCGCCATCATCTTTTGAAATCCAGTGCAGCTGGCCTTCAAAATCACCGACGACAATATTGTCAGCATAGCCAACCGGTGCGCTGAGATCACGATATTTCAATTTATCGAGCTTCCATAGAGTAGCGCCATTACGACGATCAAGCGCCCAGACCTGACCCTCGTCATCAACAATGTATAGTTTTTCATCATCAACTGTCATACCTACCGATGTTCCCAGCTCGCGGTTCCACAATGTTGCCCCGGTCAGTTTTGACAAGGCCAGCACTCGGCCCTGATGAGCAGCAACATAGACCACATCAGCGACAACCAATGGCGTGGCATCAACATCAACCATGCGTTCGAGATCAGTGCGGCCCTGAGGTACAACAACGGCTGTTTCCCACTGCAATACTCCATCAAAAATAGAAAGCGCTGAGAGACGACCATTGGCCTGCCCCAGCAACACCAGTTCACCGGCAACAACAGGGGCGGCATCGCCGCGCAGACTCAATGCAGGCACGTTGCTGCTAAAACTCCATAATAATTCACCATTATCAGCACTCAGTGCCTGCGTGACACCATCTGCGCTGCGCACAATCACAAAATTACCACTGATTACCGGTTGCGCCAGAACCTCACTAGAGACAGGGCTGCGCCAGCGAATTTCGCCATTGTCTTTCGCCATGGCTATCACCTCCGCCTCTGACGTCGCCAATAACAACAAATCACTAGCAACCGCTAAACCTGCTGAAACAACCGTGCCCAGATCCTGTTGCCACAAACGTGCAGCCTTACCTATCTCATTGGCCTGAACCACTCCACCAGCCGAGACGCTGTATAAAACGCCACCCTGCAAAGCGGGTTGCAGATGATCGTAAACCTTATTCTTAGAAGATGATGAGCTTGATACTGACCACAGTTTCTGAACCTTTACAGCCGCAGCCAAGGGTTCAAGTGGTGTCGGTTCATGGATGGGCGTTGAACTGCAGGCAACCAGAGAAGCAACAATCAACAGCGACAAAAAATGGCGCATTAACTATCGGCCTCCGGCCCGCCGACATCATCAAGTTTCATCTTTAATAATGAGGCATCAACGCCGGCTTCAATCGCATCCAGAGCCTGCTGGTAGGCAACTCTGGCCTTGGTCCTGTTACCCAGGGCAACCTGGATATCACCTTCAAGCTCATTCACAACAGCGCCAAAACCACCTACTTTTAAGGCTTTCAATTTGCTTAATGCCTGGGCCGCATCACCATCGGCCAACAACAGCCGCGCTAGACGCAGCTGAGCCACCTGTTTCAGCTGTGGTTGATCATCCTGGTCGATGGCGATCTGCAGATAAGTTTTGGCAGAGACAATATCACCCTCTTCAACATAGACCTTGGCCAAACTCATAGCACTCAAAGCAGCATACGAAGTGCTCTGAAAATTACTCAGGATGTGCGCACCGCGATCCTTAACATCCTGATATTTACTGTTTTCAAGATCCGCCAACAACACATCATATTCTAGCGACGCAGACTCACGCTGTGCCTGAACATTCGCCTGCCATTGCTGCCAGCCAATCAGTGAACCAAAACCGAGAATGGCACCAACGATCACCGCCTTACCATTTTCTTTCCACCACTTCTTGAGGGCGTCTATCTGTTCCTGTTCTGATTGGTAAACTTCCACAGGGCAACTCCTTTATTCCGTTGTTTATTTCGAATTTAAGTCTAGATGTGATTGCAGAAAAGCACCGAGCTCATTCCAGCCAACACTCTGTTGTTCTTCACCCTGGCGCAGGTTCTTAACCGCAACAACTTCATTGGCCACTTCGTCTTCACCTAAAATTACGGCCAGCTGGGCACCACTTTTATCTGCCCGTTTAAACTGAGACTTAAAACTGCCACCACCACAATTGGTGCGAATGCGCAGACGTGAATCAACATCACGCAGGCGTTCAGCCAGCAACAGGCCAGCCTGGGTCGTACCTTCACCGGCCATGATGATATAGGCGTGTGGCGCCGCATCAACGGCGACTTCAACCTGCTGCAACAGCAACACCAAACGCTCTATACCCATGGCAAAGCCCAAGGCTTGTGTATCTTTCCCACCCAATTGACCAACCAGACCGTCAAAACGACCACCAGCACAAACCGTACCCTGGGCACCCAGCTGATCCGTCACCCATTCAAAGACGGTCTTATTGTAATAATCCAGTCCGCGTACCAGTCGGGGGTTCACAACATATTCAATGCCAGCGGCATTCAGAAAATCACATAGCTGCTCAAAGTCTTTTTTTGATTCATCATCAAGATGGTCGAGCAGATTCGGGGCATCGGCAATCAACTGCTGCATGTCCGGATTTTTACTGTCGAGGATGCGCAGCGGATTGCTATGCAGACGCCGCTTGCTGTCTTCATCCAGCTTATCCAGATGTGACTCCATGTAAGTCACCAGCTTGTCACGGTAGGCAACACGGGCCTCGGCTGAACCCAGTGTATTAAGCTGCAACTGCAAATCAGTAAGACCCAGCTCTCGCCATAGTCGTGCCGTCATAATGATCAGTTCGGCATCCGCATCAGGCCCGGCCAAACCAAAGCATTCAACACCGATCTGATGAAACTGACGGTAACGCCCCTTCTGTGGCCGCTCATGCCTAAACATCGGTCCTTTGTACCAAAGACGCTGAATCTGGTTATGGGTCAGACCGTTTTCAATACAGCCACGCACACAACCTGCCGTTCCCTCAGGACGCAGGGTCAGACTGTCGCCATTTCTATCCTCGAAGGTATACATCTCCTTCTCAACGATGTCGGTCACTTCACCGATGGTGCGTTTGAACAAATCGGTCTTTTCAACAATCGGCAGACGAATCTCTTCAAGGCTATAGGCCTCAAATACATGTCGAGCGGTATCCTCCAGCAGGCGCCAGTAAGGCGTATCCTGAGGCAGGATGTCATTCATGCCGCGCACGGCCTGGATATGTTTGGACATATGGTTACGTTTTGTTCCGTTTCAACTCTGTCTTTTCACTACGAGCAGGGTGCGCCATTCGCGCTATCACTTACCCACTCAGCATACGGTGCGCATGGCGCACCCTATAGTCCTAATTTTCTATTGTGGCAGGACAGCTATCACACGCTGCACTGTTATTTTCCTGTTTGATTGCGATCTTTTTACGAATAACCCGTTCCAGCTCGTCGACCATCTCTTCGTTATTAACCTTGTGATCAGGTTTGCCATCAACGTAGAGAAGGTTCGGCTCACCACCCGTCAGACCAACATCAGCTTCACGCGCCTCACCCGGGCCATTCACCACACAACCGATCACGGCGACATCCAAAGGCTCGGTAATATCTTCCAGGCGTTGTTCCAGCTCATTTACTGCAGCGATGACATTAAATTGCTGCCGTGAACATGATGGACAGGCGATCAGGTTAATGCCCTTGCTACGCAGATGCAGGCTTTTCAAAATATCAAAACCGACCTTGATCTCCTCCACCGGATCAGCGGCAAGAGAGATTCTCAGCGTGTCGCCAATGCCATCAGCCAACAGCATGCCTAGACCAACGGCAGACTTGACCGTACCTGAACGCAGACCACCAGCCTCGGTAATGCCCAAATGCAGTGGCTGTTCAATTTGGTCGGCCAGCAAACGATAGGCAGCCACTGTCATAAATACATCCGAGGCCTTGAGGCTGATTTTAAATTCCTGAAAGTCGAGTTTGTCGAGAATATCGATGTGACGCAGCGCTGATTCGACCAATGCCTCTGGAGTCGGTTCGCCGTATTTCTTTTGCAGATCTTTTTCCAGTGAACCGGCATTGACACCAATGCGGATCGGGATGTTTTTGTCACGTGCAGCATCAACCACCTCTCGGACACGCTGGTCAGAACCGATGTTGCCGGGGTTGATGCGCAGGCAGTCGACCCCCAGTTCAGCGACACGCAGGGCGATCTTATGATCAAAATGAATATCAGCCACCAGCGGCACATTAACCAACTGTTTGATCTTGCCAAAGGCTTCGGCCGCCTCCATGCTGGGTACCGAGACACGGACGATATCGGCACCCACCACTTCCAGGGCTTGAATCTGGCCCACAGTGGCAGCCACGTCACAGGTTTCTGTATTAGTCATGCTCTGCACACTGATGGGTGCATCACCACCGACCGGCACATTACCGACCATGATCTGGCGAGACTTACGTCGTTTAATTGGAGATTGGTGTTCCATAACTATTCACCCAGGCTAAAACGTGCCACACCTTTGCTGTTGTGCATGGAGTGGTCATAAATTTCGCCGTTATATTCCAGCGTTACCGCAGGCGCATTGCCAAACAACATTTTGAATGGTGGCTCACCCGCGACAGTTTTGGTTTGTCCGGCCTTAGCGACGTCCATATAGAGCCGTTCGCCCTGAGCATCATTGATCTCTACCCACGAGTCATCCGCAAATCTCAGCACCAGAGTTGAAAGCTGTGGCACAGGCTCAGATAAAATCGGCTCAACCTCTGCGACTACTGGTGCCGCTATCTGAGCAGCTTCCACTACAGCCTCTTCCAGCCCAGGCTCTTCAAACGCTTGCACTTCAAGCGGGGCAGCGACATCGGATACAGAAGAATCAATAATCATCGTTTCGGTGACCGTTTCTGCTGCATTGTTGTTAACAGCTGAAGGCAGTAATACTTCAGCTCGCCACCAAACCACCAATGAGATAACCACTATGACAACAACCAACCAAGTGGCATAGCGTGGCCCAGCATCTTTCGATGAAACCTCTTTAACCCGAACCACCTGGGTAATAACCGAAGCATCATCACCGCAAACACTGCTATAGGCCTGAACTATCGGCTCAGCATCAATCTCTAACAGCCTTGAATAGCTGCGCAGATAACCCCTAACAAACGAGGCAGTCGGCAATTGTTCCAACTTTTCAGCTTCTATAGCGTCAATCAGTTTTGTTTCAAAATGCAATGTACTGCAAACATCATCAACACTCATGCCACGTTTGATGCGTGCCTCTCGCAGAAGCGCACCCCAGCGTTTTTCAACGTCCTGAGTCTCTTCTTCAGCGGGCAACTCAATCTGCGATTTCTTTGACATATCTCAGAACGCCTTTAATCCTTTACTTCAGACCAGCACCGGAGAACTTGGTCGACAAAGCTTTTTGATACCTGTCAACAGCAGCACTGTCTCCTAACGCCTGTTCAATCCTAATTGCCAGTTTAAGACTCTGCTCAGTTTCGCCAATGGCATGAAACCGCTCTATAAAAGCTCTGGCTTTCATAAACGCACCATCGTCATAACTAAGCTGGGCCATTTGATAAAGTGATTTATGTAATGATGGGTTAGCTGCCAGTGCCTGACGAAAGTATTGCTCCGCCTTTTCCTTATTACCATTCTGCAAGGCACATAAGGCCAGGTTCTCATAGGCTAACTCAGGGGTGCGATAACCTGGCGCATTGGCAGCACGGAGAAAATATTTTTCTGATTCCTCAACACGTGACTGTTGGCACAAAAAGGCACCAAAATTATTCAGTAACATGGGGTTATCAGCATCATAGCGAACCGCACTATTATAGTACTTTTCTGCTGATTTCATATCACCCATCTGCTTATATACCTCGGCAATATAATGATGAGCCTGTGGGTACTTCTTATTCAATTCCAGACTGCGTTCCAATTTAGTCAACGCCAATTCAAGCTTGCCTTGGCGCAGATATTCCAAACCCAAATCAGCATAAAGCTGTGCCGCTTTTTCCGGATTTTCATGACGTTTGTCGGTGGAGACACAGCCTTGTAGCAATGACAAAACCAGTATTGCAACGGCTAGTCCTGTTAACGATCTCACGCTGCTCCACCGTGCTGAATGATTTTTCGCTCCTGACGTTTGGTTTTATCCATGACCTTGCCGACCAACTGCCCACAAGCAGCATCAATATCATCGCCACGAGTACGACGAGTCACCGTGGTCACACCGGCCGCCATCAAAATATCCCAGAAGCGGGTAATGACCTTTTGGCTGGAGCGTTTGTATTTGGATTCAGGAAACGGATTGAAAGGAATCAGATTAACTTTGCAAGGAACACCCTTAAGCAGTTTAACCAGTTGTCGCGCATGTTCAGGTGAATCGTTAACACCATCAAGCATCACGTACTCAAAGGTAATTTTACGCTTGCGATTGCCGGCATTGGCATAACGCAAACATGCTGCCATCAGCTCACTGATGGGATATTTCTTATTCAAGGGTACCAATTCATTACGCAATTCATCGTTGGGCGCATGCAACGACACTGCCAAACTGACATCACTGGCGTCGCAAAGTCTATCCATTGCTGGCACCACACCCGAGGTACTCAGGGTGACACGGCGTTTAGACAAACCGTAGGCATCGTCATCGGTCATCAGGTTCATGGCGGCGATGACGTTGTCGAAATTCAACAATGGCTCACCCATGCCCATCAACACCACGTTGGTAATGATGCGTTCATTGCGATGGGTGACACCAAAATACTGATAGGCAGCACGCAGCTGACCAATAATTTCGGCGGCTGTCAGATTACGATTAAAACCTTGCTGTGCAGTGGAACAGAATGAACATTCCAAGGCACAACCGACCTGGGATGAAACGCAAAGCGTGCCGCGATCTTCCACAGGAATAAATACTGTCTCAATGCAGTTGCCACTATCGAGACGCAAGACCCATTTATGAGTACCATCAGCCGAGGCTTGATCGAGCACCACTTCTGGCGCCTTGATCTCTGCAATCTCAGCCAGCTTGATACGCAAGGCCTTGCTCATATTGCTCATCTGCTCGAAGTCGTCGACACCAAACTGGTGAATCCACTTCAATACCTGAGAGGCACGAAAGGCCTTCTCACCCATGTCGGTGAAGAAGGCCTCCAGACCCTGTCGGTCAAGACCGAGCAGATTTACCTTAGCGGTTTGCAAATGAAATTATCCGCGTGGGCACAAATCATCACCGAAAAAATAGGCAATTTCTTCAGCGGCTGTTTCAGGTGCATCTGAACCGTGTACAGCATTGGCGTCGATTGAATCAGCAAAATCAGCACGGATAGTACCGGCTTCAGCTTCTGCTGGATTAGTTGCACCCATCAGCTGACGATTCAGAGCAATAGCGTTCTCACCTTCCAGACACTGAACCATCACTGGACCAGAGATCATGAAGTTAACCAGATCGTTAAAGAAAGGACGCTCTTTATGAACTGCGTAGAAACCTTCAGCCTGTTCACGGGTCAGGTGCATCATCTTGGCAGCAATAATTTGCAGGCCAGCCTTTTCAAAACGACTATAAATTTCGCCAATTACATTCTTAGCAACTGCATCAGGTTTTACAATAGAAAAAGTACGTTCAACGGCCATTACAATAGTTCTCCATTTTCATAGGCTTAGATAGAACAAACCCGCGTGAATCGCGGGCTGGTGCTAGCTCAAAAATCTGACGCATTTTAACCGTTTAACGGCCAACAAACAATCGCCCATGGACATCAGAGCTATTATTCCCGCTCTTCGATCCACGCCATCTGTATCCCCTCAAGGATCTTCTCACCGCAATGTTCGGGATCATCATCGAATTCATCCAGCGCCAACACCCAATCCATCAAATCAGTGAATCGAACAGTCTTGGGATCCACCTCTGGATGCGCCTCATCCAGTGCAATTGCAATCTCTAATGACTCCGTCCATTTCAACGCCATTTCAAATTACCTCTTTAGAATCAATAAATTAACTATAAAAAACATCAGCCCACTCGGCAATATTTCAGCCGGAAATATATCCCGACTAATTTAATCAACTATACGGGTTGATTCTGTATTTTTCCAGACCAAAGCCATCACAATCAATCTATAGACAAAGAACTAACTAGACAATAAGGATTTTATTTCTTTCAGCAAAGACTTGGTATCAAAGGGTTTTTCGAAAAAAGCACTAAATCCAAGCACTTTAGATTGTGCCGAATTAACGCGATTACTATAGCCAGTCACCAGAATAATTAGCAAATCTTCGCGCCGTTTCAGCATGGCCTGGGCCAAATCTATCCCACTCAACCTGGGCATGGTTTGGTCGGTGATGACCAGATCAACCTCATCCGAGTTCGCATTAAAATATTCAAGCGCCTGCAAGCTATCGGGAAAACAAACAACCTTGTAGCCAAGGTTTGACAGCGTCTCATTCAGAAACAGGCCTATCGCCACTTCATCATCGACAATCAATATTGTCTGACCTTCACCGCTATAATCCATTTCTTCAGCATCATCAGAAATGGAACAACCAGCTGCCTCTAACTGCACCATAGGAAACAACAAGAGAAACCGACAACCCAGCCCCGGAACACTGTCAACAATGATGTGGCCAGCACAGCTATGCATTATTCCATGCACCATCGACAGCCCCATGCCCGTGCCTTTGCCGACATCCTTGGTGGTATAAAAAGGTTCAAACACACGCCTTAATGTTTCAGTATCTATACCTGGACCAGTGTCAGTCACGGAGACTTCAACAAACTCGCCTTGAACAGACTGATAACATGAACTACACGTTCCAGCATCCATTTCTACATGCCTGACACCAAGCTCAATCTGTCCATTTTCATCCATTGCATCACGGGCATTAATACACAGATTCATGACAAGTTGATTGATTTGAATCGGATCAACCTTAACAAGCACCACCCCATTATCGATATCAATTTTAAAGTCAATAGAACTCGGCAGTAACGGACTTAACATTTTCATCGAGTCAGTCAACAATGGGGAAAGCTCAACCACCTGCGTCACCTTTCTGCCACCTTTCCGGCTAAACAACAACATTTGCGCAACAAGATCGCGGGCACGTTCACCAGCACGTAAAATTTCAGCCAGGCATTTGTCTAATTTAGATTTGCCGGTCTTCTCGTCCAAGGCAAGTTCAGCATAAGAAATAATAATGCATAAGATATTATTGAAATCATGCGCGATGCCGCCGGTGAGCCGCCCCAGAGATTCCATTTTTTGCGCCTGATTCAATTGTTCCTCAAGCCAGAGTCGTTCAGTTTGATCCCTGATATCTGCAATCACCATATCGCCATTTTCATTAGCAACAAGACTCAGACTGATATCAACAGGGAACTCAGAACCATCTTTCTTCAAACCATAGAGCGTGGAACGTGAAACATCATTCTTGTGAGCTGGCCTATGTATATATTCCGAACGGTCTATCTCATGGCCATGAATACCTTGGGGAACCAAACGATCAACTGTCATTCCCTTTAGTTCATCACTCGAATAACCAAATAATTCGCACATAGCCATATTGGCCAGTTCAATTTCGCCAGCTTCGTTCACCAGCACCACCCCATCTGGAGAGGCCTCCAGCAAACCACGATATAGTTCTTCCGAGTGAACTATGCGCCGATACATCTCATGCAGAGACTCATTGGCGGACTTCAGCTCCTGAGTTCTTTGCGCGACTCGCGACTCCAACAAGTCATGCGCCTGTCTTAGCTGTCTCTGCATACGTACATTTTCAACATGCACTTTGACCCTGGCTAGAACCTCCTCAGGCTGAATAGGCTTAATCAAGAAATCAGCTCCTCCAGCAGTAAAACCTTTCACCCTGTCGTCAATATCTTGTAATGCACTAACAAAAATAACGGGGATATCTTTGCTTTTTTCATCTGCCTTAAGCTCTCGACAGACCTCATAACCATCCATATCCGGCATCATGATGTCCAACAAAATCAAATCTATACATTCTGATTTTTTTACAATTTCAAGCGCCTTCGCACCGCTGGTAGCCGCCTTGACCTTATACTCAACTCGCAAAATTCCACCAAGCACATCAATATTTTCATGCACATCATCAACTACAAGGATAGTGGCTTGACCCAAAACCGCTGTCATCAATTAGTTCTCAACCTTTTATTGGTTTTGTTTACTGAAAAACACATCTATCTAAACAACAATACCTATGGTGCCAGCAAGGCTACGTAATTCAATTAAGGCCGCTTCAAATTCATAACCTTCAATTCTTGTCACCACCCTGGCCAGCTCACCGTCATAAACACTGCCCTCAAGGTGGATTTTTAAATCATCGATCTTTTCTATTGCTGCAGTATCATTATCGGATAACAACGCAGACAACTGCCTAATCAAGGGAGACAGCAGATCAACATTTGGGGCGACGACCACCACTGCATCACCCAGTTGAGTTGCATAAAAGCGCTGTAGTGCAGATACAATTGGATTCAGAACCTTTGCAAGGTTCGCCTGCCGTAAAGCTATCGCCTCAGCCAGCCCCCCTTCTTTAATCACCTTTTCCATATCCTGAGCTGCTGCCACTATCTGCTCAGCTCCGATATTAGCTGCAGTCCCCTTTAATCTGTGCGCCAAGTGCTTAGCTGTCACCATATCACCAGTCTTAGCCGCCGTATTGAATCTATCGATAAAATCAGCTTCTTTGGTGAACATAGCCAACAGTCGCAAATAGAGGCTACGATTACCGTTACATATACCCAAACCGATCTTGGTATTGATTCCATCTATCTCTGGCAAAGTAACTTCTTCTTTCTCCGACTGCTCCACCCTAACCCCACGAGCTTCTTCAGCTTCAATAGAAACTATCCACTTTGCCATCGTCGCAACCATATCATTTACATTAATGGGTTTTGCGATATGGTCATTCATTCCCGCATTCAAAACCTGTTGCTGACTATTGTTCTTTTCACCCCCCCCCGCCGTTAAGGCGATAACAGGTAAATCAGCGAATCTTGATTGTTTGCGTATTTCACGGGTCGCAGTCAATCCATCCATCACTGGCATTTGCACATCCATAAGCACAACATCAAACTGTTCTTCTTCCAGTGCATCCAATGCTTGCTGACCATCGATAGCCGCCGTGGTTATGATGCCAATATCATCCAGTAACGCCAGAACCAGCTCGAGATTAATCTCATTATCCTCAACCACCAGCACATGCCGTCCATGAAGCAGGTCCACCGCCCCACCAAGCTTAGAACCAGACTTGAGAATAACCGTCTTGTCACCAACTTCATTGCACGCTTTCAAAACCATTCTCACCCCTCAATCTTAAGGTCGATTGAAATACCAGCCTGATCATGCCAGGACCCTGTTGTTTTATTGTCAATAATGTCTTAACTACACGGCAAACTTAACATCATGACCACTTAGAAAAACCAATACTTGAACCAACCGGCATGGATCGCCAACCAGTTTATTTGAATAAAGCGGTATAAAACCAGACTATGATTTTTTGTGGTTTATTTCCACATTTTTTAGCTAGTATAGGCGCACACAAAACGTAGCCTTTTGGCGAGATTGATAAAAAGGTTAATAAGTAAAAAATAATGCCGGGATGAAACAGATAAAGGAGTGCTGGCAGCCATTAATAACCGCCAACAGTCACCGCAAGAATAGGCAACAGTTGAATTAAGGGGGTGCTAAAGCCATAGCCACTAAGGTGTAGTAGTGACTATGGCTTCAGATTTTAGAATAAAACAAAGACTTTACTCGATAATCAATCTTAATGATTCTCGGAAACCATATTAATGGTGTATTTCGGGATCTCAACCACCAGGTCTTCATCAGCCACAACGGCCTGACAACCGAGACGAGAATCAGGCTCCAGGCCCCACGCTTTGTCGAGCATATCTTCTTCATCATCAGTCGCCTCACTGAGCGAACCAATCCCTTCACGAACGATGACATGACAGGTAGTGCAGGCGCAGGACTTTTCGCAAGCATGCTCCAGATCAATGTCATTGGCCAAACAGGCATCGAGAATCGTGATGCCCGGCTCAACTTCCATTACCTGCCCTTCTGGACACAGCTCTTCATGCGGTAAAAAAATAATCTTGGTCATAAAACCTAACTCTGAAATTCGTCTAATGTATGGCCCTTAAGGACCTTCTGCACACTGGCATCCATACGTCGCGCTGCATAGTCTGCCGTAGCTTGGTCCAGGCTTTCAATTGCCTGTTTGATTGCCTGAATCTGATCACCACCACGAGCCTGTTGCAACACAACTAGCGTAGCATCTATGCTGGCACGCTCTTCTGTCGACAACAAGGCCTCACCATCGGCTGCCAGTGCTGCATTGATTGCCTCAAGCACACGGTCAGCCTCGACCTGTTGTTCACGTAGATTTCTCGCAGCCATATCTTCTTTGGCATAATCAAATGAATCACGCAGCATCTGTTCGATCTCGCCTTCACCCAGGCCATAGGCTGGTTTGACCTCAATACTGCTCTTCACACCAGCGCTCAACTCTTCAGCCACGACACTCAACAGGCCATCAGCATCGACCTGAAAGGTAACGCGAATGCGGGCTGCTCCGGCAACCATTGGCGGTATACCTCGCAACTCAAACCGTGCCAGAGAACGACAATCGCTGACCAACTCACGTTCGCCCTGCAATACATGCACACTCATTGCTGTTTGGCCATCTTTAAAGGTGGTGAATTCCTGCGCCCGTGCTACCGGGATAGTGGTATTACGCGGCACCAGTTTTTCCACCAGACCACCCATGGTTTCCAAACCCAGCGACAACGGAATCACATCCAGCAACAGCATCTCGCTATCAGGCTTATTGCCAGCCAATACATCGGCCTGGATTGCAGCACCAATCGCCACGACTCTGTCTGGGTCTATATTCACCAACGGTTCGGTCTGAAAGAACTCACCCACCAACTCACGAACCCGTGGCACGCGAGTTGAACCGCCCACCATCACTACATCTTCAATCTCTTCCAGCTCAATACCGGCGTCACGCAGACAACGACGACATGGCAACAGTGTCTTGCGAATCAGACCATCAGCTAGCTGATTAAATTCATCACGTGTCAATTGACCCTGCCAAACAGAACCATCAGGTCGTTCAACACTGATAGCCGCTATCTCGACATCGGTAAGCTGTTCTTTAATGTCTCGCGCCTGATGCAGCAATGCCCGCGAACCTCGCAGATTTTTATCTTCAAGCCCGGCCTGTTGCAGCATCCAGTCAACGATTAAATGATCAAAATCATCACCACCGAGGGCCGAATCACCAGCCGTCGCCAACACCTCAAACACACCGCGGCTGAAACGCAAAATCGACACATCAAAGGTGCCACCACCCAGGTCATAAATCACATGCACACCTTCAGAACCGTGATCAAGACCATAGGCCACCGCCGCTGCAGTCGGCTCATTCAAGAGGCGGAGCACTTTAAGTCCGGCAAAGCGTGCCGCATCTTTGGTGGCCTGACGCTGAGCATCATCGAAATAAGCTGGCACGGTAATCACCGCCCCGACTAGTTCGCCGCCCAGAGTTTCCTCTGCACGCCGCTTTAGAGATTTAAGAATTTCTGCAGACACTTCGACTGGACTGACATCAGCAACCACAGTATGAATGCGAGGCACGGCTGAGTCTGTCTTGACGAATTCATAGGGCAGATGCATTTGCTGTACCTCAGCATGACCACGCCCCATCAAACGTTTGACCGAAACAATAGTATTCTGCGGATCTTGTGGTGCAGCCTGACGCGCAGACTGACCGACCTCAACCTGACCATCTGCCATATACCTAACCGCAGAAGGCAATAAGTGCTCGCCATCACGGTCAGCAAATGTCTCAGCTACGCCACTGCGCACTGAGGCTACCAGCGAGTTGGTTGTACCTAAATCAATCCCCACCGCCAAGCGATGTTGATGCGGCGCAGCTGACTGACCAGGTTCACTAATCTGAAGTAATGCCATTATTCGAAATCTTTGGGTTATTTGAGAACGCTAGAGCAGCTCTTCTTCCAATGTCTCAGCTTCTTGCCTGAGACGATATAAAAACTGCAGTTGATGCACGATCATCTGACACTGCTGCAACGCAGCGACATCTGCCACGGCAAAGTTTTTTTTCAACTTATTGATACAAGCCTTAACCGTTTGCTCAACCTGATTCATAAAGTCCAGCAGGCTAGTTAGTGGATCAGAGGCATCACGTATATCCGCCAACTCCTCGCGCAACTCAATCTGTTGCTCAAGAAATTCAATATCACGAATCGTGGCCTGCTCATCATCCACAAGCAAACCCTTTAACTCAAGCAGATAACGTGCCCTTGCCAACGGGTCTTTCAGGGTCTGAAAAGCAGAGTTGACCTGGGCAGCCTGCTGCAGACTAATCCGCCTTTCACGCTCAGCTGCATTAACAAACTTGTCAGGGTGTAGCGCCTTTTGTAATGACTGGTAACGACTAGACAGAGCCTTTAAATCGACTTCAAATCCTTCAGCCAGACCGAACAATTCAAAATAGCTTTGACTAAAATCCACAGCAATTATTTAAATCAGACGTTAAAGCTTTCGCCACAACCACAGGCATCTTTGACATTCGGGTTATTAAATTGAAACCCCTCATTGAGCCCTTCTTTGACAAAATCCAGCTCGGTACCATCCAGATAAAGCAGGCTTTTTGAATCAACAATGACTTTCACACCGTGATCTTCAAATACCTGGTCTTCAGCTTCAATCTTGTCGGCAAATTCCAACACATAGGCCATACCAGAACAGCCACTGGTTCTAACACCTAGCCGGAGTCCTGCACCATCACTGCGGCCATCAAGAAATTTCTTGACGTGGTTGGCCGCCTTTTCTGTCAATGAAATACCCATTAACCTACCTTCAACAGAATATTATTACGCTTCGCTATCAGCAGTCTGCTTTGATTTAAAATCATCAATAGCAGCCTTGATTGCATCTTCCGCCAACACCGAGCAATGCACCTTAACCGGTGGTAGAGCCAGCTCATCAGCGATCTGTGAATTCTTGATTTCAGAGGCCTCGTCCAAAGTTTTACCTTTGACCCACTCTGTCAGTAACGAACTTGAGGCAATCGCAGAACCACAACCATAGGTCTTAAAGCGTGCATCTTCGATCACACCTTCTTCATTCACCTTGATCTGTAACTTCATCACATCACCACAAGCTGGCGCACCGACCATGCCAGTTCCAACCGCGGTGTCTTCTTTATCCATAGAACCAACATTACGTGGGTTCTCGTAGTGATCCATTAATTTTTCGCTATACGCCATGATCTTCTCCTCTCAGTCTTACCGCTACGATTAATGCGCAGCCCACTGAACACTGTTTAGGTCTATTCCGTCCTGGTACATCTCCCACAGAGGCGACAGATCGCGCAATTTAGCGACCTTGCTCTTCACCAACTGAATGGTGTAATCAATCTCTTCTTCAGTAGTAAAACGGCCAATACTGAAGCGAATCGAACTATGCGCCAACTCATCATTGCGGCCAATAGCACGCAACACATAAGAAGGTTCAAGGCTGGCCGAAGTACAAGCTGAACCTGATGAGACAGCGATATCTTTCAGCGCCATGATTAGTGACTCACCCTCAACAAAGTTAAAGCTGACATTGAGGTTACCGGCGACGTGATGTTCGATATCACCATTCAGGTAAACCTCTTCCATATCTTTGAGGCCATCCCAGAGACGATTACGCAAAGCTAGGATGCGAGTATTTTCTTCGGCCATTTCTTCTTTGGCAATACGGAAAGCTTCACCCATGCCGACAATCTGATGCACAGCTAACGTACCCGAACGCATGCCACGTTCATGACCGCCACCGTGCGTTTGCGCTTCAATACGCACCCGTGGTTTACGCTGAACATACAACGCACCGATGCCTTTAGGGCCATAAATTTTGTGCGCTGAAAATGACATCAAATCAACATCAAGATTAGCCAAATCTATCTCAACTTTACCGGCACTCTGAGCGGCATCGACATGAAAAATGATGCCTCGCGAACGACACAATTTACCGATAGCTGCGACATCCTGAATCACGCCTATTTCATTATTCACATGCATAATGGAAACAAGAACGGTGTCTTCACGCATCGTTGCCTCTAACTTAGCAAGATCAATCAAACCACTCTCTTCTGGATCAAGGTATGTCACCTCAAATCCTTCACGCTCAAGCTGGCGGCAAGTGTCGAGCACAGCTTTATGCTCAGTCTTGCAGGTGATTATGTGCTTGCCTTTACGCTGATAAAAGTGGGCTGCACCTTTGATAGCCAAATTATTTGACTCAGTTGCACCTGAAGTCCAAACAATCTCTTTGGGGTCAGCATTAATCAGTGCGGCCACATGCTTACGTGCCTCATTGACCAGCTCATCACTTTTCCAACCAAAGACGTGCGAGCGTGATGCCGGGTTACCGAAATCACCATCAATTGTCATGCAAGCAGCCATTTTCTCAGCCACTCGCGCATCTGCTGGCGTAGTCGCCGAATAATCCAGATAAATCGGTAATTTCATATTCTTAACTATCTCCACCACAACATCCTTTGTATAACGCCATAATCAAGCCCATGCCAACATGGAATTTTCCTGCA
>Ga0316204_10006444_pt1 | contig 18051 bp, 16 predicted proteins | sample 6monrhotite_MG_2_FD_205661 | JGI IMG/M metagenome (GOLD analysis project Ga0316204, IMG submission 205661) | Microbial mat bacterial communities from mineral coupon in-situ incubated in ocean water Damariscotta River, Maine, United States -... | ecosystem: Environmental > Aquatic > Marine >... | reverse complement strand
CGATTAGCTACCAAGGCAGTAGTTCACCATTGGCGTGCCAAAAACTTCCGCTATTATTCAGATCGAGCTCTTCGATGCGTTGCAGTAATCCTTTGGCGGCGGTTGCTGCGCTGACATCCCCCATATTATTGACCATATCGGTCTGCACATAACCAGGATGCAATAGGGCAACTGCTATTCCATTGGGTTTTAAATCACGTGCCAACGACATAGAGGCTGAATTGAGGGCTGTTTTAGATATACGATAGCCGTAACGCCCTCCGGATGTATTGTCTTCAATAGAGCCCATACGACTGGTCACTTGAGCGACCTTACTGCCATCAGATAAATTCCCCAGAAAGGCTTCGGTTACTTTCAGTGGTCCGAGGCAGTTGACCTCAAACTGTCTTCTGATGGATTCGAAATCCAAATTTCCAAGCACTTCATCCGCAAGGATTCCTGCATTGTTAATTAATATATCAATATTAACCCCAGCAAGCGATTGAGTTGCTGATTTCAGAGCATCTGTATCGGTAACATCAATATTTTCAATGATTTGGACTTGATTGCACTGGCTTAGTGCATCCGATGCCTTACGAACTAGGGCATAAACCGTATCGCCCTGGGCGGATAACTGTTGTGCCATAGCAAGGCCAATGCCTCGGTTTGCACCAGTGATTAGAATATTTCTGCTCATGAGTTCTCTCTACTGTGTGTTTTGAATAATATCAGTGATAGATGATAAGTAATTATCTTGAAAGACTAAAGTACCAATTAGCTAATACTGCCAGAGCGGCATAGATTCTGTGCTTTTTGGCGAGTCTGACTCAAGCCATCGATGCGAAACAATTCTTTATCTGAAGTGAGTAATTCAGCAAAGATTGACGGTTCTAAAATTTCTACCAATACCGACTCGTTATTCGAAAGGTCCTCTAAGAACAGTGTATTTAGGTGAAAATTAGTGAGCGTAATTAATTGTGGGCCTACGCCTGAATCAGCAATATTTAATACGGGTACATAGATCAGTTCCGAGTGTTCACCCAAGGTGATTTTAATGGTTATGATTTCATCTTCAAAGCGGTGAATGTCTTCCTGATACGAAGTGAGTGACAAATATAGGATATCTGCATCGCATGAATGTTCAGTCTTAATAAAGGATAATTCATGGTTATCAATGTAGAACCCATTGGTACTGTATTGAGTTAGACCTGAGTGGCTGGTGATTTCCCAGTCTGCTGGTGGAATCTCAAGCGCCTGTGCATCATGTTCATATTGAATGCCAGTAAGTAAAATGAGGACTGCAAAAGCAATTGCCTGTAAAACCTTAATCTTTTTTGTATTGAACGCCATCTTAATTCCTCATTATTTATCCAGAAAGTACATTATTTGATGGTTTTATCTGGGCCAATCATTTAATGTAGTCAAACTATACATGTATTTACTTTCTACATACTAGAGTAGTCAAATCAACTACTGTCGTGTTTTCAATCAGGTGCCAGTCAAGAATTAACAATGAGATAAGTGAGCGTTGCAGAAAATGAGCAATAACAGCATTCCAGATATTAAGTGGGATTTACTACTTAGGTATCGATTTATAGAAATAATCAGTTTTTGGGAAGGTCGTTTAACGGCGAATCATTTGATGGATGCTTTTAAAATAGGTCGGCAACAAGCATCCAAAGACATCAATTGGTATAAGCGGCAATTTCCGGACAATCTAGATTATGACCTCGCACTCAAAGGGCACGTTCCGACCAAGGACTTCCAACCGCAATTTACTCAAGGCCAAGTAGATGAATATTTACAGATCCAAAAGGCCAATATGGATCTAAGTTTAAAGTTTGCCGATGCCTTTAATACCGTAACGAGCACCGAAGTGTTACTGCCGCCAGCACGTGGCGTAAAGCCAGAGGTCGTACGACCAGTTATACAAGCCTGTAAAGAAAATAGGCGGCTCGATATCGACTACATCTCATTGTCCTCTCCTGAGCAGGCTGACGGGCGTTTAATCTGCCCGCATACCTTGGTTAATAATGGTTTTAGATGGCACATTCGGGCTTACTGTGAGAAAAACCAACAATTTAGAGATTTTGTTCTGTCGCGTATTCGCGGTATTCCAGAGGTTGAGGATAAATCAGATTATCGTCGCGAGCAGGATGAGGCATGGAATACTGAGGTTAACTTGGTCATTGTGCCGCACCATGAATTGACGGAGCCGCAAAAGCAGGTGATCGCAACTGACTATGGTATGGAAGATGGGCAGCTAATAATTAAGACCAAGGGCGCACTGGTTGAATATATGCTGCAACTGATGCACATCGATAAGCAATCCACACAACGATCGGCCATTGCACAACAATTAGAGATAGCAAATTTTGATGAAATTAAACCCTGGTGCTTTGGCTAGAATTTGCTTTGTTACCGTATTGTAGGCACACTCATTCGCGGGGGAGACTATGAACAATAACACTAATAATAAAGAAAATAGTACAACGACTAGCAATAACAGTGACAGTAAACAGAAGGGCTTCGGCCTAGCAATCACCACCTCGATGGTTATCGGTACTATGATCGGTTCCGGTATCTTTTTATTACCCGCATCTTTGGCTGAGTTTGGCTCAATTAGTTTTGTTGGCTGGGCTATTACTGCCTTAGGCGCTCTATGTATCGCCTGGGTTTTTGCCAAATTAAGCGGCTGGCAACCGGGGTTAGGTGGGCCTTACTATTATACGCGACTAGGCGTGGGTGAGTTTCCTGCATTTCTTGTGGCATGGGGATACTGGGTTTCCATTTGGGTGGGTAATGCGGCTGTATCCATTGCTGCTGCTTCCTATTTAAGTTTAATTATTCCTGAAATAAAAAGTTATAGTTGGCTCACTCCAGTGATTGCACTTGGTTTTGTTTGGTTCTTTACTTGGATCAATATTAAAGGTGTACGAGAGGCTGGTATCGTTCAATTACTTTTAACCTTGTTAAAAGGCATTCCGCTGATTCTATTTGGATTGGTCGGTTTGTTCTTTATTGATTTTGACTTGGTTAGTCAAACACCTGAAGTGGAGCAGTCGTTAGGAGCCTCGGTATTGGCAGCGATGAGTCTTTGGCTGTGGGCTTTTTTAGGTGTCGAGTCAGCCAGTATACCTGCGGATAATATTAATGAGCCACGAAAGACCATTCCAAGAGCAACATTAATCGGTGTTGTATTGGTTGCCTGTATTTATTTGTTCGGATCAATTGTCGTATTCGGTAGCATGTCACTCTCTGAGCTGTCTAATTCTGCGGGGCCCTATGCTGATGCTGCTGGTAAAATCTGGGGCGGTTGGGCATTCTATGCAATGGCTACAGTAGCTATTGTCAGCTCCATCGGTGCTCTGAATGGTTTGATATTATTGGGCGGCCAGATGCCTCGAGCCGCGGCCAATGATGGCCTGTTCCTAAAGTCTTTTGCGGAACTGAACTCAGATGGTGCACCTGCGAAAGGATTAATTATTTCGGCCATACTAACCAGCCTACTAGTACTGACCAATTTATCTGAATCAACGCTTGGATTATTTACTTTTTCTATTTTGCTTTCCACAACTTCGGTTTTAATTCCTTACATATTCTGTGCTTCTGCCGCGATTCGATTGCAACCCAAAGAAACAGCAAAACCCATGACTACCATCATATTCATACTGGGATTAATTTATTCACTATGGGCATTGGGTGGCTCAGGTGAAGATGCCGTTTATTGGGGATTTATTTTGGCCATGGCCAGTGTACCGGTGTATATTGTTATTAAGATGGTTAATGATCCAAAAACGACTGATTGAGACGCCTATTATGACTATAGAATCTGGAATCACTTTTCAAACCGACGTGGGTAAAATTAAACGTTTGGCCGTAAAACATATCCGAGATGCTTTTGTGAGCCAAGCCAAGATTGATAGCGAATGGCAATCACTGAATTATACCGACCGCCCCGATTTTGATGCCGCTGTAGCCGAGTATGAACAGTTTATTGAGCTACTAACAAAACTTGGTGTTGAATTAGAGTTTCTCCCGGAAGTGGATAATACCACTTTGGATTCGCTCTATAGTCGTGACAATGCACTGGCGACGAATCAAGGTATGATTCTTTGCAACATGGGGAAACATGCAAGAAGAACGGAGCCTGAGCATCAGAAGGCACTTTATGAGTCGCTTGGCATTCCGATACTTGCACAAATGCAAAATCCCGCCTGTATAGAGGGTGGGGATGTTACCTGGCTAAAAGATAATATTTTGGCTGTTGGGCACGGTTATCGAACCAATTCAGAAGGTATTGCCGAGTTGAAACGCCTAACCAAAGGTTTGGCGTCAGAAGTGATTGAAGTCGCCTTACCGCACTTCCGAGGTCCTTCAGATGTTTTGCATTTGATGTCTATGATCAGCCCTATTGCAGATGATATTGCTGCTGTTTATTCACCACTCATGTCCGTGCCATTTCGTAATCAGTTGCTTGACCTTGGTTATCGATTGATTGAAGTTCCTGAAGATGAGTATGATTCACTTGGCTGTAATATTCTGGCAGTAGAAGCAGGTGTTTGTATCATGGCAGAAGGCAACCCGAAGACCCATAAAGGATTATTAGATGCCGGTGTTGAAGTACATACTTTCAAAGGCAATGAGATTTCTGCCAAAGGCTGTGGTGGCCCAACCTGCTTAACCAGACCGCTAGAAAGAGAGCTGGTGTGAACTAGGTTAGAAAAAAATGACTAAAAATTGTTGCGTCAACTCCACTCGATGAGGCGCTGACTTTACCACCCCTGTTTATCGTGGTGAAGATGTTATGCAATTCGATAAAGAAGCAATATTTGAAAACAGTTAGCAGTGTATTGGCCACATTAGTCAGTTTGCCAAGAGCGGAGACTTGGTTGTCTGTGAGGTGGGGGATAAGCCGCTTATTGTCATTAAAAACTGAAATTATATTTGCCAATGATAGCTAAACTTGGCGAATATATTGCGGTTTGTTTTTTGCAGAGAACCGATATTCTCATTTTCATAGCCACCATCAGAATAGCCTAGGAAGAACAATGTCTTTGGGTTCATTTTGTATGAATAAAGTAACTGAGTGGATAGATTGTTATAGATAGCTGTGACATCATTATCTGGGTCCGTATCATAATTATCATCGTAGAGGCTTGTATCTCTGGTGATATTAGTGCTCTGAACCGTTAGAGAGAGGCGACTACGTTGATCAAACTGGTACGCAACTCGAACATCATAGAGTACAGCATCAAAAAGTTTGCCCATGGGCAAATCTAGAAAAGTATTTCTACGGTTAATATTCACGGAGAAGTGCTTACCAACTAACCAATCTATGTTGGTGCCAATAGAGCCGCCTGTGCCTAGCTGTGTATTGCTATAGTCAATTGAATCACCATAACGCATGAAGGCAAATATTCTAAGGTTTGATAAAGGATTAAATTCAACGCGAACTCGATAGATATCGAGCTGAAACATTTCGCCATCATAGAATTTGTCTTTGGTAGTGAATGCGGCGGCTGCATCGAATTGCATCGGGCCTTGAATGTCATAATGCACATCAAATTCTTGCTCGAGCAATTGACCGTCTTGGGATTCGGTTCTATCCACGTCAGCTCTCAGGCTAGAGCGAGTCCAACTGCTGCCTTCTTCGCCAAACCAGATGTAACGCCCACCAAAAACCATCTTTTTATAATCCACTTGGCCAACGAAGCCCATATCAGCACGAAAGTCTTTACCAACATCATTGTAGAAGCCAAAGATTCGGTAGTTTTCTTGGATGTGCCGATAATTTAGTCGTAAGGCATAATCTTCTTGATTGGCAGCGAATAATTCATCGCCTTCATCAAAGCGAATGCTGTCCGGGTTTTCTGAGCTGCTGTGGGTGTACTGGGCTCTGATTACATCATTGTCTGTAAGGTAATAACGGCTATCAATTGAGGCTATGGTGTTTTGATAACCTTCAGCACTACGGTGAGTTACCAAGGCACCAAAATTATTTTGATCGCCAATATTGTGTTGTACCCGAGCGATTAGAACGTCTGACTCAAGTTCCAAGGTCTCAACATAGGAGCTCTCATTGGATGGGATCAGAATATTTGTGGAGGTATCTCTGGTGGCGATAACACCCGCAGTATAGCCGTTACTTTTGCCGGTGACTTTCAGGCCATAATCTGGGTCGCTAATATTGCGCGTATGGATCAAGCGTCCCATCGAGTTAAAGTAATCTGCACCCTCTAAAAAGAACGGCCTTTTTTCAGGAAAAAATAATGAGAAGGTATTATTGATGTCTAATTGAGCGCCATCAACTTCAACCTGTGAGAAATCTGGGTTAATGGTAGCATTCATTATCCAGTCTTCAGTCATTGCCCAACGCATATCGAGCCCAAAATCGACTTTATCTGAATCTGACTGCCACTCTTCAATAGGCTCTATTTCCCGTTCTTCAGCATTGACATAGGTAAGCGTCGGGGTAAATTCCAAATTAGTGGTTTCTGATTTTAAATTTGGAAAACCTTTTAGTTTATTAATTTGGCAAAGTGTGCAAGTCAGTTCTCGGTTACGAGGGCTTGCAGTAAAGGCGTTACGCGAATCCCTTGGATAGATTCTAAGAAATTCTATACCCCAAGTTTGTTCGGCAAGATCTGATGGGTGGCGTAGGTTTCTTAACGGAATGGCCATTTCAACCTGATAACCCGTTTCGGTTATTGTTCCAGCACTATCCCATACGGTATCCCAGTTCGAATCTTCATTATTATTGCCCCCTGTGGTGTCATCAATGGTAAGATCACCTTGCGAACCCAAGGGGTTAACGAAAAACTCGTAGCCTCTTTGTTCGTCGTTAAACGTATCGAGAATTATACCGACAAAGTCATCTTGAAATATGCCATCGCGGTTTCGATAGTAGGCTCGGATTTCTTCAGGATTTGGGTCCTTTGCAATAAACGCTACATAGAGATACTCGCCATCTTCTATCATCATGGCGGTAGTTTCTACTTCAGCTGGCGTACTGTCTTGTGGACTTGTGTTGTAGGCAAGCTTTACTTTTTTAGCATAACTCCAAATAGCTTCATCGAGGTTGGCATCAATGACAGGTTGAATTTGAGTGCGTGGGATGTGATAGGTTTGTTTCGCCCAGAGGCCAGTCGATCCAAGAATAAAGCACAATGATAGAATTAAGTATTTCATCAACGATTCCGGCCCAAGTACAACAATATCAAAAGGTTGAGGCATTCTATACTAAATTGCGATTCATTATCGCTAAAGGATGTAACTAAGTTTTAATGACTGTATAGCTAAATATTTTGAACGATTAATTATGCTTCATTTCGTCTGCTTGAGAAGGCCATATCTAGGAAGTGAGCAGATAACCCATGGCGTCCTTCTAAATCAATGGTTATAGAGTTGTAACTAATTTTTAATGGCTTGAAATAAGCCTAGAGGAATTTCTACATTTAACACCAGAAATGCAGAAATTTATTCAGTCACTCTTTGGCTAAAGGCCATATCTAAGAAATGCGCAGAAAGGGCATGTCTTCCTTCCATTTCCGCTTTGGAATAGATTGTTGATGCTTGTTGTCGGACGGTTTTCTCCTTGGTATCCCTAATATCGGAGATCTCTTGTAACGAATATCCTTTCAGTAGCATTAATGCCACTTCTTGTTCGCTGTTGGTGAGTTGCCATTGTTCAAATTGTATTGAAATAGCCAAGGCAAAGGTTTGCTGTGCCTGTTCGAACTGTGCGTTGATTATTGATAACTGCTGTTTATGTTGTTTCAAAGCGTTACTCACCCGCTTTAGGCTTTGCGTTCGTTTATGCATTTCCCAGGTTAAAAACAATGCCATGGAGGCAGAGAGAAGCACAATAAAGGCTTCTTCAATGATATGCCAGGTAGGAACTTTGAGTTGTATATCCGTTGCTACATCCATCATGTTCAGCGTCATTATGACGAACAGTCCAAGGGTAATTAGTTTATCTCGCACGATTTATAGGCCTCATATATCAATAATTTGATCTGTATCGGACATATGTCCAATGAGTCTGATTATAATATGTTAGACAATACTAATATATCAACACATGTAGGAAGATTTTCATGCGGATTGAAGTAAAAAGTAGTGCCAACACCACGATACAAACCATGTTTGTACTGGGTTTGTTGTTGCTAAGTTTGATTATAAGTACCTCTGTTAGCTTAGCAGAAGACAGCAATACAAGATTATCACTCTCAGAAGTATTGAACAGCGCCAAGGCTGTTCAAGCAAAGCGGTCGGTAAGAAGCGAGCAGGCAGACAGTTTTATGTTGTTAGCCAGTAGCCCCAAAGTATATGTTAATTACCTTGGAGAGGGTGATATTCAAGGGGCTGAAACAGAGATTGGTTTATCTCTAGATTTTATGTCCTTTGCGAAGCATGGTCTCAGCGATCAATTTGAAGTACTGGAAAAGAAGATAGAACAGGTAAATACGCAAAATCTAGATCTCTATCTATCATCATTAATTAGAAATCTAATCTGGGATATGGCTCTAGCCAAGGAAGAAAGCCAGCAGGCTGATTCCAAAATTCAATGGCTTGGTGAGATGGAGCAATTCTTAGTACAGCTAAGAAACACTGGCGTTGGTTCTAAAATGGCTCTGTTAAGAGTTCAATTGGAACTAACCCAGTTACAGCAGACTAAAGCCAAGTCTGAAATGAACTATCAGTCTTCACTAAATCAGTACCGTACACTGACGGGTCTAATTGAATGGCCAAGCCAAATTGTCGAGCAACTCTCTTCTGAGCGAGTCATTAGTGCGGCTCATCCTCAGTTAGAAAAACTGGCATTAGCGCAAAAGCTTTCATTACTGGAATTGAAATCACAATCGAGTAAGCAAGAAGATTGGAATATGACGTTGTTCCAGAAAGAAGTTGATGTCATTGGACAAACGGATCGCCAGCTTGGAGTTTCGGTACAGATTCCCCTGTCATTTAATGACAACTACCAGGCTTCAACCTATCAGGCATGGCGGGTCGCATCAGCAGAGTTAGATCAGCAGTACCTTAAAGCTCAAACAGAACTGAGCAAACAATTAACGGATTTGCAGCAGCAACAAAGATATTTGCTTCAGGTAAATGAGTTAGTTGCTAAAAAGCTTGTGTTAACGAAGCAATTGGAAACAGATTTAGAACGCTTAAAAAAGTCACAGGCCATAGGGCTGGATGAGTATTACAAACGCTTAATTGAACTTAAAGACAGTCAATTTCAGAGCGCTTTAAATCAATTGAAGATTGATAGGAATATAGCGCTACAGAATCAAGTTTTAGGAAAATCATTGTAAGTTGTTGAGACATAGATGACTCAAAGTATGAAACACAGAATTAGGAACAGAGCATGATCAGAACGATATTAGTATTACTAGGATTAATCATGGCACCAGCTAGCTTGGCTGCTGAATCATTTCCAGTAAGCACCTTTGATGGTTATGAGTTAAAACTCACGCCAGTCAAGTCGGTAAATGGATTTAAACAGGAGCAATTTCTTGGGTCAGTTCAGCAACCGGACACATTGCTGTTTAAACTACACCTACCTTTTGAAGTACAGCAATTACGTTTTTTTGTTAGTAACGGCCAACCTGTGGCTAAGTCGGAACGTATTGCTGAACTAATAGGCCATGATGTTGAGCTTTTTGTGGATGATTTAAAGCGTAAGAAACAATTGCAGGCATTGGCAGCGAAGCAATATAAGAGCCATAAGGCACTTTATAAAAATGGCAGTATTGATATCAATGTTTGGCAGCAAATCAGTCAGGATTATCTAGATAAAGAGTATGCCTACAAGAAGTTAACACACATAGATGAAGTTCTAGAATACGGTGAAAACAAAATATTTCTAGTTGCGCCTCGAGATGGATATTTTATTACTGGTGAACAAGGTGAAATGGCCTTTGCTATGAGTGCCGACACCTATGTGCAAATAGATGCACCGATAAACAGCTTTGTTATTAATGATTCACTAAGCCATGAACAATGTCAGTTCAGCGTGCAACGAATCGAAAATAACAGTAATGGCTTGGACTCGCGTGTTTGGGCAAAACTTACATCTATGGATTGTCAGTATGACTATTTTGCGTTGTTATCTATGGCAAAAGTCGAACAGGCCAACCTGTACTCAGTTCCAGCCGTTGCCGTGGCTTTATTGAATGAAGGTGAATCGATATTTGTACAGCGAGGTACAGAAATTATCGCAGTCGAAATATCGACCAAGGCCATTGAATCTGGACAATATATTTTTTCAGCCGATGACTTACGACCCAGAGACCAAGTAGTGCTTTGGTCCGTTGGTGCGGTTAAAGGCGTATTTATGGCATTAGGGAATAACTGATGTTAAATGGACTAATTAGATTTTCACTGACTCAGCGAGTATTTGTTTTAGCTCTGTTTTCAGTATTGCTGTACCTCGGTGTACAGGCGTTACGTGGTTTGCCTATTGATGCATTTCCGGATATATCGCCAACCCAAATCAATGTCATTATTAAAGCGCCAGGTATGACCGCAGAAGAAGTGGAAACTCAAATCACACGTCTTATTGAAACTGAGTTACTGGGTATACCACAGCAAGAGATACTGCGCTCTACAACCAAATATGGCATTGCCTCAATTACCATTGATTTTAATGAAGGCACCGACATCTATTGGGCAAGACAACAGGTTTCGGAACGAGTCAATAGCATCTGGTCTGATTTGCCAGTGGGTATTGATGGTGGGGTAGCACCTTTGAGTACCCCGATGAGTGAAATGTTTATGTTCACCATTGAGAATCCTGAGCTCTCATTGCAACAGAAAAAGCATTTTCTGCAATGGCAGGTTCGGCCCATATTACGCTCTGTTGCTGGGGTTGCTGATATCAATATTTTAGGTGGTGAAACCAGAACCATTCAGTTCACACCTGATTATGCAAAAATTCGTAAACTGGGTCTCACCATAGAAAACATCATTACCCGATTAGAGGCAGCAAATCTGAACGGCGTAATCGGTAAGGTTGATATTGGTATTGATTCAATCGTGCTTAGGAACCAAGGGAAGTTTAGTTCGATCAATGATCTGCGTGATTTTGTTGTGCTCTCAGAGACGGGCAGTGCGGTTAAACTCTCATCATTGGGTGCAGTGCAATATGGTCGACTGCCACGATACGGTGCGGTGACCAAAGACGGGTATGAAACTGCTCAAGCATTGGTTGTGGCTCTGAAGGGTGCTAATACCAAGCAGGTAGTTGAGGATGTTAAGGCCAAGTTGGAGTTACTCAAACCATCCTTGCCTGATAACACAGAAATTAATGTCTTTTATGATCGCACCAAGTTAATTGATACCGCGGTGAACACCATCAATACCTCGTTGGTATTGGCGATTATCATGGTCTCGATTATTTTGTCTTTATTCTTGGGTAATCTGAAATCTTCCATCGTGGTGGCGTTATCAATTCCTATTTCAGTATTTATGACTTTCTGGTTGATGGAACTGTATCAGCTTTCTGCGAACCTAATGAGTTTTGGTGGCTTGGTAATTGCCATAGGTATGTTGGTTGATTCATCGGTCGTTGTGGTTGAGAACATCACCACTACCATTAATTCAAACAAAAATATGCCGCGACTGCATTTGATATTACGAGCCACCAAAAGTGTTGCCAAGCCAGTTGTCTCAGGCACTTTAATTGTGATTGCAGTGTTCTTACCGCTGCTGACTTTGATTGGCTTAGAGGGCAAGTTATTTACCCCCGTGGCACTCACTATTGTGTTTGCGATGGCCTCGGCGCTATTAACATCACTGACGATTATTCCAATCATCAGTTCGTATCTAATTCAGGGTGAGGGATTAGATGAACCTTCCTTTATGGTGAAGATGAAGCAAGCGTATTTGGCTTCTTTAAAGCGCGTATTAAATGCACCTCAGATCTTGCTCAGCTTTATCGCGGTTATATCACTTGTCGGCGTGGTGTTATTTTACTTTACTGGCAAGATATTCCTACCCACATTGGATGAGGGCGACATCATTGTTCAACTCGAAAAAAGCCCAACAATTTCGCTTGAAGAATCAGCCCTGCTCGATACTCAGGTAGAAAAAGCCTTACTAAAAAATGTCCCTGAAATTAAGCAACTAATTGCACGTACAGGTTCCGATGAATTGGGCTTAGATCCTATGGGATTAAATGAGACTGATTTATTTATGGAGCTCAACCCTGAAGACAGCTGGCGTTTTGACAGTAAAGCAGAACTTATCGAGGCCATTCGTGAAGCATTGGCGCCTTTTACGGGGGTCAATATTGGCTTTACCCAACCCATTCAAATGCGTGTTTCGGAGATGCTGACAGGCGGTACAGGCGCTGTGTCTGTAAAGATCTTTGGACATGATATACAACAGCTGTCAAATCTTGCACAGAGTATCTCTGAGGTAGCGGAAACTACGGCGGGTAGTACTGATATTCAAACCACATTAATTGAAGGTGGCGACTACATCAATATCCAGTTACGACCGATTGAAGCAGCACGTCTAGGCTTTAGTAATGAAAGTCTCGCCAGCTACCTTAAGTCTCGTTTTGATGTATCAACCATTGGATTAATTATTCAAGGAAAGGTGACAACACCAATCGTGATTTCTGAGCGAACTAACGTACGCAATTTAAACTCTTCCCTTGAGTTACTCAAGTCGCTAAGGTTACCCAACGCAGAAGGTAAGTTATACCGATTGAGCAGTTTTGCTGATGTTCATTTGGTTTCAGGGCCAGCGCTTATTGAACGAGAAAATGCACAACGTTTCAGTGCAGTTTCTATGAATGTCTCTGATCGGGATATTTCAGGTTTTGTTGAGGAGTTAGACCAGCATATTTCAGAACAGATTGATTTGCCGACTGGTTATCAAATTGAGTTTGGCGGTGAGTTCGAAAACCAACAGCGTGCCTCAGCGCGGTTGCTCTCTATCATCCCCTTCGTACTGTTGATTATTGTGTTGTTACTATTCTCAACCTTCCGCTCATTAAATTTGGCGATTATGGTGTTGCTGAATATCCCATTTGCCTTGGTTGGTGGAATCTATGGGCTGTTTCTGACCGGGGAATATATTTCAGTACCCGCATCGGTTGGCTTTATCGCTTTGATGGGTATTGCCATATTAAATGGCGTAGTGATGGTGTCTCATTTTGAGCAGAAGAAGTTTTCAAATCAAAACTTAATTGAAATGATCCTTGATGCCTCGGCCAGTCGACTAAGACCAATCTTGATGACTGCAACCACAGCTATCTTTGGTTTGATACCATTGATACTCGCGACAGGCCCTGGAGCTGAAATTCAAAAGCCTTTAGCCATTGTGGTTGTCACAGGCTTAATAACATCAACCATCGTCACCCTGTATTTATTACCATTACTTTATAAGAAGGTGAGCCAATGAGTGACTCTATTCTAATCATTTTAGTGATTGACCAAGAATACAAAGATGCCATGGTCGATAGCTTGATAAACTTTAAGCACGCTTCTGGATTTACGCTTTTTGATGTCAGTGGCTTTAGTCAGCAACACCATCATTACGATATTGAAGAGCAGGTACAGGGCTATCGTAAGATGGTGCGTGTTGAGGTTACTGTTGAGAAACAGTTTAAACCCGAACTGTTTGAAATCATTGCTGCAATCCCTAAACGCACCACCTTCAGATATTGGGAGCAGCCGGTTTTAGGTGCCGGGCATATTGAATAGCCAATGGCTAAGCAGGGCCTTGTCGAACCTTAATCGAGCAGTTTCAATATCTGTTTAATATCGCTTAAGCTTTGATAACTGGTTTTGTCATCGATCTCTATTTCTTCGTATATCCAGGTGGTATGAAAGGGAATATGAATGGATTTTGAGCCAATATTGATAATAGGTAAGACATCAGATTTTAGCGAATTACCAACCATCAAGAACTCTTCATTTTTAATCTCTAAATTATCGAGCAAATCTTGATAGTTTTTCTCTTTCTTTTCACTCAGAACTTCCACATGGTGGATGTACTTACTAAGCCCAGATTTCTCAAGCTTACGTTCCTGGTCAAGCAGGTCGCCCTTGGTTAACAGCAGCACACGGTATTTGGGTTCTAGAATAGACAACACCTCTTCAACACCATCAAGCAACTCAACTGGTTTATGCAACATGGTTTTGCCGATTTGCAGGATGTCATCAATGGTATCGAGACCAATCTGTTTATTTGATAGCTCAAGCGCACATTCCATCATTGAAAGCACGAATCCTTTTATGCCATAACCGTAGATTGGTAAATTATCAAGTTCGACTCTTAATAGCTCTTGCAACACCTTATTCTCAGTTTCATAGGGCGCCATTAACTCAGCGAATCTATGCTCGCCTTCTCTGAAAAAAGTTTCATTAACCCATAGTGTGTCATCAGCATCGAATCCGATTACTTTGATGTTTTTATAGTCATGGTTCATTGATGGTTCCTATAATTTTAGACGTAGATTTGAATGAATTGTAGCGATAAGCGCAGTTGGTACGCCATGTTCTTTAGCCAGCACAGGCCATTGTGCGAGTTGTTCTATGGTTTGTTCAATGACAGTATTTATTTTATTGCGACTGAACAGGGGGGAAATCTTTTCTAATGAGTAAAAATCTCGCCGATTAAAATCGTGTCTTTTCCCATTTAAAGTCATCCAATGACTATTAACCCAGCGGCTGCCTGGCTTATAGCTGTAGGCAAGATCATAGGCAGGTGTTAGTTGCCATTGATTATCAGTGAGCATAAAGGCGAAGTTTTTAGAGTGATCGTCGTGATTTCTGGCCACGATATTAAATACCAATCGCCTGAGTAATTGCTCTGCATCTTGTGCGGAAAGGCGTAACTTTCTTGCTAGGCTAAACAGTTCGGCATAGGAATAACTACCGGGTATTTTATAGTCGATATGGGCAAGGCCATTCAGGGTTTGAACATGGACTTTTCTATTGCCGATCCTATCAAAGCGTTGGGTGACAAAATGTCGTCGATTGCCTTCATCAAGTAATTTGCAAGGCATCATATCTATGCCGCATGATCGGGCCATGAGGTAGTAGACATATTCCATTGTGCCATACCCCAAGGGGTCACCAAAAGTTTCTTTATTTTTATTATGTTCACTGACCCCGTCGAACTTCATTAGGTAATGGGTAAAGCCATCAGGTATTTTAATTTGTCCTGAACGGGCCTCGGTAAAGTCGTTGTTAAATGCCAAAATTGCTTTGGGTCGTGCACCTCCGGCACTCACACCTACTGACAGCAGAGCCAGCATTGCTTGCTGATCTTCTTTGCCCGATTGAGTTAGTCCCACATTAAACTCTTCTCGCTGTTGTAGAATTTCTTGGGCGATGCTAACAAGCGAATTGATACTCACCTTTTGTGAAGCATTAAGATGTTTAAGCTTCATTGCCGGTGCATACTCAAGGGCACCCATACCGCGTTTACCGGTATACTCCAGTCGTTGCAGTGGTGTTATATCTGCAACGTTTTTACCCTGACTTGCAACCCATGCATTGAGTATAGCGTTACCAAAATCATCAGGTAGGGAATCTGCCACAAGGCCAGGCAAGCCTTTATAGGTTTCAAAACCTAATTGTGGAAATGAATATATTTGTTCAGAAAGTGGCATCATTACTGGTGATAATTCGATACCTTGGTTAATGAAGTCGTTACTATACTGAAATGAGCCAATGCCTGTTTCGGTATTAAAACTTACAGCACCAGCAAATGTGTTCTGATAGTTAACATTTAATATTTCCATTACCATTTTGGCGCGGTCTTTTGTGTGTTTTTATTGGTCCCAGTTGCTCTTTGTCTTTTCTTGCCGTGAAGCTTGGCGAGTTGAATAGGGGAGATTGCTTGAACTGGCAAAAATTGCTCAAGCTGCTGTAAAAGATTTAGTGCGCCCATTATGGCAACAAAGGTTTCTAGTTGCGTTTGGCCTTTTTCTGCATTGAGTACCGATTTTCGGGATACTCCAGCAGAGTCAGCTACTTGTATTTGGGTCAGATCAGCATTCAAACGCGCCTGTTTTAGCCGTTGACCAAGCTCTGCGGCAATCGCATTGGGAGATTGTTCTTTAATAGCCATAAGGTCCCCTAAATAGAATATTAATCGTAGATAATGCAGTTTATATACAATATATAGGACATTATAGAGAAATATCTTGATTGTAAAGATTAATGTTACATTTAGAGCATATTATAGGTGATAAATGCGCATAATGTTCTATATACGATACATTATGATGATTGATGCTAATTAGTGTCAAAACAGGGGGTTATTTTACTACTATAGCCTGAAACTGCTTTATGCTATGCTTGCGCCACTTTTTAACCGATATGTGAATTATGAGAATGTCTGACAATCAATTTGAAACTATTGAACAACGTGTAAGTTATGGTGTTGGTCGCCAATTAGGTGATCAATTAGTGGCTAATCCTTTTAAAGATTTTGATGTAACTGCGGTACAGGCTGGTCTTGCTGATGCAATGAACAAAGCTGACAGCCAAGTTTCTGAGCAGGATCTGAATGAAGCCTTTGGTGTGATCTCTCAAAAGATTCAAGCACAGGAAGCTGAAGCTGCGAAGGAACTAACTAAAGCAGGCGAGGCTTATCTTGAAGAGAACGCCAAGCGTGATGAAGTAACTGTAACGGACTCAGGTCTTCAGTATGAAGTACTAACAACGGGCGAAGGCGACAAGCCAACTGCTGAGAGCACTGTTCGTACGCATTACCATGGAACTTTTATCGACGGTAATATTTTCGATAGTTCAGTTGACCGTGGCCAGCCAGCAGAATTTCCAGTAGCCGGCGTTATTCCTGGTTGGACTGAAGCACTGCAACTAATGCCTGTAGGTTCAAAGTGGCGTTTACACGTTCCTTATAATCTAGCGTACGGTGAGCAAGGCTCACAGGGCGCTATCCCTCCTTACTCAACCCTAGTTTTCGATGTAGAACTAATCGCAATAGTAAGCTAATAATGTAGGTCGGCCTTCAGGGTGATGCAGAAACACATCGTCACCTGTAGGTCGGCCTTCAGGCCGACGCGGAAACACATCGTCACCCTAAAGGGCGACCTACACAGTGACAAAACTACCTCATTTATTTACTAAAAACTGACATAGCTCAACACTCCAAAATCGCTTGAATGTTAAAATACACTGTCAGCGAGCTATACTCGCCGACACCGGTTGCACTGTGCAATATTGTTTTTTTGTCAGTAGCTTAAACGTTACATTATTGATAAAGGAGGCAATAAAATGACCTTAACTAAATGGAACCCATTCAAAGAAATGGAAAACTTCTTTGAAAACTACCCTGCTGGACTTCGAGGCGCCCGCGGAGAGGCTGCTAAGATGTTCGAAACTTGGACCCCAACGGTTGATATCAGCGAGACTGCTAAAGAATTTCTGATTACAGCTGAGCTTCCAGGTATTAAAAAAGATGATATCAAAATAGAGATTGATCACGGTATTTTGACTTTATCAGGTGAAAGACATTTTGAAAAAGAAGATGACGATAAGAAACACCATCGCATCGAGCGTTTTTTTGGTAATTTCACACGTTCTTTCACGTTACCTGAGACAGTCAATAATAATAACATTGAGGCCGACTTTAAAAATGGCCTATTAACCGTTAAACTTTTTAAAACAGAAGTACCCAAGCCAGAAACAATTAAAGTTAAAATCGCTTAGTTTGATATTAAACATGATTAAGCTGACCTTCGGGTCAGCTTTTTTTATCCCCCAACTTGGTTAATTAAAAATGTAGGTCGGTCTTCAGGCCGACAATGTCATCACCGCGTCGGCCTGAAGACCGACCTACATCTAAAGTCTTAGAGTACCCTTCAATAATCGATTATGTCATACTGAAATTAATGAAATATAAGCGCTCGTAAGGAATCACTTTGCATCCCGTACTCAATAATAATACCTATCTAGTCAAAGAGCACCTTGGTCTTTTAAAAGCAGCCAATAATTTTGACATCCATGATCCTGAAAGTGGTGAAATCATTTTGGAGTGTCGAGAAGATAGCCTCGGTATTTTCACAAAAATATTACG
>Ga0316204_10006443_pt1 | contig 18055 bp, 15 predicted proteins | sample 6monrhotite_MG_2_FD_205661 | JGI IMG/M metagenome (GOLD analysis project Ga0316204, IMG submission 205661) | Microbial mat bacterial communities from mineral coupon in-situ incubated in ocean water Damariscotta River, Maine, United States -... | ecosystem: Environmental > Aquatic > Marine >... | reverse complement strand
AACCACGAGGACGCGCGCCTGCGGGACATGCTCGGGCGCCTGCGGCGACAGTCGTGGCTCGTGTCCCAGCGCCGGCGCTATCTCGACCTCGTGCTGCAGGTGCAGATTGCGTTTCGCAACCTGGTGAGGACACGCTTCAACTACGACGAGGCGTCGCCGGCTCAGCTGCTGGGCTTCGTACCCCGACGGCTGACGAAGCGCGAGGTGCTCTCGTGGCGAATGGAGTGGGGCAAGCGGAGCCTGCACCCTCTGTCGCGGGGCAGGCGCTCGGTAGCCCAGTTCGAGGCCGTGACGGCGACGGCGGCATGAGGGGCTTGGCCTCCAGCAACACGCAACTCGGCCAGTCTCAAACGGGTGCCGCCCCGACCGCGCGAGCGCGATCGGGGCGACGATAGACCCGAGAGAGTCTTGCTCCGCTCGCCCCCCCTAGGAGAACGAGGAGCGGACGGAGGCTTGGGGGAGAGTTAGAGCCAGGTGAGCTCGAGCGCGTTGGTGGTGTTGAAACCGCTCGCGCAGGGACCCGAGACGTCGCGGTACCAGAACTGGTAGTTCTTGGTGTCGCCGGTGTTCACGGCTCCGAAGACCGAGATCGTCACCGCGGACGCGCCGTTGCCGCCCGCGTCGGTGAAGACCGGGGAGCCGAGGCGCTGGATGCCGCCGGTCGCGCAGAGGAAGCCGTCGCCGAAGAGCTGCGGGTTGGCCAGGCTGTTGTTGGCCTGGAAGAACACGCCGGGGACACCGGCGGGAACTTGCTCGGCGTTCAGGACGAGCGTGTCGGCGCCGACGGTGGCGACACCGGCGGCGGTGAGGACGCCGCCAGCGCCGGTGCTGTTGCCGCAGCCTTCGCCGGCCCCGCCACTGTTGCCGCAGGGGCAGACCGTGCCGGTACCGTCACCGAAGCAGAACGAGATGCCGTTCGGGATGTCGATGAGGAACGAGCCCTCGTTGCCGTTGGCGAGCGTGAGCTCGATGATGATGAAGCGGCCGCTGTCGCTGACGGCCATGCCGTCCGAGCTGGTGCTGATCGTGTCGACGATCTCGGAGCCGATCATCGTGACGCCCTCTTGGATGAGGAGGTCGTGGTTGCGGAAGAGGCCGCTGTCCTTGTCGGTGTCCGCGTCGTCCCAGTCGCCGTACCAGGTGAGGTCGCCCTGGTCGCTGATCTGCACGTGGCCGTAGGAGGGACCGGTCAGGACGAAGCCGCCGGGGATACCGGGAGCCGTGAAGCCCTCTTGGACGAAGACCGTGCCGTTGCGGTTGATGAAGAAGTCCTGGCTGGTGTCCCCGTCATCGTCCCAGACCGCGGCCCAGACTCCCGAGTCGTTGATGTCGACCTCGGCGCTGGAGAGGTGGTTGTACGGCCAGGGGCCGGGGGTCGGGGCGTCGTCCCCTTCCCAGGCGATCTCGGTCGTATCGACGTAGAAGTGCGCGTCGACCGTCGTGTAGTCGGGCATGCCGCCCGCGCCGAAGCTCTGGTCGTCGACGTAGAACATCTTCTGACCGGCGTTGTTGAGCGCCATGTTCTGCTTGGAGCTCGCGAAGCCCTGGACAGTGTCGGCGTGCGTTCCGTTCGACGGGGGGAACGCGGTGCTGTGGACCACGTTGTCCATCGCGAAGACCGTCTGGCTCGTGATGTTGCCCATGCCGTCGTGGGTCAGCATCGCCAGCATGTCGTCGGAATCGCTGTCGGAGCGGCCCGAGATCATGATCTCGTTGTTGTTGTTCTGCCAGACCTCGCCGATCGAGCTCCAGACCGCGCCCGCGGGCTCACCTGCGACGGTGTTCGGGGTGACGCCCTGCTCCATGAGGACGTAGGTCGTCCCGGTGGCGCCGTTCGTCCAGAGCACGAGCTTCGTGTCGCTGACGACCAGGTTCACGTCCTCGGCGTTCATGAGGATCATGACGTCGCCGTTGTCGTTGATGTCCATCGAGTCGACGAACGAGTCGTAGACCCAGGCGGTGTCGAACGGAGCCGGGATGCCCATCGCGGTGCCTTCCGCGTGGATCATCGTGCCGTTCAGGTAGACAGCCGCGTCCTTCTTCGCGTCCGTGTTGTCGGTGTCGAGCTCGACGAGCCAATCGCCGTTGTCGTTGACGTCGTTGTTGTCGATGCGGGTGACGTTGCCGATCGGGGTCGAGTCGCCTTCGACGATGAGGGGCGTGATCGTGCTCTGCGCCTGGGCAGCGGTCGCGAGGCTCGCGACGCCGACGATGAGGAGTCCGTTCTTCATGAGGATGCGGTTCTTGATCTGAGCTAGAGGCGGCCGAAGCCGGGGGGTCCGGGAGGGAATCCGGGAGCCGGCCGGTCATTCCGGCCCAACGAGTCGCTCCACGTGGGCTCCGCCCGGCCGTGACGCAAGCGCCCCGACCCGGGAAGTTCCCGTCCGACGAAGGTGTTCTACCCCGACCTGACGCCCCCCGAAACCCCTCGGGAGATTTTCCTGGAAAGAATCTCCGCAAGCGAGCCTGGACACAGGGCCTACGGTGGCTACCCTTCATGTCCATGGCCTTCCATCCCAGCGACGATCTGTCCCTAATCGGAGACAACCCTGCGGGGAGCGACCTTCGCCGGAGCGTCGAGCTGGTCGGGAACCGACTGGCGGAGTCCCTCACGGCCCTCCTGGGAAGCCTCCCGGTCCGCCCCAAGGGCCCCCAGGCCCTCGGCGAGCACCTCGGTATCACGACGGTGACCGCCAGCCGCCTGCTCCGCGCGATCGGCGTCACCGACCCGGTGGCCGTCGTCCAGCAGATCCCCGGAGTGGTCCCGCTCCGGCGCATCGTGAAGGCCACCGTCGAACAGGGGGCTTCCGCCGAGCGGGCGAAGGCCGCCGGCGACGCCATCACCGCCTTCGAGGCGCTGATCCGGGACAACGCAGGCCACCGCAGCAGCCTCAACGCGATGCTCTCCGACTGGCTTCCGCAGAGCCGCCGCGAGTTCGAAGTCCGACGGCGCCAGGCAGCCTACAAGGCGATCAGCGAGCTGAAGGGCGTCAGCTGCGAGCTCGACCTGGCCACGATCGTGCTCCACCCCTCCCAGGAGGAGGGACGCGTCGACCTGCTGTCGATCCAGGGCACCTTCGGCCTCGACCGCATCCGCCCGGACTCCACCGTCCACCTCGGAACCCTGCGACGGACCCAGCACCACAGACCGAAGCAGCCGCTCCAGAACGCCGACGGGCCGGCGCGCGGTCCGCGCACTCTCGACGGCGACCTGGCCGTCGATGGGATGCACTCGGTGCGCCTCGACCAGTTCTGCTCCGCCTCCCCAGCCCCCCTCGAGGCGCGGATCATCGAGGAGGACGTCCAGTACACCCTCGGAGCGACCGGCTTCGGCCCGCGCTCGAGCGTGGACCTGGTGATCGCGGAGGTGAACCCCGGTGAGCTCGAGAACGAGTTCGATCTGACGAAGCGCAACGCCCCCTACTTCTTCCAGATCCCGGCGACCTCGTCGCGGATGATGGTCTTCGACCTGCTCGTCCATGAGGAGGTCTACAAGGGCTGCCAGCCCCAGCTGATGGTCTACGACACCGGCCACCGCGGCCCGGCCCCCGCCGGCTCCGCCCAGCGAGAGATCGACCGGATCAACGTGACCGAGACCCTCGAGGACCTGGGCACCGAGCCGTCCCGGCGACGCTTCGCGGGGTTCCCGCGCTACCTCGAGCTGCTCGACCACGCCTTCAACAAGCTGGGCTGGGACCCGAGCCGCTTCCGCGCGTACCGCGTACAGATGAGCTATCCGCTGCACGGCATGCAGGTCAGCATGTCCCTGCGTCCGCAGGACTGAGCGACGAGGGCCCAGAGCGGACGAGGGCGCAGAGCCCGATCGAGCAATTGAGCCGAGCGCCGGGCTCGCCCCGGCCGCGAGTGGTACGCTCCCGAGCCCATGGCCGAGATGCTCAAGAAGTCCGCGACCCACCTCCGCGCGCTGGGCAAGACGGTCGACTTCGGCGGGGTCACGAAGTGGGTCTTCTTCGCCGCGCTGATCGGCTTCGCCTCCGGCCTCGCGGGCGTCTCGTTCCACTGGCTGGTCGAGCAGGCCAAGCACCTCGTCGCCGGCAATGCGCTCGGCACGACGTCCGAGGGCCTCGGCGGCTCGGACGCCAAGTTCTGGCTCGTGCTCCTCGTTCCTGCCGCCGGCGGCCTGCTGACCGGCATCCTGGTGCAGTGGATCGCGCCCGAGGCCGAAGGGCACGGTACCGACGCGGTCATCAACTCCTTCCACCGGCTGAAGGGTGTGATCCGCAAGCGCGTCATCGCGATCAAGGCGCTGACCAGCGCGATCACGATCGGCAGCGGAGGGTCCGCCGGTCAGGAGGGCCCCGTCGCGCAGGTGGGCGCCGGAGTCGGCTCGGCGCTCTCGGATGCCTTCCGCCTGTCCGATCGCGATCGGCGCATGTGCCTGCTCGCCGGCGCGAGCGGCGGCATCGGCGCCATGTTCTGCTCGCCGCTCGGCGGCGCGCTGTTCATGCCGGAGGTGCTCTACCGCAAGCCCGAGTTCGAGGGCGACGCGATCATCCCGTGCATCATCTCGTCGATCTTCGCCTACGCGACGTTCACTGCGATCTCCGGTGACTACAAGGTCATCCCCATCGATCCAGAGACGGCCGCGATGCTGGAGTTCCGGCCATCGCAGATCCTCGCGTACATGGCGCTCGCGATCATCTGCACGCTGTTCGGCTGGATCCACGTCAAGGTGTTCTACGGTGTGCACGCCGCCTTCGGGCGGATGAGCAAGCTGCCCCGCTACATCCGGCCCGCGATCGGCGGCCTCATGCTCGGCGGCTTGGCGCTGGCGATCGCGCCGGTCGCCGGCGCGAACGGCGTCCTGTACGGCGGCTACGGCCTGATCAGCGCCGCGGTCACCGGGTCCGTCTCGATCTGGATCCTCGGCGCGCTCGTCCTCGCGAAGATCTTCGCCACGGCGTTCAGCATCTCATCGGGTGGCTCGGGAGGTGTCTTCGCGCCGTCCCTCGCCATCGGCGCGCTGATTGGCGGCGCCGTCGGCCAGGCCACCGACGTCTTGTTTCCCGGGCTCGGCGTCAGCCCCGCGGCGTTCGCGCTGGTCGGCATGGGCGGCTTCTTCGCCGGAGTGGCGAAGGTCCCCATCGCGGCCGTGATCATGGTCTGCGAGATGACCGGCAACTACGTGCTGCTCGCCCCCCTGATGCTGGTCTCGGTCCTGCACGTGATGCTCTCGCGCAGCTGGTCGCTCTACAACCAGCAGGTCGGCGGCATCCTCGACTCGCACGCGCACGCCGGCGACTTCGTCATCGACGTCCTCAGCGACATCAAGGTCTCGGAGCTCGTCGCGGACGCTCGTGAGCCGCACCTCATCCACGAGAACGCGAAGCTGCGGCGCGTCCTGCAGGTCGTCGCCGACGCCAAGGAGTCGTACTTCCCGGTCGTGGACGACGACAACAAGCTCGTCGGGATCTTCTCGCTCACCGACATCCGGCGGCTCTACCTCGAGGACGACGTCGGCGAGTTCATCATCGTCGGCGACTTCATGATCGACTCGGTCATCACCGCGAGGCCGGACGAGAACCTCGACGAGGTGCTGCGGCGCATGACCGCGAACAACATCAACGCCCTGCCGGTCATGGATCCCGAGAAGGACGGCGAGGTCCTGGCCATCCTCGAGCGGGGCGAGATCGGGCACGCCTACGACAAGCGGCTGCACGCCCTGAAGACGGGCGAGCTCGTCGCAGGCTCCATTCAGAAGCGCTCATGACCCCCGGAATCGTTCGCGGAGCCTGCGCCTGCGGGCGCGTGCGCTACGAGGCCACGCTCCCGTCGAAGTGGGTCGGGCACTGCCACTGCGGGAACTGCCGCCGCTCCCACGGAGCCGGCGTCGTCACCTACGCAGGCTTCGAGGCCGACCAGGTGCGCTTCGTCGAGGGCGAGTCCGAGCTGACCGAGTACCGCACGGACACCGACGCGACGCGGCGCTTCTGCCGCCACTGCGGCTCGACGATCTCGTACGCAGGTCCGCGCTGGGCCACGGAGCTCCACCTCGCCGTCGCGAACCTGCTCGACCCGCTCGACCGCGAGCCGACAGGCCACGCCTACGCGGACCGCGCACCGGACTGGTGCCCCATCCTCGACGAGCTCGCGCGCTTCGGCGGCGAGACCGGCGTCGAGCCGCTCTAGCGAATCGGCAGCTCGACCGCCGCGCGGCGAGTCGGGCGCTGCGCTCGTCCCGCGCGGACGCCTCTCGCCCCCAGAGCCCGACGAGCACCCGCGAGACCCTCATCCCGAGCGCCCCGTTCTTGCTAGGCTGCGCGGCAGCGCGGGAGTGGCGGAACTGGCAGACGCGCGAGATTTAGGTTCTCGTGCCGCAAGGCGTGGGGGTTCGAGTCCCCCCTCCCGCACCAGCGCCCCGGACGAGAGCGGCGCCCCACCCCTGCCGGTGAGGCGCCACGAGTGCTCCGCGATCGGGCCGACGCCATGATCGCGGAGACCGGGTCAGGGGATCACGAGCCCGGGATCAAGACCGCGTCGATCACGTGGATGACGCCGTTCCTCGTCTCGATGTCGGTCACCAGGATCTCGGCGCCGTCGATGAACGCGCCCTCGCTCGTCGTCGTGATCGTCGTCTGACCGCCGTTGAGCATCGAGAAGCCGCCGGCTGCCAGCACGTCCTCGACGTAGTTGCGCCCCGTCGTCACGTGGAAGCCCAGGATGTTGCCCAGATCGGCCGCCGTCAGGCTCTCGATCAGGCCGCTGGGCAGCGCCCGGAAGGCGTCGTCGGTCGGCGCGAACACCGTGAACGGGCCAGCGCCGTCGAGGTCATCGTCGAGTCCCGCGATCACGAGGGCGTCGTACAGCTGGTCGAAGTCGTCGTTGGCGTTCGCCAGCTGCGAGATCGTGCGCAGCTCGGGGAGCAGCACGGAGTCGACAACGTGAATGATGCCGTTCGAGCACACGATGTCCGTGGCGATCAAGTTGGCGCCTTCGATCTGAACGTTGCCCGCGTCGATCTCGGCGCGCTGCTCCGCGACCGTGTCGAGGAAGGGGCTGGCGAGGACCTGCGTGGAGTCGACGTTGCCGCTGACGACGTGGAAGGTCAGCACCTCCTGCAGGAGCGCCTTGTTCTCGGGCTGCAGCAGGAAGGCGAGGCGGCCGGGCGGCACGTTGCGGAACGCTGAGTTGGTCGGCGCGAAGACGGTGAACGGCCCAGGTCCCGAGAGAGTACCGACGAGGTCAGCGGCGTTCAGCGCCGCGGCGAGCGTGCTGAAGCGTCCGGCCGCGGAGGCCGTCTCGAGGATCGTGAGCGGCGCGCCTTGCGCCGAAGCGCCGGGCGCCGGCATGGGACCGTAGACGGCGTGGCTGGCTTCGACGTTCAACGTCGACTCCGTGACCGCGGCGGGCGGGAGCGCAGTGAGCTCGACGAGCTGTGTGTTCGGGGAGGCCGAAAGAAGAGCGGGAATCAGGATCGATGCAATCATCGGAGTTTCTCTTGGGGGGAGGTTGTCTGCGAACGAGCGAGAGGGCGTTTGCCCAACGCTCTCGGCTTCGCGACCTCGAGAAACTCGGATGCACGACGTGCAGCGTGAAACTCACGCCGATCGGTCGTCAATCACTTACGACGCTCGCGCTCTCCGTTCGCGTGGGAACTCGATCCGCAACCGGAACATCACCCTGCGTTTGCTCGGAGAAGCGCATCAGGATGGGCATTGCCACGGCGTACTCGAGCGAGAGCGCGAGGATCGTCGGCCACGCGTCGGGGTGCAGGGCGACCGCCCCCATGCGCACTCCGCCGTAGTAGCTGAGCGGGCCACCAATGGCGCCGAACACGGCACCGAGCCAAGGCTTGCCGGCCATCCAACCGAGCGAGAAGCGCGGGAGGCAGGCGAATGCGAGCCACAGCGAGACGATCCAGCCCGGCGCGAGCCAGGCGACCGCGCTCGGCCAGGCGCCTTCCGACGTCGGGTAGTTCGTGAGTTCGAACGCCCGAAAGGCACTGTCGAGGAGCGCACCGACGACCGTGATCACGAGCACGTAGCGAAGCTCGTAGCGCCGCCGGTCGGGCGGCGTCATGTACAGGTGGGCGAGCAGGAACGCGAAGCCCGCCGCCGGGCCGATCCACAACATCCCCGCGGCAGCCCCGCCGACCGCGGCGAACCAGACAGCCTGGAAGAGGACGAAGTTGATCAGGTTCCGCATCGAGGAGCCGCAGCCGTGGTCAGCGCCCGACCGTGCGGAAGTTGGCCACCGGACGCGCGCCGGGCTTGTCCAGCATCATGTGGACCGTGCTGATGTGGCGCTCGGTGAAGCCGCCTTCGCAGTAGGCGAAGTAGAAGTCGAACAGCCGCAAGAAGGTGTCGTCGAGCTCGAGCTCCTTGGCCTCGCTCCAGTGGGCGTGCAGGTTCTTGCGCCAGGTGGCGAGCGTCTTGACGTAGTGGGGACCGATGTCCTCGAGGTCCACCATCCGCAGCTGCCCCGCGCTCGTCATCGAGCTGCAGAGCGCGGTCACCGACGGGATACACGAGCCGGGAAAGATGTGGCGCTGGATGAAGTCGACCGAGCGCTTCGCGCCCTCGTAGGCCTGGTCGGAGATGGTGATCGCCTGCAGCGCCATGCGGCCATGCGGCGCCAGCAGGTCGCTGCAGGTGCGGAAGAAGCTGTCGAAGTACTGATGCCCGACGGCCTCGATCATCTCGACCGAGACGAGCTTGTCGAAGAGCGGCTGCCCGTTCTCTTCGCGCCACTTCGGCAGGTTGCGATAGTCCTCGAACAGGAGAGTGATCTGGTCCTGGAGGCCGGCCTCCTCGATACGCTGCTTCGCCATGTCGTGCTGGCGCTTCGAGATGGTCGTCGTCGTGACGTGCACCCCGTACTCGCGCGCGGCGTGGATGGCGAGCGCGCCCCACCCCGTTCCGATCTCCACCAGGCGCTCGCCGGGCTTCAGCTCGAGCTTGCGGCAGAGACGGTCCATCTTCTCGACGGAGGCCTCCTCCATCGTCGTCTCCGTCGACTCGAAGATGCCGCAGGAGTACGCCATGGTCGGGTCGAGCACGAGCTGGAAGAACTCGTTGGAGAGGTCGTAGTGCGCGGAAATGTTGTCGCGGCTGCGGCTCTCGGTGTTGCTGCGCAGGCGGTGGTAGAGCGCGAGCACCGGCTTCGACAGACGAGCCAGTCCGCCTTCCACGCCGTCGAGCGTCTCGAGGTTGCGCACGAACAGGCGGATCACGGCGACCGGGTCGGGGCTCGTCCACCACCCGCGGGCGTAGGCCTCACCGACGCCCACGCTGCCGCGCAGCGCCGTCGAGACCCACATGCGCTCGTCCTCGACGCGGATCTCCGCGGGAGGGAAGCCGGGCGCGTCGTCGCCGAACTCGTGAGTGCGGCCGTTCTCCATCAGCACGAGACGCCCGTGACGCAGCGTGCTCAGCTTGGCGAGGACTTGGCGACCGAGGAACGGCAGCGCCTTCGCGGTGGAGGCCCGCTCCTGCGGGGTGTCGAGGGTGACTTCGGTGCTCATGGGTCGCAGGAATCAGGGTTTCGCGCCGGCGTCGAGCGCCGCGGGGCGCTTGTCCGGGTGCGTGAAGAAGGGCACTCGCTTCCGCCACAGCCTTGCGGCTTGCCAGTAGATGGCGAGCTTGACCAGCCACGTCTGGAAGCCGAACCGCAGGGCGATGCGGCGCAGGTTGCGGGCGGTCAACTCGCGCCGCTCGAGCCGCATTCCCGCGTGGAACACGGCGTTGCTACCTTCGAAGTTCGTCATCTGGACGTCCATAGATGCAGGACGGCCGGACGGCAGGACGAATCTCCAGCGATAGCGCTGAGCCATGTCGAAGAACGGCGAGACGTGGAACACCTTGTCGAACTCGAAGCCGAACGCCCGCCCGTCTCCGGTCTGCGCCGCATCGAGCACGTAGCTGTGTCGCTCGCCCCACGGCGTGTTCGTGATCTCGGCGACGATCGCGTCGAGCCGCTCGTCCTCGCCGCTGCCCTCGAAGCAGTAGTAGAAGCTGACGGGGTTGAACAGGTACCCGAGCGACCGGAGCTGGGTCAGCACGCGCACCGCGCCGCTCGGGGTCCGTCCGAGCTCGGCGGCCACGCGACTGCGCGCCGCCTCGGCCAGATCTCCGGCGACGCCGCCATCGGGGTCGCGCAGGTAGTCCGATCGGAGGAAGCGGAACGGCGCCCAGCCACGCGACGAGAACAGGCGGCTGCCGTCGAAGGCGGTGTCGAGCTCGGCCAGGTCCAGGTAGACCCAGGCGACCTTGTAGCCGAAGTCGTGCGAGCGCTCCGTGCGGCGCCGATGCTCGACACGACCGACGTAGTACCCGCTGTGGAGATCGGCTGTCGGCGCGCCGGCGCTCACGAGCGGGCCTCTTCGACCTCGAGGAGATCGGGGAGCGGAGCCCCCAGTTCGCGCGAGAGGTTGCGCGCGACGGCGAGACCGGAGCGCACGCCGTCCTCGTGGAAGCCGTAGCTCCAGTAGGCCCCGCAGAAGTGCACGCCGGCGCTGCCGTCGACCTCCGCGTGACGCTTCTGCGCGGCGACCGCGGCCCGCGTGAAGATCGGGTGATGGTAGTCGATGACCTTCAAGAGCTTCGAAGGATCGACGTCCGCGGTGCGGTTGAGCGTGACGAAGTAGTTTGTCGGCGCGTCGAGCCCCTGGAGCATGTTCATCCAGTAGGTGACCGTCGAGAGCTGCGAGGGCGGGTCGGTCACGTGGTAGTTCCAGCTGGCCCAGGCGAGCTGGCGCCGGGGCATCAACGCCTCGTCCGTGTGCAGCGCCGCTTCGTTCGGCTGGTACTCGAAGGCGCCGAGCACCTCGCGCTCCAGCGGCCGGGCGTCGGCCAGCATGCGCAACGCTTGATCGGAGTGGCAGGCGAGCACGACCCGGTCGTAGAGCTGCTCCTCCCCGCCCTTCGTCCGCAGGCGAACGAGTCGGCCTTCGCTCGACTCCTCACGGGTGACTTGCACGACCGGCGTCGAGGTCCGGATCCGGTCGCGGTAGCTCTCGGTCAACGGCTCGAGGTAGCTCGAGGAGCCGCCGCGCAGCACGCGCCACTGAGGGCGACCCTCGACCTGCAGGAAGCCGTGGTTGTGGAAGAAGCGCAGCAGGAAAACGAGCGGGAACTCGCGCATGACCTCCGGCGTCGCCGACCACACGGCTGCGCCCATGGGCATAAGGTGCTCCTCGATGAACGTCTTGCCGTAGCCGCCGCGCTCGAGGTAGTCGCCGAGCGTGAGGGACTCGTCCCCCGCCGCGAGCAGCTCGGGCGCCTCGCGGTAGAACCGCATGATCTGCTGGACCATGCGCAGGAAGCGCGGGCGAAGCAGATTGATGCGCTGGGCGAACAGCTGGTTCAAGGACGTGCCGTTGTACTCGAGGCCGGTGCGCTCGTTGCGCACCGAGAAGCTCATGTCGCTGTCCTTGGCCGCGACGCCGAGCTGATCCAGGAGGCGGCAGAAGTTCGGGTAGGTCTTGTCGTTGAAGACGATGAAGCCAGTGTCGACCGGGAGCTGCCCTACGTCGGGATCGTCGACGATGACGGTGTTCGTGTGCCCGCCGATGCGGTCCGCGGCCTCGAACACGTCGACGTCGTGGGTGCGCGCGAGCTCGCGCGCGGCGACCAGACCGGAGATGCCGGTTCCGACGACTGCGATCCTCATCCCTGGACTTCTCGCGGCGCGCGCACGCGCGCCTCCTCAAGTACGCGCGCGGGCACGGGCTTCAGCTTCCAGATCAGTCCGCAGGACTCCATGCCGCGCAGCAGGTAGTACGTGACGTCGACCTCCCACCAGCGGAAGCCCTGACGGACCGACGCCTGATAGTGGTGGTGGTTGTTGTGCCACCCCTCGCCGAGCGTCGCGAGCGCCAGCCACAGGTTGTTGCGGCTGTCGTCGCTCGTCTCGTAGCGGCGCGAGCCTACGCGGTGCGCCAGCGAGTTGATCGAGAACGTGAAGTGGTAGAGCGCGATCGTCGAGATGCCGAAACCCCAGACGAGCATCTGGCCACCGCTCGTGCCCAGCTGCGGCGCGAAGGCGGCGAGCAACGCGCCGAGCGCCCAGAAGGCGGGCAGCAGCAGCAGCGGGATCAGGACGTCGAAGCGGTCCAGGAAGCGCAGCTCCGGGTACTTGACCAGATCCGGAACGAGCTCCAGTCGCGATCGGAAGTTGCGTTTCTCGAGGATCCACCCGATGTGGCTCGTGACGAAGCTGTCCTGAACCGGCGAGTGTCGGTCTTCGGGCTCGTCCGAGTGGCGGTGATGCGCCCGATGGTGCGACGCCCACCACAGCGCTCCGCGCTGGATCGCGGTCGCGCCGAGCAGCGCGAACACGAACTGCATGGTGCGCGACGTCTGAAAGCTCTTGTGCGAGAAGTAGCGGTGGTAGAAGCCCGTGATCGCGAACATCCGCACGAAGTAGAACGCTGCCGCCACTCCGACGGCGACAGGGCTCCAACCCACCCAGAACACGGCGAGGCAACCCAGGTGCAGCGCCACGAAGGGGAGCACGCGCAGCCAGACGATCTCACGTGAGTTCTCTTCGTGCTTGCTCTCTTGCGCCCATGAGTCGAACCAGAGAACGATGGTCTTGAGGAGGGAGTGCCCTTCGGCCTCCCCCGCTTCCGTGCGCGCGCTCATGCAGTCGTCGGGCGAAGGAGGTTGTGGGAGACGAACCACTCGTTGCCCTCGTCCCAGGCGAACAGCTCTGCGCAGGCGAGGAAGAACAAGCGCCAGCGCTGGAACCAGACCTCGGCCGTGTCGGTGCCGTACGTCTCGGCCAGAACGGGGAGCGCGTCGTCGCGGCGGTCCTGGAGATTCTTCAACCAGTCCTCCGCGGTGCGCGCGTAGTGGGTGCCCGAGACCTTCCAGCGGTCCTCGAGCTCGAACGGAATATCGAGATGATCGAGCATGTCGTGGCTCGGCATCATGCCACCCGTGAAGAAGTAGCGACTCATCCAATCGCTCTCGTCCTTCACCTCGAAGGCGTAGGGCCGCGTGGCGTGGGCGAAGACGTGCTGGAAGAACAGTCCGTCGTCTCGAATCCAGCCGCGGACCCGGCCGAGCAGCGCCTCCCAGTTGCGCATGTGCTCGAACATCTCAACGGTGACGACGCGGTCGTACGTCCCCTCCGCCTGGAAGTCGTTCATGTCCGCCGTGGTGATGGCGATGTTCTTCAGACCCCGGCGCTCGGCGGTCTCGAGGATCTCCGCGCGCTGCGTGCGCGAGTTCGAGACGGCGTGAATGCGGCTGTTCGGGTAGCGCTCCGCCATGAACAGGGTGAGCGACCCCCAGCCGCAGCCCAGCTCGAGGACGTCCTGACCGTCAACCAGACGCGCGCGCTCGCAGGTGAGCTGGAGCATCGCGACTTCGGCCTCGTCGAGCGAGGTCGCCGAGGTCGGGTAGAAGGCGCTGCTGTACTTCTTCCGCTCGCCGAGGGCGATGTCGTAGAAGCGTCCGGGCACCTCGTAGTGCTGCTCGTTCGCCGCCTCCGGGACGAGGGCGATCGGTGCAGCGCGCATGCCCTCCAGCCAGCGCTGCAGAGCCGCATCGGGGTCCGGGCCGTACTCCGCTTCGAGCTCCACGAGGCGTTCGCGGCACAGCTTGCGAATCGCACGTCGCAGCAGGGGGGTGGGCACGAGGCCCTTCTCGACGAGTTTGAGCGCGGTCTTCATGGGGTCGGTGATTCGCTTGGGGGGCAGGCTGCGGATTCAGGAGATCGCGGCGTCGGAACGCGGCGGACCCGGGAAGAAGGCGTTCGTGGTCCGCTGGTAGGCTCGGTAGTCGTCACCGCGGCTGCGGATCGACTGGCGCTCCGTGGGGGGGATTCCGGTCACTCGGACGACGAAGACGTACATGGCAACCGGAGCGAGCCACAGCGTCCAGCCCCACGGCAGCCCCACGGCCATCAGCGGATAGGCGAACCAGTGGAGCCACTCGAAGAAGTAGTTCGGGTGCCGAGAGTAGCGCCATAGCCCAGCTCTGCAGGTCACTCCACGATTGTCGGGGTTTCGGCGCCAGGCATGCAGCTGGCGGTCCGAGATGGCCTCCCCCACGATCGAGATCGCGAAGACGACGAGCCCGACCAGATCCAGCGCGCGCCAGGCCTCCGGCTGCGTGGCGCTGGCCGGCACCAGCACGGCGAGGGACAGGAGGACGGCGAGCAGGGCCTGGGCCTGGAAGAACCAGAAGATCCAGGAGTCGAACTTCGGCCCGAACTCGTCCCGTAACTCCTTGTAGCGACCGTCCTCGGGCTCGCTCGAGACGCGGCCGGCGAGGTACCAGGTCAGGCGCGCCGACCAGACGATCGCGATGCCGCAGACCAGCAGTCGACGGGGCAGCCAGCCTTCCGCGGTCACCAGATAGACGATGGCGAGCGCTCCGATGGAGCCAGACCAGAGAACGTCTACGATCCCGGCGTTCTTCGTGGCGCGCTGCTTGAGCCAGGCGGCAGCCATGACGATGCAGAGCGCCAGCAGGCCGAGGAGCGGGACGACGGGATCGATTTCGGACATCTCGATGCGGGGGACGGGAGACGTCCTTCCGGTGGTGGGGAGTTCGGGCGCCGGGAGGCGAGCGATTCAAGAAACCCGGCAATCCGGTGAGCCCTGGGAACTTCGCACGCGCGCATCTGAAGCCGACCGACTCGCGAACGTAAGAGCATAAGAAGAAGGAACTTCTGTCACACCTGTGCAATGAAAGTCAACCGCCGCCGCGCTCTGATCCTCACCCCCGCCCTGCTCCTCGCAGCCGGCGCCCTGGCGCTCGTCTCGGCCTGCGGCTCGATGCCCAAGAATGAGGTCCGCGAGAGCCTGCTCGGCCTCGAGAAGAACGCCCGCATCGTCGAGCACGGGCTCTCCTCGGCGACGTTCCGGGCCGACATCGGCGACGGGACCGAGGAGTTCGAGCTCGTCTACCTCCACGTGCCGGCCCGCCAGCCGCTCGAGGGCGCGCGACCGGTCCTCCTCCTCCACGGAACTCCCTCGACGCTCTGCACCTGGACCGACGTGGTGTTCGGAGTCGAGGGGCAGTCCGCGGGTCTCGCGCAGCACCGCGACGTCTACGCGATCGAGATGATCGGCCACGGCTTCGCGCCCGGCTCCTACGAGCCCTACTCCTTCCAGAGCATCGCCGAGTTCACGATGGCTGCGACGCGCGCGCTCGGCCTCGAGGACGTCCACATCGTCGGCCAGTCCTACGGCGGCGAGATCGCCTGGCGCGCCGCGCTCGACGCCCCCGACCTGTACCGCTCGCTGACGCTGTCCAACTCCGCCGGCTACGAGCGCGCTGACGACGAGTGGCTGCCCGAGGAAGTGAAGATGCGCGACATGTGGCTCGCCGACATCGGTTGGCGCCTCAACGATCGCGACCGGATCCTCGAGGCCCTCGAGCCCCACTACGAGGAGGTGCCCGCGGGCAGCGTGGAGGAGTTCTTCCTCGTCTGCGAGAACGGTGACAACTGGCGCGCCATGATCGACCTGGTGCGCGACGAGAACGGCACCCGCCAGGCGGACCTGCTCGAGCTCGCCCAGCCGACTTTGATCCTGTGGGGAGAGCGCGACATCGCCTACACCCTCGACACGGTCGGGCGCCGCTTCGCCGAGGACATCCCGAACGCCGAGCTGCGCACCGTCGAAGCCGGACACTACCCCCAAGAGGAAGCCCCGGCCGCCTACGAGCGCCAGCTCTCCGCCTTCCTGACGGCCGTCGACGCGGCCCAGCTCGCCCCGGAGACGAACCGATGAAGAACCGGATCCTCGCACCCATGACGACCCTCGCGCTGTGCGTGGCCGCGCTCGCCGCCGCCGCCCAGCCGCTGGGCGACCCCCCCACCTTCGAGGTCGCGCGCAAGCCGATCGAGTGGGAGACGCTCAAGCGCACTCAGTTCGACCCCAGCTGGATCGTGCCCGCGGCGCGCGGGGACGACGGTCGAGACCTCGCCGCCGAGATGCGCAAGCTCGTGGCGCTGGAGTTCGACCTGCCGCACCCGAACAACCCCGAGCGCCGGCTCAGGAACCTCGGCGACCTGGCCGTCGCAGCGCGCGAGGTCGACTCGAAGCGACGCGGCGCCTGGGTCGAGTCCACGGTCGCCGCCGATCGGAAACTGAGCAAGCAGTGGGGCAGCCCGATGCGCCAGCTCCTCGACGAGCACCTGCTGTTCTCTAAGGACTGGGACCCCGAGGAGAACGACAAGGCCGACGGCCTCTACATCGCCACCGGTTGGCCGCTCCCGAAGTCCGCAGCTCCGTGGAAGCGCGTCAGCCCCGACCTCGACGCGGAGCAGGGCGCGACCTTCGTCATGAGTGACGTGACCACCTTCAAAGAGGTGGAGAACGACTACGCCGCCTACCCGGACGACGTGGCCGCCAACTACGAGGAGATCAACCCCGTGCCCGGCACCTACGTCCAGGGCGTGGACGATCAGGGCCAGCCCTTCTCCAGCTTGCGCGTCACCTTCCGCTCCGACCTCCCCTTCCCGTTCGGCGGCTACTCCTGTGACCTGCGCATCCTCAACCGCGTTCGCGAAGACGGCGAGTTCGAGGCGCACATCTACAGCCCGAGCGATGACTTCCACTGGATGGCCGGTCGCGACACGTTCCTGCAGGTGCGTACGAGCGAAGGCGCGCCTGTCGGCTACGTCGTGACGCGCGTCTATGGCTTCGACCTGGACGGCGTTCCGGACACGCGGGGCAACCGTCGCGGCGCCCTGCGCGCCAGCCTCGGCAACCTCAAGCGCAAGGCAGACACTCGCTTCCGCGAGGGCGGCCGCGTCTGGCGGGACGTCCCCGGTGAGCTGCCGGAGTTCCCCGTCTACGGCCTGCACAAGCGCTGAGCCGCGGCGAGCGGTGCGCTTGCCGCCGCACCGCTCTTGAGGCCGCGCAGGACCCCGAGTCCTTGCGCCTCGCAAGCCCGTGACGTGAACTACGTCACGGCCAGGACTTGCGGCCGAAGCCCGCTGCGGAACCCCTCCGCATGCCGAAAGGCGCACTCCTCTCTCCTGCAAGCAGGCCAGGCCCACCGAATGTCCAAGCCCCTTCTCGTCGGCGCCGCACTCGCCCTCCTCCTCTCCGCCGCCGTGATCGAACGCCAAATCGACGACCCGATCGCCGCAGCGATCGCCAGCCCCGACCGCCTGGCCTCGGACCTCGCCCGCGACGCGAACCGCCAACCGCAACGGGTGCTCGACTTCTTCGACATCAAGCGCGGCATGCACGTCGCCGACCTCATGGCCGGCGACGGCTACTACACGGAGATCCTCTCCCGCGCGGTCGGCGAGAACGGCAAGGTCTACTGCCAGAACACGGCGATCCCGCTCGACCGCTTCGCGGAGAAGCCGCTGACGGCGCGCCTCGAGCGCGACGGGCTCGAGAACGTCGTCCGCCTCGACCGCGAGTTCGACGACGTCGGACTTCCGACCGGACTCGACGCCGCGATCCTCATCCGCTTCTACCACGACTTCGAGTGGCAGGAGGTCGACCGCGCCGCGTTCAACGCGATGGTCTTCGCGCACCTGAAGCCGGGCGCGGTCTTCGGCGTCGTCGACCACGTCGCCGAGGACGGCGCGGGGATCAGCCAGGGCAAGAGCCTGCACCGCGTCGAGCCCGCCCTCGTGCGGCGCGAGATCGAGGCCGCCGGTTTCGTCTTCGAGGCCGAGTCCCACGCGCTCTCGAACCCGGACGACGAGCACGACTGGAACATCTTCAGCGAGCGCCGACGGGACCAGACCGATCGCTTCCTGTACCTCTTCCGCAAGCCCGAGTAGCCCGATGAACGCCACGCTCGCGCTCAGCGCCCTCGTCGCTGCCCTCGCAGTCGGCGGCGCGGCCGCCCTCGGCCTCGCGTCCACGGAACCCGCCGGCGCTGCCGAATCCGAGCGCGCGGCCAGCGCCGAGGACGTGGCCGGCCACTGGCGGTTCGTCCTCGCCTCCCCCGGCGGCGAGCTGCCCTTCGGCCTCACCCTCGCGGCCTCGCCGGGCGGGCTGGTCGCCACGATCCACAACGGCGAGGAGCGCATCCGAGCGAGCCGCGTCGTCCACGAGGGCGCGCGGCTGAACATCGACCTCGCGCCCTACGACTCGCGGCTCATCGCC
>Ga0316204_10006442_pt1 | contig 18056 bp, 17 predicted proteins | sample 6monrhotite_MG_2_FD_205661 | JGI IMG/M metagenome (GOLD analysis project Ga0316204, IMG submission 205661) | Microbial mat bacterial communities from mineral coupon in-situ incubated in ocean water Damariscotta River, Maine, United States -... | ecosystem: Environmental > Aquatic > Marine >... | reverse complement strand
TATGGTGTCGGCGAGCGCCGATGGGTCGTCGACATCGTCGAGCAGGCGAGTCATGCGGCCGCCGCCGACCGCGGTGAGTAGGCGGCCGGCCGCGGCTCGATAGCGGACGGACAGTTCTGCGACTTCGGCCGCATCCGGGTCCTGGGCAGCAACCGACGTGACCTCCACGAGCAGCGCGCCCTGGTCACCGAGGGCGCCCTGCCCGACACGTACCCGTTCGAGCGCACGAATGACCACGCCTTCGCCCCCGCCGGGCAGCGCTCCGCGTTGCTCGATGTGGGTGAGCACGCCGACACTCTGGCTGGCCTCGCCGTGCATGGGCACGAGCACGAGGTGATCATCGATTGCGGCGCCCACGGCCGCCTTCGCTTCGTCGCTCTCGAGTCGGATCGTCACCACCATCTCGGGCAGGACGATGCCGGTGGAGGGAAGGAGCGGCATCCGGCGAGTTTCGCTCTCGGGATGGGCGGCGGACGGGCTGGAATCGGTGGTCACGGAGGCCTCCTACATGAATTACAGAAATGAGCGACTATTGATTACACGATTACAACATCGTACAGTGCGTGCTATTCCAACCGATGAGGACAATGTCTCATGCGCTCCAAGTCCACCTCCGTCCCCCAAACCAACGCCGAGGAACTCCTCGCGTGGTTCCACGACGCGCTCCCCGAGGGCTGGTTCTCCAGTGAGGCCAACGTGCGTCACGACGCAGACGAGATCCTCGTCGTCGGCGACCTCGGCGAGCCCGGAGCCGGCCTCGACCACGACCAACAGATCGCGGCGTTTCGCGAGGCCACTCGGGAGCAACGCATGGAGATCGCCGACCGCGCCCAGGCCCGCTTTCGCCGGGTGGTGAGCTGGGGCGTGGAGTGCGGCGATGCCCAGGTGCTGTTCACAACGCTCAATGCGCCGGCGATGACCCGGCTTCGTCTCGATGAGCGGGCCGTGCTCGATTCGCTCATCGAGGGTGGCATTGCCCGATCACGCAGCGAAGCGCTCGCCTGGTGCGTACGACTCGTCGGTCAGCACGAGGGTGACTGGATCGCCGAACTCGCGGATGCCCTCGACGAGGTGAAGCGGGTCAGAGACTCCGGCCCGGCCGCCTAGAACCCACCCATCGTCGGGCTCGGGTCGAAGGCCTCTTTCGGGACGCTGCCACAGGGCATAGGTTCGTGGCATGGCGATCGTGGTGGGTGCCGACGGCCTCAATGAGCTCATTCAGTTGTTGCGGGCCGACGGGCGGACGGTGATCGGGCCCCGTATCCGCGATGGGGTCATCTCCCCTGAGGAGATCGAACACGGCGACGAACTCCCCCGCGGCTGGACCGAGGAACAGCACGGCGGCCACTACCGCCTCGTTCCCACCGGCACCGACGAGGTGTTCGCGTCGGCCACTCCCGCTCGCCCGTGGAAACGTTTCCTGCAACCGGAGCGGACGCTGCTGCTCCGGGCACGACGTGGCTCCGACGGAGCGATCAGCATCGACGCCGAGCCCCCCGAGCAACCGCGCCTCGCCTTCTTCGGTATCCGCTCGTGCGACCTGGCATCGCTCGGCATCCTCGACCGGGTGCTGCTGGATCCGAACGCGACCGACCCCACCTACGCCGCCCGGCGCGCCGATGTATTCATCGTCGCCGCCGCCTGCAACACACCTGCGAACACGTGCTTCTGTGCCTCGATGGACACCGGCCCCACACCCCGGGCCGGCTACGACCTCTCGATTCGAGAGCTCCCTGGCGATGAAGCGATCGAGTATCTCATCGATGCCGGCAGCGAGCAGGGTGAGGACGCGCTTGCCCAGCTCACGTCCCGCCCGAGCGAGCAGCGCCACACCGACCGGGCCACCGAGATGCACGCCGGCGCGGTCGCGGCGATGGGCCGCGAGCTTCGATCCGAAGACCCTCCGGCCGCTGCCGCTCAGCCTGACCATCCCCGGTGGGACGATGTCGCCGAGCGTTGCCTCGCCTGCGGCAACTGCACGATGTCGTGCCCGACCTGCTTCTGCAGCACCACCGAGGATCACACCGACCTCAGCGCCACCGAGACGGAACGCTGGCGGGTGTGGGACTCCTGTTTCACACTCGACTTCACCCATCTCCACGGCGGTTCGGTCCGCACGTCGACCAAATCGCGCTACCGGCAGTGGCTCCTGCACAAGCTCGTCACCTGGCACGACCAGTTCGACACATCGGGCTGCGTCGGTTGCGGGCGTTGCATCACCTGGTGCCCCGTCGGTATCGACCTGACCGCGGAGGTGGCCGCGATGGCAGCCCGTCAGGAGGATCCGTGAAGTCCATCAGCGATCTCCTGGCCGACCACCCCTTCTTCGCCGGACTCCCGGTCGAGACCATCGAACTCCTGGCGGGTTGTGGGGAGAACGTCCGGTTCGCGGCCGACGAACGGATCCTCACGGAGAACGACCCCGCCGACCGCTTCTGGGTCCTGCGAACGGGTCGGGTGGCGCTGGAAGTCGATGACCCACCGCGGGGCCCGCTCGTCATCGAGACCATCGGACCCGGAGAACTCCTCGGCGTGTCGTGGTTGCTCCCGCCCTACCGGTGGACCTATGACGCCCGCGCCGTGGAGGTCACCCGGGCCGTGGCGCTCGACGCCGCTTGTCTGCGCGACAAGTGCGACGACGACCCCATCCTGGGCTACGAGATGTACAAGCGGTTCGCCGGTCTGGTGCGGGACCGGCTCCACGCCACCCGGCTCCAACTCATGGACCTGTACGGCAATGACGCGTCCTGACCTCTCCGCCACTGCGGCCCCGGCGCCGATGACCCCGTCTCGCTATCGCGTGCGCTGGCGGCGCCAGGACCTCGACGACACGGTCACGCTCGCCCTCGAACCCATCGACGCTCCCCTCCCCTCGCCGGAGAGCGGACAGTTCAACATGCTGTGGGCCTTCGGCATCGGGGAGGCGCCGATCTCGTTGGCCGGCACCGACGGCGACGTCCTCATCCACACCATTCGTCGAGTCGGTGGGGTGACCAACGCTCTCGGCGCCGCCCAGCCCGGCGACGAAATCGGTGTGCGGGGCCCGTTCGGCACCGGTTGGAACCTCGACCGGGCAATCGGACGCGACGTGGTCGTGATGGCCGGCGGTCTGGGGCTGGCCCCCGTCCGACCGATCATCACCGACCTGGTCGCGCGGCGCGAAGAGTTCGGGCGGGCCTCACTGCTCATCGGCGCTCGCACACCCGAGGACCTCCTGTACCGGGACGAGATCGAGGAGTGGCGATCCCACCTCGACCTCGACGTGGAGGTCACCGTCGACAGCGCTCCCGCCACGTGGCGCGGCGACGTCGGCGTGGTCACCCGCCTCGTTGGGCGCGCCCCGATCGACCCCGCCAACACCACGGCGTTCGTTTGCGGCCCCGAGGTGATGATGCGTTTCGGTGCCACCTCGCTCATCGATCGCGGCGTCCCCGCCGACGAAGTGTTCGTCTCACTCGAACGGAACATGCACTGCGCGGTGGGGCACTGCGGGCACTGCCAACTCGATGCCCTGTTCGTGTGCAGGGACGGCGCCGTGCTGGCCTGGCCGACCGTCGAGCCACTCCTGAAGGTGAGGGAACGATGAGCACCCAGCCCCGCAAGCCATCGCTGGCCGTGTGGAAGTTCGCCAGCTGCGACGGTTGTCAGCTCACCCTCCTCGACTGTGAGGACGAGTTGCTCGCCGTGGCCGACGAGCTGGAGATCGCCTACTTCCTCGAGGCCTCGAGTGCCACGGTGCCGGGACCCTACGATCTCTCCCTGGTGGAGGGATCGATCACCACGGCCCACGACGTCGAGCGGATCAAGGAGGTCCGTCGCCAGTCGCGCGTGCTCGTGACCATCGGCGCCTGCGCCACCGCCGGAGGCATCCAGGCGCTCCGCAACTTCACCGATGTGGAGGAACTGCTGCGGATCGTCTACGCCACACCGTCGTTTCTCTCCACCCTCGACACCTCCACACCGATCTCGGACCATGTGCCGGTCGACCTCGAGCTCCGGGGCTGCCCGATCGATCGCGGGCAACTGCTCGAGGTCATCGCCGCCTATCTGGCCGGCCGAACCCCGCAGATCCCGAACCACAGCGTGTGCGTCGAATGCAAGCTCGCCGGAAACATCTGCGTCACCGTCGCCCACGGCACGCCCTGCCTGGGGCCCGCCACCCACGCCGGCTGCGGTGCGCTCTGCCCGTCCTACAACCGGGGCTGCTACGGCTGTTTCGGACCCTCGGAGACCGCCAACATCGAGGCCATGGCCGGCGCGCTCGCCCAGTCGGGCCTCACCCAGGAGGAGACGGATCGTCTGTTCCACACGTTCAATGCCTGGTCCGAGCCGTTCCGATCGGCACCGGTCCCCGTCGACGCCCCGACCCGGAGGCAGCCATGACCCACAAGGCCGGCAACAGCCGAGCGCTGCGCACCGATGCACTCGCCCGCGTCGAGGGCGAGGGAGCCATGAAGGTGCTCATCGAGGACGGCGAGCTGGTCGATGTCCAGCTCAACATCTACGAGCCGCCCCGCTTCTTCGAGGGATTCCTGCGCGGCCGAGGGTTCAACGAGCCGGCCGACATCACGGCGCGGATCTGCGGCATCTGTCCGGTGGCCTACCAGATGAGCGCGTGCACCGCGATCGAGGACGCACTCGGCGTCACCGTCGACGGGCCCCTCCGCGATCTGCGCAGCCTGCTGTACTGCGGGGAGTGGATCGAGAGCCACACGCTCCACATCCACTTCCTCCACGCCCCCGACTTCCTCGGCTACGACAGTGCCGTCGACATGGCTGTCGACCACCGTCCAGTCGTGGAGCGGGCCCTCGAGGTGAAGAAGATCGGCAACGAGATCCTCGAGCAGATCGGCGGGCGCGCCATTCATCCGATCAATGTTCGGGTCGGCGGCTTCTATCGGGTGCCGGACCCTCGTGAGCTGCGACCGCTGCGAGGCCGGCTCGAACACGGTCGGGAACTCGCCTTGGAGGTCGTCGAGCTCGTCGCCGGCTTCGACTTCCCCGCCCAGGAAATGGACTACGAACTCGTCTCGGTGGTCCACCCCGACGAGTACCCGGTTCTCGGCACTCGGATCATCTCCGATCGCGGCCTCGACATCGACGTCGCGGACTTCCTCGATCATGTCGAGGAGCACCAGGTGGAGCATTCCACCGCGCTTCATGCCCGCATCCTCGAACGAGGCGAGTACCTGGTGGGCCCGCTCGCCCGCTACAGCCTCAACTCGGCCAAGCTCTCACCCGGCGCGGCGGCCGCCGCCACCGCCGCCGGACTCGGTTCCACCTGCCGCAACCCGTTCCGCAGCATCGTGGTACGGGCCGTGGAGGTCGTCCACGCCTTCGAGACCGCGCTGGCGCTGATCGACCGCTACGAACAGCCCGACCGACCCGCGGTCGAGGTGGTGGGGCGCGCCGGTGTGGGCCATGGGGTCACCGAGGCGCCGCGGGGCCTGCTCTACCACCGCTACGGGATCGACGAAGCAGGGCTCATCACCGACGCGGTGATCACGCCGCCGACCTCCCAGAATCAAGCGACGATCGAGCACGACCTCTGGCACTATGTCGAAGGTCACCTCGATCTCGACGACGACGAGCTCCGCCGGCGGGCCGAGGTCACGATCCGCAATCATGATCCGTGCATCAGCTGCGCCACCCACTTCCTCGATCTCACGGTGGAGCGCCGTTGAGCCGATCGGCGCCGGCCGACCGCACCGTGATCATCGGCATCGGTAATCCGATGCGGCGCGACGACGGCGTCGGGCCCGCTGCCGTCTCCCGGCTGCGCGCCCGTTCCGCTGATGCCGACCTCGTGGTCCTCGACGGCGAGGCCACCCGCCTGCTCGATGCCTGGACCGGACGGCAGCACGTGATCGTGATCGACGCCGCCACTTCCGGCGAAGCGGCAGGCACCGTTCATCGCATCGACATGGTGACCGACCCGGTCCCCACCCCAGGCCGTGGCGCCAGTTCCCACGGCGCCGGCCTGGCCGAGGCGGTCGAGCTGGCCCGGGTGCTCGACGCGCTCCCCGACCGACTCGTTGTCTACGGCGTGGAGGTCGCCGATGTGTCCTTCGGCGAAGGGCTGACCCCGGCGGTGGGAGAGGCGCTGGACACCCTCGTCGAGCGCCTGATCGCGGAAGCCGCGGCCCGGTGACGGCCATCCGCCATCGCCTCGAGGTCACCGGCGTCGTACAGGGTGTGGGCTTTCGACCCTTCGTCCACCGGCTGGCCCACGAGTCCGGGTTGGTCGGCTTCGTGCGCAACGACACCGACCATGTCCACATCGAGATCGAAGGGCCTCCGGCCGCCGTCGAGCGGTTCGAGCACCACCTCCGAACCGACCCGCCACCCTTGGCCCAGATCGACGACATCGCCACGCTCGAACTCGACCGGCTCGGCGATCGTGAGTTCTCGATCGCGACGAGCTCGGCGCGCCGCGATGACCTCGGCGCGGTCATCCCAGCCGACGTCGGCATGTGCGACGACTGTCACCACGAACTGTTCGACCCGAACGACCGCCGATACCGACATCCGTTCATCACCTGCACCGACTGTGGTCCGAGATTCACCATCGTGACCTCGATGCCCTACGACCGGGCAAACACGACCATGACCCGGTTCCTGCTCTGCGATGCCTGCCGTCGCGAGTACGACGACCCCGACGACCGCCGCCACCACGCCCAATCGGTCGCCTGCCCCGACTGTGGGCCGACACTTCGCCATCAAGTCGGAGATCGGGTCGCCTCGGGAACCGACGAGGTGATCGCGCTGGTGCAGATTGATTTCGCCGCCGGTCGCACCATCGCTGTGAAGGGCCTCGGCGGCTACCACCTGGCCGTCGATGCCGACAACGACGCCGCGGTGAGACGGCTGCGCGACCGCAAGAGGAGAGGCGACAAGCCGTTCGCAGTGATGGTCCCCGACCTCGCGGCCGCCCGTCGATTGGCCGAGATCGGTGCCGTCGAGCTCACCGCACTCGAGTCGGCCGCAAACCCGATCGTGCTCTTGCGTGCCCGGCCCTCTGCGGTGGCCCCCGGCGTGGCCCCTGGCAGCCCGATGATCGGGATCATGTTGCCGAGCACCCCGCTGCACCATCTGCTGTTCGCCCCGGTGCCGGGCCGACCCGGTCCGGTGCCGCAAGCGCTGGTGATGACGAGCGGCAATCTGAGCGAAGAGCCGATCAGCACCGACGACCAGGAAGCTCTTCACCGCCTCGCCGGCCTGGCCGACAGCTTCTGTTCGCACGACCGGCCCATCCACACCGCCTGCGACGACTCGGTCGTTCGGGTGGTCGACGGCCGGGTCATGCCGATTCGGCGCAGTCGGGGGTTCGTACCCCTGCCGATCACGTTGCCGCGGTCGGTTGATCCGGTGCTGGCGGTGGGGGGCGAGCTCAAGAACACCTTCGCGGTGGCCCGGGGCCGCACCGCGTGGCTGAGCCAGCATCTCGGCGACATGGGCAACCGCGAGACGCTCGACGCCTTCGAATCGGCCGCGGGTCTGTTCACCACCGCCTACGGGATGAAGGGCGCGCCGCTGGCGGCCGACGCTCACCCGGGCTACCGGACCCATCTCTGGGCCCAGGACCGGAGTCGCCATGACGGGTCCGCGGTGGTCATGGTCCAGCACCATCATGCCCATCTCGCGGCCCTGATGGCCGAACACGGTCTCACCGGCGAACAGCCCATCGCCGGCTTCGTCTTCGACGGAACCGGTCACGGACTCGATGGCACCTCGTGGGGTGGCGAGATCCTGATCGGCGACTATGCGGGCTTCGAGCGTTGGGGACACCTGACCGAAGTGAGGTTGCCGGGTGGTGACAGCGCGGCGGCGAACCCGTGCCGCACCTCTCTCGCCCATCTGGCCGCGGCCGACATCGCTTGGGACGACGACCTCCCCCCGGTCCGTGCCACCGAGGACGCCGAACGTCAGGTCCTCACCCGACAGCTCGAGGGTGACTCGCTCTCGGTGGCGAGCACCAGCATGGGCCGCCTCTTCGACGCCATCGCGTCCCTGCTCGACCTCGACCATCGCGTCGACTACGAAGCCCAGGCCGCCATCAGCCTCGAGTTCTTGGCCACCGAGTCGACAGCCGTTCATCGGGTTCCGTTCATCCTCGATGCGCACGGCACGATCGACAGCGTTCCCGCCATCCGCGCCACGGTCGACGCGGTGCGATCGGGAGTTGATCTCGGCGCCATCGCCCGAGGGTTCCACCACGGCCTCACATCGGTGATGCTCGACAGCGCTCGGCGGATCCGAGACGAGCGGGGCATCACGACCATCGGCCTCACGGGCGGTGTATTCCAGAACGTCCTGCTGACCGAACTGGCCATGGACCGGCTGGGCGGCGACGGGTTCGAGGTGCTCACTCATCGGCTCGTTCCACCGAACGACGGTGGCATCGCGCTCGGACAGGTCATGATTGCGGGTGTGGCGAGAGGAGAGTCGAAATGTGTCTAGGAGTGCCGGGACAGATCATCGCCATCCGTGACGACCGGGGTACCCCGATGGCCACCGTTGACTTCGGTGGCGCGACGAAGGAGGTGTGTCTCGTCTACACCCCCGATGCAGGGCCGGGCACCCACGTGATCGTCCACGCCGGATTCGCCATCGCCGAGTTGGACGAGGCCGCGGCCCAGGCCTCACTCGACCTGTTCACCCAGATCGGCTTCTTCGAAGGCGATGCGCGCCCATGACCGATGTCGCGCGCTTCTCCGACCCCGAACTGGCCCGAGGCATCCTCGACGAGATCGCGGCCACCGTCACACGGCCGTGGTCGATCATGGAGGTCTGTGGTGGCCAGACCCATGCGATCATCCGCCACGGCATCGACACCCTTCTCCCCACCGACGTCCGCCTGATCCACGGCCCCGGGTGTCCGGTGTGCGTCACCGCACTGGAGATCATCGACCGGGCATTGGCGATCGCCTCGCGGCCCGAGGTCGTGTTCTGCTCCTTCGGCGACATGCTCCGTGTGCCGGGCTCATCCCGGGACCTCTACTCGGTTCGCGCCGAGGGCGGTGACGTTCGTGTCGTCTATTCCCCGCTCGACGCCGTTCGCATCGCCGAGGCGGAACCGGACCGTGAGGTGGTGTTCTTCGCGGTCGGTTTCGAGACGACTGCGCCCGCCAACGCCATGGCCGTACACCAGGCCCACCAACGGGGGGTGGAGAACTTCTCGGTCCTCGTGAGCCATGTCCTGGTACCGCCGGCCATCGAGGCCATTGTCACCGCCCCGGACTGCCAGGTCGATGCCTTCCTGGCCGCCGGTCACGTCTGCACGGTGATGGGCACGGACGAGTACGAGCGGCTTGCCGATCAGCACCGCGTGCCGATCGTGGTCACCGGCTTCGAACCGCTCGATGTGCTCGACGGGATCCGTCGGGCCGTTCACCAACTCGAGGACGGGCGAACCGAGGTGGAGAACGCCTACGCCCGGGCAGTGCGTGCTCCGGGAAACGAGCACGCTCGCCGCATGCTCGACGAGGTGTTCGAGACCACCGATCGGAAGTGGCGCGGCATCGGCCCCATCGCCGCGAGTGGCTGGCGGCTCGCACCCGAATACCGCCGGTTCGACGCCGAGCAGCGTTTCGAGGTCGCCGACCTGACCGTGAACGAGAATCCTGCGTGCCGGTCGGGAGAGGTGCTGCGCGGGGTGTTGCGGCCTGACGAGTGTCCCGCCTTCGGCTCGTCCTGCACGCCTCGACATCCGCTGGGGGCCACGATGGTCTCGAGCGAGGGTGCCTGTGCCGCCTACTTCCACTATCGCGGCGCGGCCGCGGCGACGGGGGCGACGTGAGCTTCGAGTGGAGTTGTCCGGCACCGCTTCGGGACTATGACCGGATCACGATCGGCCACGGCGGCGGCGGGCTGCTCACCGAGGACCTGATCCGTCACCTCTTCCTCCCCGGTTTCGGCGCGGCTGCTGCCGAAGCCGGAGCCGATGACGCGGCAATCGTGGAGGTCGGTGGTCAGCGAATCGCGTTCAGCACCGACAGCTATGTCGTGCGGCCGCTGTTCTTCCCGGGGGGCGACATCGGTCGGCTGGCCGTGCACGGCACCGTCAATGACCTGGCCATGGTCGGCGCCACACCGTTGGCGCTCTCGACCGCGTTCGTCCTCGAGGAAGGCGTCGGGCTCGACATGGTCGCTCGAGTCGCGACATCGATGGGCGAGGCTGCCACCGAGGCCGGCGTGATGCTGATCACGGGTGACACAAAGGTCGTTGATGCCGGTCTCGCCGACGGCATGTACATCACCACCGCGGGGATCGGGGTGGTTCCTGCAGGCATCGACATCGGGGCGCGCCTGGCTCGGCCGGGAGACGTCGTGATCGTGAGCGGCCCCATCGGGCGCCACGGGACGGCCGTCCTCAGCGTTCGCGAGGGTCTCGAGTTCGGCACCGAGATCGAATCCGACTGTGCACCGCTCAACGAGATGGTGGCCACCATGATCGGCACCGGTGCTGACATCCATGTGCTGCGTGACCTCACCCGAGGCGGACTCGCGGCTGCCCTCTGCGAGATCGCAACCGAGGCCTCCGTCGAGATCACCGTCGACGAAACATCGATCCCGGTGCCGCCTGCAGTCGAGGCCGCGTGTGGCTTTCTGGGCCTCGACCCGATCCATGTCGCCAATGAGGGCACGCTCGTCGCGTTTGTCCACCCCGACGACGCCGAGCGGGTCCTGGCCACCATGCACGACCATCCCCACGGTGCCGACGCTGTCGCCATCGGTGAAGTGTCGACTGAGCGGCCCGGCATGGTGTCCGCTCGCACCGCGCTCGGGAGCCACCGAGTCATCACCCGCCCGCTGTTGGAGCAGCTGCCGAGGATCTGCTGAGCGGGACGACGCTCCGCGTCGGCGCCTACCCCTTGCACCCGGCGCAGGTGCCAAGGAGATCCAGGCGGTGGGCGTCGACCCGAAAGTCGACCTTGTCGGCTGCTCGATGCAGAGCTCGATCGAGGTTGGTCTCCGTACGGGAGTCGAGGGAGAAGTCGGTGACGTCGCCGCAGGTCGAACAGATGAGGTGGTGGTGGTGTTCGGTGAGGTGTTCCGCGAGCTCATAGCGGGCGAAGTCGTCGCTGGTGACGATTCGGGTGACGACGCCGGCCTCTTCGAGGAGGGTGAGGTTGCGGTAGACAGTGGACTGCGGAAGTGAGTCGTCGGCGGCGACGATCTGGGTGATGGTGAGGGGTCCGGCGCCGGCTTGCAGGGCCGCGACGAGTCGTCGACGGCTGCTGGTGTAGCGCTGGTCGGCCCGCCGGAGCAGGGCAGCGACCTCGTCGTCGACGTCGTTGTCGGTCATCGATTCCACGCTACTCAAGATCGAGAATGGCCGAGAACTGACCATGGACGCCTGCGTGCATGGTCAGTGGGTGTGATGGGGGTCATCGAGGATCACCTTGTCGCCGACGCGGATGAACTGTCCGCTGAACGCTCGCCGCAGATGCTCTTCGGTGAGCACCGACGCCGGCGGACCGATGGCGACGGGAGTGGTATCGAGTAACACGACCTGATGGCATCGCTGGGCATCGTCGAGGCTGTGGGTGGTCAGCACGACCGTGCGCCCGGCGGCGAGTTCTTCATCGATGACCTCGAGGATGATGGCGCGCGAGACCAGGTCGAGTCCGTTCACGGGCTCGTCGAGCAGGAGCACGTCGGACTCCTGGGCCAGGCCCTGTGCCACCAGCACACGCTGGCGCTGGCCACCGGAGAGTTCGTGCAGTTGGCGAGCAGCGAGGTCCTCGACTGCCAATCGGACCAGCGCTCGGTCGACGGCGTCTCGGTCCACCGACCGAAACCGCCGGAACAGCCCGAGTGTCGGGTAGCGAGCCAACGAGACCGTCTCGCGAACCGTGATCGGCAGGCTCCTGTCGACGTCGGTGGACTGGAGGACCAGCGCCGGTGGGGGGCCAACGGCGCGGGCCGAGCCGGCGGAGGGTTCGATCGTTCCTGCGAGAGCGTTGAGCAATGTGGACTTGCCCGAGCCATTGGGGCCGATGACGGCCAGTGACGACCCCGCGGGCACAGTCAGGTCGACGCCGGCCAGCGCGACCGTGTCGTCGTAGCGGACCTCGAGGTTGTCGACCGTGATTGCGGAAGTCACCCCGTCACCCTACCAAGGGGTGGAAATGATTCTCATTCCAAGTTGGTGAGGTCATTGACAGACCGTAGAGTGCTGAAATGATAGTGATTCTCACTACCGGGGGAGAGTGTTGATGCGTTCCTCATCTCGGGTTCTGGCCGCCGTTGCGGCCACGGTTGCCATTGTCCTGGCCGGTTGTGGGGACGGCGCTGACTCGAGTGGCGCCTCTGGCGACGATCGACCGGTCGTCGTGGTGACCACCAGCATCCTCGGAGATGTGGTGGAGAATCTCGTCGGCGACCAGATCGAGGTCGTCACGATCATGCCCGCGGGATCAGACCCCCATGCGTTCCAGGCCTCCGCGCAGCAGGCCGCTCAGATCGGCACCGCTGCCGGCGTCATCGCCAATGGCGCCGGCTTCGAGGAGAGCCTCCTCGACCTGATCGAGTCCGCCGAGGACGACGGCGTGCCGACGTTCGAGGCCATCAGTGTCGTCGACACCCTCGCGTTCGACCATGACGAGCACGACGAAGACGAGCACGGCGATGTCGATCCACACTTCTTCACCGACCCGGCCCGGGTGGCGCTCGCCGCGGATGCGATCGTCGAGTTCCTGATCGCCAACGTGGCGGGCCTCGACTCCGCTGCGCTGCAGGCCAATGCCGCAGCCTACATCGACGAAATCGAGTCACTCGACGCGCAAGTCGAGACTGCCTTGGCCGTGGTCCCGCCGGAACGACGGGTTCTGGTGACCAACCACGAGGTCTTCGGCTACTTCGCCGACCGCTACGGGTTCGAAATCGCCGGCACCATTGTTCCGGGTGGCTCCACCACCGATACCAGCGACGCCCGAACGCTCGCCGACCTCGCCGACCTGATCGAGCACGAGGGTGTGCCCGCGATATTCGCCGACACGTCATCACCGGGCGATCTCGCGTCCACGCTGGCGGGCGAGGTCGGCGATATCGACGTGATCGAGTTGTTCTCCGAATCGCTCGGCGCCGACGACTCGGAAGGTGCTACGTATCTGGGCATGGTCCGCACCAACGCGGAACGTATCGCCGCGGCGCTCGCGGGCTAATCTCCAAGCCGCGATGGACTACCTCTTCGATGCCTTCGAGCCGGCCTTCATGCAGCGGGCCCTCGTCGGCAGTCTCGTCGCGGTGGTCGCCACATCACTGGTCGGAACCTGGGTCGTGCTGCGCGGGCTCGCCTTCCTGGGTGACGCGCTCGCCCACGGGGTGATCCCCGGTATCGCGCTGGCGGTGCTGTGGGGATTCAGCCCCATCATCGGCGCATTCGTCGCTGCGCTGGTGATGAGCGGACTGGTGAGCGTGGTGTCCAACCGCACCGCCGTTCGCGAGGACACCGCAATCGGGTTGTTGTTCGTCGGGATGCTCGCTCTGGGGATCGTGATCGTGTCGAAGGCCCAATCGTTCTCGACCGAGGTCACCGCCCTGTTGTTCGGCGACGTCCTCGGGGTCACCGTCGGCGACATCCGGGCCCAGATCATCGCCACGACCGTGGTCGCGCTGACCACGGTCGTGTTGTACCGGCCCTTCCTCGCCCTGACCTTCAACCGGGCCAAAGCCGAGACACTCGGGATGCGGCCCAAGCTCGCCCAGACGGCCCTGTTGGCGATCCTGGCGCTGAGTATCGTCGCCAGCTTCCAGGCCATCGGCACACTCCTGGTGTTCGGCCTCCTGGTCGGTCCGCCGGCCACGGCGTCGCTCCTGATTCACCGCGTTCCGGCGATCATGTTCACGTCCATGGCGCTCGGCGCCATGGCAGTGGTCGCCGGATTGGTGGTGAGCTTCCACCACGGCACCGCCGGCGGCGCCACCATCGCCGGGTTGAGCGTCCTGCAGTTCTTCATCGTCCTGATCGCCCGCGAGTTCGTCGTCGCCTTCCGCCAGAGAACGCGACCATCAATTTCCTGATTGCCGGTGCACCACCGGCCATTCAGTCGTCGTCGACTGATCCGAAGTCTTCCCACCGGGGCTCGCGCCGAGGCGGCCGCTCAGTCACCTGTGATACATACGGGGTCACGCTCGGACTGAGCGCTTGGTCAGCGGGCTCCGTCGCTTCGTCGACATCAGAGTCATGGTCGACCGTGGAGGGTCGAAGGACCGCGGCGGCGAGCGCGAAAGGCGAGCCCTCTCTTTCCAATCCTCGACCAGTTCGCGAGCGTGCCAGAACCCCAGGTCTGGCACGGGGGTTGGCGCAATCAGCTCTGAGCCACGGCGTCGTTGGTGACGCCCGCCGAGCGGAGTTCGCCGAGGTAGGTCACCAGAGCGAAGAGGAGCGAGACGCCCATGATCGGGGCGAAGATCTGCTTGAGGACCGCCGTGGTCGTGATCAGGCCGAGACCGAAACCGGTGAGACCGATGGAGACACCCCACCACAACACCTTGTTCGCGAGCGCGACCCGCGGCGAAGTCAGCCTCATGGCGAGCACTCCGAACATGATGTTGGTCATCACCCCGAGGAACATGGTGTGATCGAACGCGAGAAGCAGGCCTTCTTGTGACTCGGTCAGCGCCTCGAACTCGATCACGTCGCGAACGATCCACGAAACGAGCACCGTGAGCAGAACGAGATAGACGACCAGGAACACCAGCGCAAGGCGAGGGAACCGGGCAACGCCGGCACCGCGCCAACCATCGGGGGCCAACATCGCCCGAGAGCGCCAGAGCAAGGTCAGTCCCGCGGCGATCATCAACAGGTTGGCGGGGCCCGCCAACTGTTCGTCTGTGCCGGTGACGAAGGCGATATTGATCACAATCCCGGCAACGAACAACAGCCACATTTGCACGAAGCCGGCTCGCCCAGGGTCTTTGTCGTGGAGCATCCATTCCACGACCGCGAACGCCGCAACCAGCAGGAACCCGATGACCATGGCAGGCGGATGGGCGTCGGCGAAACGCGACGCGGTCTCGTCGTCAAGACCCGGAACACTCCCGTTGGAGGTGTACAGACCCAACACGACGCCGAGAGCGGCACCAATCAGAAGAGAAATCCAGCCGAGGAGCAGGCCGAGCCGAGCGGCGCTGGCCGTTTCGTACGAGCGGTAGGCGCCGACCATCCAGACGAGCTGCCAGATAACGACAACAAACAGCACACTGCCGAAGATCGGTCGCTGAATGCGGTCATCGAAGATCGTGTCGCCCGCCAGGAATGCCAACACGTACAGCACGACGGCGCCGACCAGAGCCCACGCCATCGCGTTCGCTTGTCGTAGCTCGCCCACAGCTACATCTCTGCCCTCGGAGAACATCAAGAAGGCCATGGCCCCGACACCAAGCGTGATCCAGCCAAGAGTGCCGCTGTGGACATGGCTCATGAGCACGTCATGTTCCGGTTCCCAGACGTCCATCCCGTTCAGGATCCCAATGACGATCGTGTAGATGAAGATCAATGAGGCCGCGGTGAACGTGATCCGTGACGCGCCGGCGAGCGCGGCACCTGGTGCAAAGACTGACATGTCAACCCCCCGGTATGACGACTTGCGACCGGACTGTAATCCCGGGCGGAGGAATTGGCTAGTGATCGCGGCTGCGCCGTCGACTACTCGTCACCGAGCCCGCAGGCCTTGAGTTCACTGGCGGGGTCGCCACCGCCGTACTCGACACGTTGGAACGCCGCCACAGCCGCGATCTCATCCGCTGTCAACGATTGTGCTTGTCCCGGCATCATCTTCGTGATCGGGGTGTCAGTCGCCCCATAGACAGGGCCATACCTGGTCTTCCAGCCCTCGCTCCCCAACGCGATCCACTCCTGATGGTCCTCGCACGCCGGCCAGGTGTGGCGAACCTCGGACAGGGACGGCCCGACTCCGCCCTGGCCACGGCTCCCGTGACAGCTCGAGCAGCGATCGGCGTACACGCTGCGCCCATCGCGGAGCGCCTCCGGGGTGCCCTCACCGGGGCTGCAACTCACGCTGACGACGATGATGACCATGGAGGCAACCACCGCCCCGACGTGCCGGATCACGAGGCCAGCGTAGTGCAGCCAACCCCGAGCCGAGAGCGATCGCGGCCATAGGCCCAAATCGGGTGGCACGACTACCGGCTACAACTCACCGCCGAAGGACGCGAAACCCACCGCACCGCTGCGGGAACAGAGCGCGGATCGCGCGGCGTCAGAAAGGCGCTGTCGATGTGGGCGTGTGGAGGAGTAGGTCGATGTCCGGCGCGGGTTGGGGATATCCGAGAAAGTAGCCTTGGGCTTGGTCGCATCGGTAGCGGGTCAGTAGTTCGAGTTGGTCGGCGGTCTCGACGCCTTCGGCGATGACGGCGAGGCCCAGCCGGTGTGCGAGGGCGATCGTCGACTCGATGATGGCGGCGTCGTTGGGGTCGCTGGTGGCCCCGGCGGTGAAACTACGGTCGATCTTGATATGAGAGATGGGGAGGTTGCGCAGGTACGTGAGTGAGGAGTAGCCGGTGCCGAAGTCGTCGAGAGCGATGCTCACGCCTCGCCGACGCAGGGTTTCGAGGTTGGCGATCGCGATGTCGCCTTGGTCGATCACGGCGGTTTCGGTCACTTCGATGGTCAGTGTCGTCGGGTCGATACCGGTCTCGGCGATGACCTCGTCGACAAGGGTGGCGAAGCCAGGGTCGGTCAGTTGTCGAGCGGAAGCGTTCATCGCCATTTGCAGCGCCGTCGGATATCGCTGTTGCCAGTCGACGGCCTGCGCGCATGCACGCCGCAGGACGCATTCTCCAAGCGCGCCAATGAGGCCGACGTCTTCGGCAATCGGGATGAACTCTGCCGGTGAGACCGGGCCGTGGCCGGGGCGGTCCCAACGCACGAGTGCCTCGAAGCCGGTGACCGTTCCCGAGGCGAGATCGACGACGGGTTGGTAGTGAACTTGGAGTTGGTCGCCTTCGACCGCGTCACGAAGCGCGGCCTCGATGTCGAGGCGCTGTTCGAGCGCAGCCTGGATGGTGCCATCGAACGCCTCGATCCGGTCCCGGCCGTGATCCTTGGCGTGATACATCGCCGTATCGGCGTGTCGCAACATCGTGGCCGCGTGACCGCTACCGTCAGTGACGACATTGAGCCCGATACTGGCCGTCACCCGAGCCTCGTGTCGACCAAACTTCACCGGTTTGCGCAGGTCATCAGCGAGTCGTTCAGCGAAGCTGAACACGGCATCGATGTCTGCCACCCCGTCGACCACCACCGCGAACTCATCGCCGCCCAGGCGTGCCACGGTATGGCCGGCCCGCGATGCAGCCGTCAGACGCTCTGCCACCGACATGAGAAGCCTGTCCCCCGCCTCGTGGCCGAGTCGGTCATTGACATGCTTGAAATGGTCCACATCCAGATACAGCAGTGCAACAACCCCACCAGCACGGGCCGCGCGGCGGAGCGCCTGATCGAGCCGATCCAACAACAACGTCCGATTGACCAGACCGGTCAGGGAGTCGTGCGTCACCAGATGGGCCAGTTCCGCCTCAGCCTGCTTTCGCGCGGTGACATCGCGAACAATTGCGATCACCTGATCGTCTCCCAGCCGGGCATGACGCGACTCGAAGAACCGCTCGCCCTCGAGACCGAAGTCCGACTCGCAAAAATCAACCGGCACAACCTCCGCAGAGCTCATCACCGTGTTGATCGCCTGCATACAACGACCAGCCAGACCCTCGGGCAACACCGCGGCGACGTTCTGACCAACCACCTCAGCAGTGAGAGGCACTCCCCCATCAGATCCCGCCACCACCTCGACAAAGGTGCCATCCGCAGTGAGTCGACACACACTGTCGGGAATCGCGGTCAACACCGAAGCCAGCTCGGCGTTGCGCGCCGCCAGCGCCTGCTCGACTTGTCGCTGGCCGGATACGTCGCGAACCGACGCCATCAACATGGTCTCGTCACCAAGTCGGATCTTGGCGATTGCGATCTCGGCCGGGAACTCGGTCCCGTCGCGACGCAACGCACGCAACTCCATGCCCTGACCCATCGC
>Ga0316204_10006441_pt1 | contig 18065 bp, 17 predicted proteins | sample 6monrhotite_MG_2_FD_205661 | JGI IMG/M metagenome (GOLD analysis project Ga0316204, IMG submission 205661) | Microbial mat bacterial communities from mineral coupon in-situ incubated in ocean water Damariscotta River, Maine, United States -... | ecosystem: Environmental > Aquatic > Marine >... | reverse complement strand
TGGAGGGAGCTTTGTTAATTCAGCGCGGAGACTGGCAAGGGGCCGCTCTCTATATGGTAGGTTCGTTGGTGCTTGGGGTTTTGTTCCTGTTCGCTGGCATGTGGTTAGGCAAAGTAATTTTATGAGTGCTGTACAGAATATTGAAGTAAATCAGGACGATGACGGCATTCGGATTGACCGCTGGTTCAAGCGGCATTTTCCGGCTGTAAGCTTTGTTATGCTTCAAAAAAAGATGCGCAAAGGCGAAGTGCGCCTTGACGGAAAACGGGTAAAAGGCAAGGAGCGCCTTGAGGCTGGCCAAACCATTCGCGTACCCCCGCTGGGCGAAAACCCAACGGAGGCGCCGAAGAAAAAACAGACCAGAAGGTTGAGCGACGCCGAGGTTCGCGAACTGCAAAGCTGGGTTCTGTATAAAGACGATGACGTGATTGTTATCAACAAACCTGCGGGCTTGCCCACCCAGGGTGGTACCGGGCAAACCAGACATCTGGACGGTATGCTTGACGGCCTGCGGTTTGACGCAAACTACCGGCCACGCTTGGTTCACAGGCTTGATAAAGATACATCCGGCGTGCTTTTACTGGGCAGATCACCCAACGCTGCGGCGGCACTGGCGGAATCTTTTAAAAGCCGGGAAACCGATAAACGCTATTTCGCGCTGGTAATGGGTGTTCCCAATCCGGCTGAGGGTCGGATCAAGCTGAATATGGAAAAAGCACCTATCAAAGGCAACGAGCGTATGGTGGTTTCCCCTGACGGCAAGCATTCAATAACCGACTATATTGTTGTGGATAAAGCCCAGCCCGCTGCGGCCTGGCTGGCATTAAAGCCGCACACAGGGCGCACACACCAGCTGCGCCTGCACTGCGCGGAAATGGGCCATCCAATTGTAGGCGACGGAAAATACGGCGGCGCGGAAGCATTCCTAAGCGGTTCAATTTCAAAGAAAATGCATCTGCACAGCTATTTTGTTAGCTTCCCCCATCCGGCTGGCGGCACGGTAACTGTAACCGCACCTTTACCTGATCATATGGCTGCAAGCTTTGATATGCTTGGCTTTTCGCTGAATGATTATGAAGATGAACTGGCTGAGGAGCAGTAGGAATGGCTGTAAGGGGACCCGGTAATAAGCTCGTCATTTTTGACTGCGACGGCACGTTGGTTGATAGCCAGCATATTATCATTGATGCGGTGCGCTTGGCTTTTGAAAGTGCGGGGTTAGCCCCTGTCAGTGATGCCAGTGTGCGGTCTGTTGTTGGCCTTAGTCCTTTTGAAAGTATGGTTCAGCTACATCCCGGCGCGGAAAGCTCTGTGCACAGTCAATTGGAAGAGAGCTTCAAGCGATTTTATTATAACCTGCGCGTTGAACAGGCGACAGGCCCTGACCCTTTGTTTGAAGGTACGCGTGAAGCGCTGGAAGCTCTTGATAATGCTGGGTATTTGCTGGGGGTTGCTACTGGTAATTCCAAGCGCGGGCTGGACAGGGTTTTGGCCGAGCATGACCTAACTGACATGTTTGTGACGTTGCAAACTGCGGACGGGCACCCTTCAAAACCGCATCCGTCAATGATCCACACTGCGATTGCAGAGGCGGGCGCCGATGTGGCCGATACAGTTATGATCGGCGACACCAGTTATGATATTACAATGTCGGTACGGGCGGGTAGCCATTCGCTTGGCGTTAATTGGGGCTATCACAGTGTTGTTGATCTGCGGGCAGCCGGTGCGCGTCATGTGGCAACGGAGTTTTCTGAAATTCCGGCGCTGGTTCAGGATTGGCTGGGGCCAATCCACACAGAAAGCTGATTGAGAAACAAGGCTATGAGCGAAATTCAAGACGAAATCGACGCCGAAGCACTGCGCCCACGCCCGGTTTTTCTGGTGGCGGCAGCAATTAGTATCGGGCTTGCGCTAGGGGCGTATCTTTTTGAAGAGGAAATAGTTGCCAGCACGGGCGGTGGGCAGCTTTCCTTTGCATTTTTGCTTGTGTTTCTGGTGTTGGTGGCAATGGGCTTGGTGATGTGCTTCCGAAATCCCCGGCTGGGTAACAGATTGCTTGGCTACGATGTTGTGTTGAAAAAATCAAACAAGGGTGCCAAGTCTGACCTTCAGTTTTCCGCAGGTTTCAAAGCTGAAACCGGTGCGGATAAAAAGCGCATGAACAGCAAGCGCAAGCAAGCACGCTATAGCCGCCGTAAATTGGCGCAGGCAACCCGTGAGATGCAGCAGGAACGAGCTGGAGAGGTTGCAGCCAGTGCTCCTGCCGCTAACACACCAAAAGACAAGCCAAAAGAATAAGGCCTTCCCATAATGAAACGATTTTACACTGAGGTTCGCACAGAGGCGAAAGCTGATGGTTATGTGATTACCCTGGATGGGCGCACTGTAATGTCACCCGGCAAGGAAACTCTGTGTTTGTCCTCACAAGCACTGGCTGAGGCCGTGGCCGAAGAGTGGCGCGCACAGGACGCTGATATTAATACGACTACCATGCCCATCAGTACGCTTGCCAACACTGCGATTGACCGGGTGAAACCGCGTTTCGATGCCGTTGCGCATGACATTGCCCATTTCGCGGGTACTGACATGCTGTGTTACCGGGCAGACGAACCTGTAGACCTTGCTGCGCGCCAACGGGAAGTATGGACCCCTTATCTGGATTGGGCGCGGGACAGTTTGAATGCCCCGCTGCAAACCACCAGTGGCATTATGCCTGTGCAACAGGATGAGGCCGCGCTTGCAGCAATTGCAGCAGAGGTTTTTTCCCATGATTATTTTGAATTAACGGCGCTGCATGAATTTACAAATGGCTTTGGGTCTGTGGTTCTGGCGCTGGCCTACATGAAGGGTTTTGCTGCCTTTGATGCGGTTTGGCGGGCAAGCATACTTGACCAGGCTGCCCAGGAAGAAAACTGGGGAGAAGACTATGAAGCCATTGAAAAGAAAGAAAACTTATTAAGAGATCTGATGACCGCCTGTCGGTTCCTTTCGTTGGTTAGAGACTAAAAAACTGGTCAGCCGGGACAAGACCAGATAAGAAAAGCATACCGCTTTGGATGCGGTTTACAGAGTAGGGGCTAAACGATCAGATGAAACAAATCCTTGAGCGACTGGAACAAAAGCGCGGTGAAGCCCGTTTGGGTGGTGGCCAGAAGCGTATTGATACACAGCATGCGCGCGGCAAATTAACTGCCCGCGAGCGCATTGACCTGCTGCTGGATACTGACAGCTTCGAAGAATACGACATGTTTGTTGAGCATCGCTGCAACGATTTTGGCATGGGCGACACCAAGTTCGCTGGCGACGGTGTGGTAACGGGTTCCGGCACCATCAACGGCCGGCTGGTATATGTTTACAGCCAGGATTTCACCGTTTTTGGTGGCTCGCTTTCCCAAACCCACGCGCAAAAAATCCTCAAGGTTATGGATATGGCCATGAAGGTGGGCGCACCTGTTATTGGCCTGAATGACAGCGGCGGTGCCCGCATTCAGGAAGGCGTTGCGGCGCTGGGCGGCTACGCAGATGTATTCCAGCAAAACGTGCTGGCATCAGGCGTTATACCGCAGATTTCCATGATTATGGGCCCGTGCGCGGGCGGTGCAGTATATAGCCCGGCGATGACAGATTTTATCTTCATGGTTGAAGATACCAGCTATATGTTTGTAACCGGGCCTGATGTTGTAAAAACAGTTACAAATGAAGTGGTTACACAGGAAGAACTTGGCGGCGCATCCACCCACACCACCAAATCAGGTGTGGCAGACAAAGCGTTTGCGAACGATGTTGAAGCGCTGGCGCAAGTGCGGCGTTTTTATGATTTTTTACCGCTTAATAACCGGGAAAAGCCACCTGTACGCCCCACATTTGACCGCGCTGACAGGGTAGAAGCCTCGCTTGACAGTGTTATCCCGTCAAACCCCAACAAGCCTTACGACATGCATGAAGTAATCAGCAAGATGGTTGATGAAGGCGATTTCTTTGAAATCCAGCCAAACCATGCGGGTAATATCCTTGTTGGTATGGCGCGCATGGATGGCCACACGGTGGGCATTGTTGCAAACCAGCCAATGGTGCTGGCGGGCTGTTTGGATATTGACAGCAGTAAAAAAGCGGCGCGCTTTGTGCGGTTTTGCGATTGTTTTAGTATTCCGATCATCACGCTGGTGGATGTGCCAGGCTTTTTGCCGGGAACGGCACAGGAATACGGCGGCATTATCAAGCACGGCGCGAAGCTGCTGTTTGCCTACGGTGAAGCCACGGTACCAAAAATTACCATCATTACACGCAAAGCCTACGGCGGCGCGTATGATGTGATGGCATCCAAACATTTGCGCGGTGACCTGAACTATGCCTGGCCTACGGCCGAAATTGCCGTGATGGGCGCAAAAGGCGCGGTGGAAATATTGTACCGCAAGGATAGGGATGACCCGGAAAAAATCGCCGCCCGCACCAAAGACTATGAAGACTTGTTCGCCAACCCGTTTGTAGCAGCCCAGCGCGGCTATATTGACGAAGTGATTATGCCGCACAACACCCGTGTCCGGGTGATTAATGGCTTGCGTAAGCTGGCGAACAAAAAACTGGATAACCCGTGGAAAAAACACGACAATATTCCGCTGTAACGAGAGTGAATTAGCGGTAACTCCACCACACAGGAACCGTGGTAGAACGACATTAAAACGGCCAAAAAATGAAAATGAAAAACAAAAAAAGAAGAGGCTGAACGATGGCTAGACCACTACCGAAAGATTTGGAAGACCGCATTGCGGGCACGGCAAAAAAAGCAGAAGTACGCTCGGTGGGCGTATTTGGATTTGGGTTAGGGGTTGCAGTGGGCTTTGGCCTCGGTGCAACAGTTTTTGGTGCTGTGAGTGGCAGCCTGTTTTTTATGGTAGGCGCCGGGGTGGTTGCCTACCTTTGGTATCTCGCCGCCAAGCGCAGTAAAACGAAAAAGAAAAAGGAATAGGGCCCCAATAATGTTCAGTAAAATTCTGATTGCCAACAGGGGCGAAATTGCTTGCCGGGTTATTAAAACCGCGCGCATTATGGGCGTTAAAACCGTTGCGGTTTATTCCGATGCCGACGCCGATGCGCTGCATGTGGAAATGGCCGATGAAGCCGTGCATATTGGCCCGGCCGCAGCAGCGGAAAGCTATTTGATAGCTGACAAAATTCTGCAAGCCGCAAAAGATACGGGCGCTGAGGCGATCCACCCCGGTTACGGCTTTCTTTCAGAGCGTGCGAGCTTTGTTGAGGCTGTTCAAGCAGCGGGCATTGCTTTTATTGGGCCCGATCCAAAAGCCATTGAGGCAATGGGTGATAAAATCACCTCCAAAAAGCTGGCTGAAGAAGCAGGCGTTTCCATTGTGCCCGGCCATATGGGCATTATCAAAGACGCTGACGAGGCCGTTAAAATTTCTGCTGAAATTGGTTATCCGGTAATGCTGAAGGCCTCGGCTGGCGGCGGCGGCAAGGGTATGCGCATTGCGTGGAACGACGACGAAGCGCGCGAGGGATATATCTCGGCACAGAATGAAGCCCGTACCAGCTTTGCTGACGACCGGGTTTTTGTTGAAAAATTCATCGAACAGCCGCGCCATATTGAAATTCAGGTACTGGGCGATAAACACGGTAATGTAATTTACTTGGGCGAGCGCGAATGTTCCATTCAGCGGCGTCACCAAAAGGTGGTGGAAGAAGCACCGTCACCGTTTCTCGATGATGCAACGCGCAAGGCGATGGGCGAGCAATCTGTTGGGCTTGCCAAAGCCGTTGATTATTGCAGCGCGGGCACGGTTGAATTCATTGTTGATAAGAACCGGAATTTCTATTTCCTTGAGATGAATACCCGCCTGCAGGTGGAACACCCGGTGACCGAGCAAATTACCGGTCTTGATCTGGTAGAACAGATGCTGCGTGTGGCGGCGGGCGAAAAATTGCCGCTGTCACAGGATGAAGTGACGCTCACCGGATGGTCAATGGAAACACGCATTTATGCGGAAGACCCCTTCCGTGGATTTTTGCCTTCAATTGGCCGTCTTACCCACTACCGGCCACCTGCGGAAGAAGACGGCGTTCGGGTAGATACGGGCGTATTTGAGGGTGCTGAAATATCCATGTTTTACGATCCGATGATCGCCAAGCTGGTGACATACGGCGCAGACAGGGCAGAGGCCATTGCCAAGCAGCGCACGGCGCTCGACGAATATTATATTCGAGGCATTGCCCATAATATCCCGTTTTTGGCGGCACTTACAGCACACCCGCGCTTTCAGGCGGGTGATATGAGCACCAATTTCATCGCTGAAGAATATCCGGATGGTTTTGAAGGCGGAACTCTGCGTACGCAAGTTAAAGAAGCGATGATTGTTGTCGCAACCTTTATCAATGCGGTGGAGAAATCCCGTTCCACACAAATTGAGGGCCAGATTACCACCCCCCTCGGCCCGCAGGAGAAAACCTGGGCTGTTGTGATGGACGGCGAGGCTGCTGTTACAGGCATATACCCATACGAGGACCATTCCGAAGTAGCAATTGGGCCAAAAAGCATTGAAATGGTGTGTGATTGGATGCCGGGTGAACATGTGCTGCATGCCACCGTTGACGGTGTTGATTACGCCATGGAGGTTGACGTGCTGCCCCTTGGCTGGGCGTTGACGTGTGACGGCGTACGCAAGGATGTGCTGGTGATGAGCGAGCGTGCCGCCAGCTTGCACGCCTTGATGCCTGAAAAAGTGGCACCGGACACATCAAAATACCTGCTGTGCCCCATGCCGGGGCTTATTGTCTCTGTTTCCGTTGCTGAAGGCGATGAAGTGAAAGCAGGGCAGGCGCTGGCTGTGGTGGAAGCCATGAAAATGGAGAACATACTGCGCGCTGAAAAAGACGCTACTGTGAAGTCTGTGAGCGCTGCAGCAGGCGATAGCCTTGCAGTTGACGCCGTGATTATTGAGTTTGAGTAGGGTGGCTGAAATGCCCGCAAATTCGGTAGATTTATTAAAGCAGTTGGTGGCGTTTGATACCACCAGCCGCAACTCGAACATGGAGTTGATCCATTTTATTCGGGATTATCTGGCTGGCTACGGTGTAACGGCGACACTCATTTTCAACGAAGACAGCTCAAAGGCCAACCTGATAGCCACCATTGGCCCTAACGTTGCTGGCGGGGTGGTGTTGTCGGGTCACACAGACGTGGTGCCTGTTGATGGGCAGGATTGGGCCTCTGATCCTTTCGTGGCTTCACAAGCTGACGGCAGGCTTTACGGCCGTGGTACGGCGGATATGAAGGGGTTTATCGCCTGTGCGCTGGCTGCTGTGCCGATGTTCTGCAAAGCGAACTTTAAAAAGCCTGTGCATTTGGCGTTTTCCTATGACGAAGAGGTTGGCTGCCTTGGCATTCAGGCCATGCTGCCGGACCTCAAGAAGCATGTCGCGCCGCCGCGCCTTGTTGTGGTAGGCGAACCAACAAGCATGACAGTGGCAAACGCACACAAGGGCCAGCATGTTTCCTGCACGCGCATCACCGGCAAGGAAGCGCACTCAAGCAGGCCCGAAGACGGTGTGAATGCGGTGGAAGTTGCGGCGGAACTGATTGGCTTTATTGGTAGCTTGCGCAATAAAGCGCGGGATAGCGGCGCGCGAGATGACCAGTTTGAACCGCCCTATACTAGTTTTAATATGGGGCCAATCAAGGGCGGTAGCGCCTTTAATATTATCCCCAATACCTGCGAATTTGACTGGGAATTTCGTCCGGTACCAGGTGATGATGCTAAGAAGATACTTAGCACCTACCAAACCTATCTGGACGAGGTGATTAACCCGCGTCTAAAGGCGCTAGACCCCGCATGCGGAGCCGAGAACAGTGTATGGGCTTATCTGCCGCCATTAAAAGCAGAACCCGGCTGCGACGGCGAAACGCTGGCGCTGGCGCTGGCTGCAAAAAACGATACTGGGGTAGTGGCTTTTGGTACTGAGGGCGGACATTTTCAAAGCATTGATTTCCCCGCCGTGGTTTGCGGCCCCGGCGACATAGCACAAGCGCACAAACCAAATGAATTTGTGGAACTGTCCCAATTGGCTGCCTGCGACAAATTTATGGTGCGTTTGGCAGAAGCCCTTACCGGGTAAATGTACAAAACTACGTATAGAGGGCTATACGCTTATGTTTTTCGATTTTCCAAAATCACCGTCAGTTTTGAAATTATAGCCGAGTAACTTCAGGCCGCTGTCCCCAGCTCTGAAGGTGAAGGTTTCAATTACGGTTCCGTTTTGAAATTCGGATCGGTAGGTAACAACCACCGTTGTTCCGGTTTTGGTGGTAGTTTTCCACGAGTAATTTATCCGCTCGCCCGAGAAACGCGCTCCGGCCTGTGCATGAAGATTTTCCATGAAGCCTTTAAATTTTTCTTCGCTTTGGAAATCGTGCCATTCCGGATGCAGCAGGCCAGCATATATTTCACTAAAAGATTGAGCGTTATAGAGCGTCTGAAATTCCGAAATTAACGTGTCGGTTTCTTTCAAGCGTTCGCTAACGCCGCAGCCGGATGGTATGAACAAAAGAACAATCAAAACAAACTGCAGCAAACGCATAACAAATCCCCAAATCCACTATTGGCAGCCAGTTTAGGCTGACGATTGATGATTGCAACTCTCTAAACGGGAAGTTCCTGCAAGCAAACTGACATGTTGTTAAGCTATGACCTGCATTGGGAGATCAACTAATGACGCGCTTGCTGCACGGTTCTCGGCGTATTTTTCAAACTCCTCAATAATACGGGCAATAAATCGGGACTGTCCGGTGAATTTTGGCGCTTCTTTTTCTGATAGCGTGCCATATTCAGTATATAAGGCTTGGTCGTCTATAATCTGAAGGGCCACTGTTGCCATGGCAGCATAGTTTTCCAGTTTTGGGAAATCTTTCATTGCTACACCTATGTCGCCGTAAGGGGTGCTTAGGACAGGCAGTGCTGCCTGCATGGCATAAACAACGCTGCTGCCTCCGCCTTGGCGCATAGGGTTCAGGAAGGCGTCTGAAATATGATAAACGGCCATCATGTCTGTTTGCAGGTTTAGGAAGGCACATTTTTTTCTCAACAACGGTCTCTGGTCCAACATTTTTTCAAAGCTGTTAAATATGCCTACAAAGGCAAATTGAGCTTTGGGGTGGCAGGCAATTTGTTCCAGGAGGTCCAGAAAGCTATCATTCACATCCTGATCCAGACGAAGGCCAACAATTACGAATACAAATGCGTCTTCAGGCATGCCAAATTGTTGCCGTGTAAGGGTGGAGTGGCGCTGTTTTTGTTCAAAGCCGGGATGTTGGGAAAATAGGAATTGGTCTTTAAGATTAAAATCCTCAATAACTTTTATGTCGGCTTGTTCCAATTGACCCCATGTATGAAAATAGCATCCTTTGGTTAAAGGAACACCGCCGTTCGTTGGATAGATAAAGCAGAATTTATCCTTGTTGAATGCCTCGGCGATTAAGCTTGGTGAGCTAACCGACAGAATCATTTCCGGGTTAAACTGGTTAATTGCAGCAATGCTGCGACCAGCTGTTTGTTCGTCAAATATGCCGTCGCCTGCCATATATAGGGGTATAACCGTGCCATCAAAGGTTATGCTCTGCTTGCCGAAAAAACTGTCTTCCCGATTGAAGTGCGAGCAAGGGACCCACATACCGTCATAATCATTGGCCAGTTCCCATGTTACAATGAGCAACACTTCTTTGTTGTGTTCAGTAATCAGGGTGCGGGCGAAGTTCAGAGCATCCATTGACGGCGCGTGAGGTGGCCGCAAAAGCTGTTTTGCCAAAACTACAACACGGTTGTTGCGTTCAAATGGCGTGCTTGGGCCATCGATCAATTGATCACGAACCCATTTTACGCGAGCCATGTTTTTCTGAAGCATACGGCTCCGAAAGCTTCTGTTAAATTCTCTATCTAGAAATTGTCGCGTTTCGGGCGAAGCATTGAATAACTGGCCGCTGATAGAGTTGAACGTTGCATTGCTTGCTGCAAGGTCGCAGTTGGCTTGCTCAATGAAGGCTGCTGCCTTTTTAAGGTACAGCCTTTTTTTTGTGACGCTATACAGCATTGACTGGACCATGGCACCTTGGAAAGGTGCCCGAGTGTGGCTCAAATTCTTCAGTGCATTTAGTACATTTTCTTGTGCTTCTTTTGAAAATTTGTCCCAGGAATTTGCAAGAAGATGGGCAGTTTTTACCACATTTTTTCTTTTTTCTGTGGGAATATCCAAGTTGTCCATAGATAGAAACTCAAATAGATCAAAAATTTCCTGTTGTTGCATAAATCCCCCAAGGTGTGCATTAGCCCCCGGTAAGGCCTAGTAAAAGCGCTCCGGTAAGGCTTGATAAAAGCGATGTTGACATTGACGCGCCGTGTCCTTCGGCGTGTTTGGCTCGGGCAAGTATTCAAGGAATATGCCAGTGTTTAGGGTTGTTGATTGGAATAATTTAAATCTGAAAAACCGGGTGGTTTTCTTCAATTGGATTGGAGGCGTCTTGCTCGCCGCTTTCTGTTGGCATGGCCTCAAAAGGCATTTTGGCGGGTTTAGCGTCGGGGGCTTCTTGCGCTTCCTGAACTTCCAGCGTCATGAGGCGTGGTTCAAGGCCGAAGATGCTGTCGAAGGTTTCTTTGAGAATAGTGTCCAGTGCGGCCATTTTTGTTGGAATGCCCAAATCAGCCATGCTGGTTACGCCGTGTTCGCTGATGCCGCAAGGTACGATACCGGTAAAATGGCTTAGGTTTGGCGCCACATTTATGGAAATGCCGTGGTATGTTACCCATTGGCGCACGCGCACGCCGATGGCAGCCACTTTGTCTTCCTTGCCGTTTTTCGAATTTTTGGTTCCGCGCTCAACCCATACGCCCACGCGGCCAGCGCGGCGTTCGGCGATAATGCCAAATTTTGCGAGAGCCTGAATGACTACTTCCTCAAGGCTGTAAACAAATTGCCGCACGTCTTTGCCGCGTTTGTTGAGATCAAGCAGGAAATACACCACGCGCTGGCCGGGGCCATGGTAGGTGTACTGTCCGCCGCGCCCGGCGTCATACACCGGGAAACGGTCAGGGTCTACAAGGTCAGCCGGGTCTGCGCTGGTGCCTGCAGTGTATAGCGGCGGGTGTTCCAGCAGCCACACAAGTTCACCAGCTTCGCCTTTTTTGATTGCACGTACTCGTGCTTCCATTTCTTCAAGAGCATCAGGATATTCAATCAGCGCATCGCTTATGCGCCATTCGATGCTATCTGTAGCCGGTACTGTCATGTTGCCCTCGGTGATGTTCAGGTGAATGCCCGTTTCATACCGCCAAAAGGGGTTCAGGCCAAGTATTATGGACTATAAAGGTAGACAGCCACTATTTGGCATATGCAGGCCGGAAGCTGCTTGATGTGAAGAAGCCTTTTGGGTTAAGGGTTTAATAACCGTTTTAGTGCAATTTTGGCAGAGGAGAGATAATTATGAACCTTGAGGCCATGAACCGGGTTACGGTTGAAATCACAGTTGTGCTTGGGCGTGCAATGATGCCTGTGCGCCAATTGCTGAAAATGGGGCGCGGCGCGGTGATTGATCTGGATGCCAAGCATGAAGATGAGTGCTGGATTTATGCAAATGGCGAGCTTGTGGCGCGCGGCGAAATTATGATTGTAGGCGAACGTATCGGCGTTTCCGTTACCCGAATGATGAGCCAGCTTGAGCTATAGCTCCCTCCTTTTTTATTTGTTGCGCATTCAGCTATTTTCCCCTTGCAGGGTGAAACCTTTGCTGATAGGTAAGCCCCCGATCTTGCGGACGTGGCGGAATTGGTAGACGCGCAGCGTTGAGGTCGCTGTGGGATTAATTTCCCGTGGAAGTTCGAGTCTTCTCGTCCGCACCATTTGCCCATTACCTCAGGGCAAAACAAAAAAGACAGCCTGTTAACCGGGCTGTCTTTTTTTGTTTCTTGCCGGTTTTTGATGCAAACCCCTGTTGTTTTGGCTTTTTGCGTTATTTTTTGCGGCAAGACCTTTCATGTGGGAGCGGTTTCTTCTATCACAGGGGTGAGCAGGCCTTTTATTGTACAAATCAGTGCATATAATCAGGCAGTTAGGGGAGGGGCAAGATGACTGAAAAAAATCGCATGCCGGAAAAAGTTGATCCATCCCGCGAAACACCTGAAGGTCGCGACGCCCCGCAAACAGATGTTCATCTTAGCAAAGAATTCGTAAGTCACCTTGAAGTCGCTTTGAAGCGTGATGATCCGGCGGACGTATGGGCGCTTCTGGAAGAGGTTCATGCGGCTGATGTTGCCGATATTCTGGAGGTGTTGTCCTCCGGAAAGCGGAAAAAGCTCATTAGCTTGCTCGGCCACCGGCTTGCCCCTGAGGTTTTGAGCGAAATTGAAGGTGAAGCTCAGGACGATCTGTATGAGCATATGCCGAACGCTCAAATTGCCGACGCGGTTACCGACATGGAAACCGACGACGCGGTTTATGTGATCGAAGAACTGGATAAAGAAGACCGCGAAGAGGTAATGGGCAAGCTGCCCGTCGATGACCGGGTTGCCATTGAAGAAAGCCTTTCTTATCCGGAAGATTCCGCTGGTCGTTTGATGCAGCGCCAGCTTTTTTCTGTGCCGGAATTTTGGACTGTTGGCCAAACGATTGATTTCCTGCGGTCAGACAATGAAGATATTCCAGAAGATTTTTACGATGTTTTTGTTGTTGATCCCGGCCACAGGCCTGTTGGTACTGTGCCATTGTCGCGTATTATGCGTACTAACCGGCCGGTTACTATTGGCGTAATTATGGACAAAGATCCGTATGTTATTGATGTGCACGCCGATCAGGAAGAAGTGGCGTATCAGTTTACCAAATACCATATGATATCAGCGGCGGTTGTTGACACGAGCCAGCGGCTTGTGGGTGTTATCACTGTTGATGACGTGGTGGATGTAATTGAGGAAGAGGCCGAGGAAGATATTCTGGCTCTTGCAGGTGTAAGCGACGAATCCGGTATTAATGAAGGTTTTATCGAAATTATTAAAGGCCGGTTTCTGTGGTTGTTTGTGAATTTGGCAACAGCTGTTTTGGCATCTTATGTGATCAGCCAGTTTGAGGCTACAATTGAGCAGCTCGTTGCATTGGCGGTGTTGATGCCAATTGTTGCGTCTATGGGCGGTAACGCAGGAACACAGACCATGACAGTGGCCGTACGTGCCCTTGCAACCAAAGAGCTGAGTTCAACTAATGCGCTGCGTGTTATGAACCGCGAGATAATGGCGGCCTGTCTGAACGGGTTGATGTTGGCAGTGGTTGCGGGGCTTGTGGCATGGTTGTGGTTCTCCAGCCCGTTACTGGGGGGTATCTTTGCTGCAGCTATGATGTTTAATATACTGGTTGCGGGGCTTTGTGGTCTTCTGGTGCCAATGGGGCTGCAAAAGGCGCAGATTGATCCAGCGATTGCATCAAGTGTATTTGTTACAACAATCACCGATGTGGTTGGATTTTTTGTATTTCTTGGTCTTGCGGCGATGTTCCTTATTTAAAAGCCGCCCAGGGTCGTGACCCTAACAGAGGCAAAACATGAAAGACGGGACGGTTCTTTTGGTTGATGATGAGCCTGTTGTTTTACAGGTGAATGCTGCGGCCGTGCGTCATTTTGGTTTTGAAGCAATGATTGCTGAAACCGCCGAAGAAGCTGCGGGTTTGGTGCGCGTGCACCAGCCTGCACTTATTATAAGCGACATTCAAATGCCCGGTGAAGGAGGTTTTGACTTTCTCGAAGGTCTGGAACGAACGGGGCTCAAGAATATGCCCGCCATATATCTAACAGGGTATGATGATATTGATATTGTACGCGGCGGTTTGCGTGCTGGCGGCGATGATTTCATTATTAAGGGTGGGCCGGTTGAAGCTCTACGTCATCGTATTGCTTTCTGGATGGCGAGCGGATTTAAAGAACTGCCTGCTGATGTCAGGCGCCGTGCCTTGCAATCCGCAAATCAAGCAAAGGGTGACAGCTTTGGCGGCGTTGAAGCTAATTTTGCGGGCGCAAGCAAGCTGGTTCAATCGGTGAAGAAAAAAATCGCTATGGAATTGGCTGATTTACCCAAAGCTTACGGTGCAAGGCAGGTAGAACGTGTGTGTTTTATGGGGCGACTTTCAAACCTCGTTATCAAGGAAAGCAGTGCCTTTGGTGATTTGATCCGTTTTCCTGAGCATATAGATGCTGTTGTTCGCCAGCTTGATGTTGCGTGGGCGAAGGATATGGCACCGCTTTTTACACGGTTTGAAGATTGGTCGTGCGATACACGTTTTGTGCTTGCTGGCGTTGAAAAATTGAAGCCTTTCCGAAAGTATTCATGGTTTCTGGAAGAAATGCAGACTTAACAGAAGACGTGATTTTCATCTGTTTTTATCGTATCTAACTGCGCTCTACCGCATTTAAAAGGGTGTTGAACGCAAATGCCTGTACCGTGTTTTTTAATGTGCATATTAACACTGTGAACCATAAAGTAATGATCCATAGGGGGATGTTTTGAAACGATTTTTTACCGGCACGCTTGTTGCCGCTAGCCTAAGTTTTGGTGCTGTAGCCAATGATGAAGTTGATCTGGATGTCATTAATAAAATTCGGGATGAGGGTTTTCATCGCTCACAGGTGATGGAAACCCTGACGCATCTCTCAGATAGGATAGGCCCGCGCTTAACAGGTTCACCTGCTATGCTGGAAGCCAACAACTGGACCAAAGACAAACTAACAGAATGGGGCCTTGCCAACGCGCATATGGACGGATTTGAATTTGGTCCGGGCTGGACGATGGAGCGTGTTGAAGTGTTTATGACCGCGCCGCGGCGTACGCAGCTTACTGCTCTGCCTATTAGCTGGCACCCAGGGACAGACGGGGTGCTTGAAGGTGATATTATTCATGCACCAATGCAGCGTGCATCAGATTTCAAAAAATGGGAAGGCAAGCTTAAAGGCAAGATTGTACTGGTTGACAGTGTGCCGTCGCAGCGCGAACCTGAAAATGAATTTTTCCGTCGCCGTGATGCTGACAGTTTGAAAGACACAAAGAAGTTTACTGTACCGGGGGATCGTGCTGGAGGCATTGAACGCTGGGTTACTTATAAAAGCTTCTTTTACGAGCGTGAAAAGTTTCTGGCAAAAGAGGGCGCAATTGCGATGGTGCGCCGGTCACCGCGCAAAGCAATGCTGATCGAAGCAACATCCTACCAGCACCTTGAGGGGAAAAACGCCGTTATTCCGGCAGTGGCCTTGGCGTGGGAACATTATGCCCGTGCAGTGCGGCTGCTTGACGGCGGCGAAAGTGTGAAACTGAGCATTGATGTTGATGCTACTTTCCACACAGAAGACATGAAAAGCTACTCAACATTGGCCGAAATTCCTGGCAAAGGCCGTAAGCCGGAACTTGTAATGGCTGGCGCACATCTGGATAGCTGGTTTGTCGGCGACGGCGCAGTTGATAACGGGGCTGGTGTTGCGGTGGTAATGGAAGCGGCGCGCATCCTGACAGCTATAGGTGTAAAACCAAAACGTACAATACGGATTGGCCTTTGGGGCGGAGAAGAGCAGGGGTATTACGGGTCACAGCAATATGTGATGGACCACCTTGTGGATCGTCCTGAAAACAAGGACGAATCTCTTAAATATATGGCTGCCTACGAAAAGCATTATGGGCAGTTCCCTGTTACCTATAAGCCGGATTTTGACCGATTTTCAGTCTATTTTAATCTGGATAACGGTTCCGGGAAAATACGGGGTGTGTATGCCGAAGGCAATTCAGCTGTTGCGCCGATATTTAAAGAATGGTTGAAGCCGTTTCATGATCTGGGAGCAAAAACCGTCACATTGAATGCAACAAGTGGCACCGACCATGAGCCCTTTGACGATATTGGTTTACCGGGTTTTCAGTTCATTCAGGACCAGCTTGATTACGATAGCAGGTTACACCACAGTCAGCTTGACCTGCTGGATCATGCATATCAAAAAGATCTAAAGCAGGCTGCTGTGATTATGGCGAGCTTTTTGTATAACGCTGCGATGCGTGATGAAATGCTGCCTCGTAAACCCCTGCCAAAAGCCGCGCCAGAGAAAGTGGTTAGCGAATAATAAAGGTTAAAAGGTGATTGATTGGGGCGCTTCAGAGCGCCTCAATTGCCATGTTGTCCAACAGCCGCACACCGCCAATACGGGCAACGGCCAAAACCTGACCGCCGTCTTGGATGGTGTTCAGTGGTAGCAGCGTTGTTTTGTCGGCGATACTAACATAATCAACCGAGAGGAAACCTGCTGCAAGCAAGGCGTTTGAGGCATCAACTTCTGCGGTGCGGCAGGGCTTTCCGGCTTTTACATCAGCCAATAATTGCTTCAAAATACCATTAAACTGCCCGGCGATAGCGCGCTCGTCTGTGTTCAAATATATGTTGCGGGAAGAATAGGCGAGGCCGTCTGCCTCACGCACCAGCGTGCCGCCTATTATCTGTACAGGCAGATCCAGGTCGCGTACAAATTGCCGGATAACGGCGAGTTGCTGATAGTCTTTTTTACCGAAAATTGCCACATCAGGCTGGCATTGCATCAAAAGCTTGCTGACAATGGTGGCAACGCCGTCAAAATGGCCCGGGCGTTCCGCCCCTTCGAGGATTTCACTAATGCCGGAAAGCGTTACGCTGGTGCAGTGGCCTTCCGGGTACATTGTTTCTACCGCAGGTGTAAATATCAGGGCAGCAGGCGTTTCGGCCAGCTTTTCGCGGTCTTGCTGTTCGCGGCGCGGATATTTGTCCAGGTCGTCATTTTTACCAAACTGGGTGGGGTTTACGAATATTGAAACGATAATTTTGTCAGCTTTGGCGGCAATCTCTGAAACCAGCGATAAATGGCCCTTGTGAAGGGCACCCATAGTGGGGACAAGGCCGATGCGATGCCCGGCAGCTCGCCATGCTGCTACTTGAGTTCGCAGTTCGGGTATGGTCCGTACAATTACAGGAAAATTGGTCATGTTTGTCCTTTACGAACTACCCAAGAGGGCGTGATCAAGGGCACCCAGGTCGTTGTAGCTTATGATCGACAGGATATCGTTTACATATTCTGTGCCGCGTTCAGAGTAATCAACAAGAGCAGGGGCCAGTGCTGCACCAGTAACAGCCAGTGAGTGTTCTCGCAATTCAGCGCGGCGACGGCGCAGGTCTTCATAGCTTTTATGCCTGTTCAGGTTGGTCATGTAGCTACGCACGCTATCCAGCAGGTAATCAAAGCTTTTGATTTTATGGGTTTTCCCTTCATCTCGCCCGCTTGGAATAATGCCGATAGCATTATCGCCCCACACCCATTCCCCAAACAGGGCATTTCCACGTTGTGCAAATTTGCTGGTACCCCAACCAGATTCCATGGCTGCCTGAGCAAGAGCAAGTGAAACTGGCACCACATCAATTTTATAGAGCAAATTGTTAATATCACTTGCCGCAGGTGTTTCGCCAAGGCGTACCCGGTATTGTTTGGCTGTTTGTTTCAGCCATTTTTGCTCAGACTTTCCAAGCGTTTCATCTTCGTCAAGCTTGTGCAATATCACCAGCAGCCTGCTACGGTCGGCGATAATTAGTTCATTCGCTCGTAGAATGATTGGCAACATTGACGAGGTGAACATGCGTTTCTTTTCACGAGCATCATACAGGGTTGGCAGCACTTCAGGCAGCCGCGAAAGATAGATTCGAGGCACTTCATTCATCTGCTGTAAATTAGCGTCCAGAAGGCCTGCCAGTTTCTGTGAAAGTTCGGCTTTGCCGCGCGGAGGGTATAAGTGAGCCAGATAATTTGGCTTGTCATCCAAAAACGCATCAGAACGCGATTCGGCCAACATGTGCCGTGCAATGCCAATTGGTACAATAGCCACAATAGCTGCCAACAGCACGTACACCATCATATTTCGTAACCGGTCACGCACGCGGGCATTTCTCCTTGGTCAATAGTAGGCTATATCTACCCTAGATATAATGTCGAAAAAATGGATGCCGAGCATGTTTTGTGGTTGAAGATAGTATTT
>Ga0316204_10006439_pt1 | contig 18076 bp, 16 predicted proteins | sample 6monrhotite_MG_2_FD_205661 | JGI IMG/M metagenome (GOLD analysis project Ga0316204, IMG submission 205661) | Microbial mat bacterial communities from mineral coupon in-situ incubated in ocean water Damariscotta River, Maine, United States -... | ecosystem: Environmental > Aquatic > Marine >... | reverse complement strand
TAATGCATCCATATAAAACAGTGCGACTGCAATCAGCATTAACACAGGCGCGTAATAACTTAAATAGTCGCTTAAACTAATCGTTATTGGACTTGCTAAAGAAATGTGAATCGTCGATACCAGTGCCGCATAGATTAAACTGCCAATACTAAACAGAAGCAGGTATTTTCTGTCGACAAAGATCAATTTTAATACAGCTGGTAGATAATACACCAAAGCCATAAGCAGCATAATGATTATGCCGATTTGTAAAACCAGTAATAACACCGTACTCTGACTATTGTGTAACACCGGAACCAGCAATTGTATGCTGCTGAGAGAATAAAACAGGCTTGAAAAGTAGCTTAAGAATTGACGGTTAAATACACCACTGACGATCTTACAAATAAAAAACAATGTTACTAACGCAATGATTGTTGCCATGGCGGCAATGCCATATTGACTGCCGCCAATGCTATTACCGAGCAACTGTGCCGCAGCCGAAAAATTGAGTGGTACTAATAAAAAGCTGATTGCCATTAACACATTGCCGCTGATGGCCGCATGAGCCACCCGGTCTTTTAATCGATAGCCGCCCCACGCCAGTAATAAGGTGTAACTTAAAATGGTAAAAAATATTGTCACACTTTTTGTAAAACCTTCGGTGTAGGAAATAAAGAACACGGTACCGCTGATAAAACACAAAACTCCAATAAACCAGCCAATATTCTGTACTAAAAAAGGCACCAGAGACTTATGCCAGCCACTCAGTGACTGCAAGGCATTTTGTATCCGATGGTTATTATTTTTTCTCGGCACTGAAACCGTTTCATGTGCGATTTCGATTGCATTTTTATCGTCCTCATTGCAATTGTCATTGTCATTAAGCCAAATGGTGTCATTCAGTTCTTCCTCCAATGCTGAAAGACTGGAGCTTTGCACTTCTGATAGTGCAATTGTCTGCTCTGGCCCGGACGAGTTACTATAGGAGTGGTTACTTTGCTGATAATTGACAGTTCTATTGAACAAGTTTGAGTCGTGATTACTGGCTTGCTGATTTTTAAGCTGAAATTTTAAGGTTTTATTACGCTTGAACAAATACAGGTTCAGGCCTACAGAAACAATTAGCATGCTCCATACTATAAGGCTATCTAAATGGGAAAAAGATCCCATCAGCAAAGCAAAAGGATAAATAAGGCTACTTGACATAATAAACTCCAGCAATTGCCCCTTCCCTCAGTCTTCAAAATTAATCCATGTGATTTCTTTTGCTTGTTTCGGGAAGGGAGTTGAATCCGCGCGCTAAGGGACTTAATCACATTTCAAACTTCTTTTTCAGCTGGTCCATTTCACTGTTAATTTCAGCCTCGATTTCCATCTCTACAAAAATCTCTTCCTGGATGCCTTGCTGGCTTTCCAGTTCGGAACGGGCCTGAGCCCGAGCTTCCATCTCCATGACTTTGTCTTCCATGCGATTGAAATTATCCTGGGCAACCAGATGTGTATCAAAATCAATACCGGTATTGAGCATATGTTCCTGAGTTTGGGCGGCTCTTTGACGAGCAATCAGGCTGCCCCGTTTGCGTTTTGCATCCGCTAATTTATCTTCCAATTGTTTAAGCTGATGTTTCAGGTCATCGCTGGTTCTTGCTGCCGCACGCCACATGGGTTCGACCCGATTGAGGATCTTTTCATGCTCCTTTTTCTGCGCCAAAGCCGCTCGAGCGAGGTCTTCATTGTTGTTTTTGATGGCAGTTTCGGCTTTCTGCTGCCATTCCTCACATTTTGAACGGTGCTGTTCGACTTCACGAAACAGACGTTTCTCACTGGCAATTGCGGTAATAACGCCTTCTTTGGAAAAGCGGATATTCTCGTCCATTTCGCGAATAATCTGCTTAATCATTCGCTCAGGATCTTCAACCTTATCAATTAAGTCATTGATATTAGCATTTATTACATCATTTATACGTCTGAAAATATTAGTCATTTCGTTCCCCTTGATTGTCGATTTGGTCATTTTTAGTGAAAAACACTCTTTAATTAAACAGTGTTGAATATAATATGACACAATTTTAAACAATGTTCAATATAAAATTGAAAAATTATTAAACAATGTATAATAATTCGGTGAAAATGTGATCCTCGTCAGGATCTGACTGCAAAAGTTTTTTAATCTTGGAATTCATTGACTAGATATGAAGAACTTTTTTTGATTGATGTGTTGGTTTAAATCTGAGCCAACAATTTAGAAAATTGAGCTTCATGTATTTTAATATTTACTGACCTACACGCACTTTTGGGAACACCAGGGACATTTCGTCTTAAAAAGACTTTAATATCAAAACGTTATTGATTCTCTGCAGCTGAGTACTTCCTTTAATTTTTTGTAAAAATTGATGGTTTTCGTATTCTTCAACTGACAAGGGCTACAACGATTCATGCCTTTTCCAGGGTAAATGTCCTCAGTATTCCATATTGAAAATAATTAATAGCGCAACACTTTGGTTGTCATGTACCTGAATTTACCCATCAGGAGACCCGCATTTACACCTTTAAACAAGGCTCCATTTACTTTCATAATTTTATCGAATGCCTTCTGACTTTTAGTATATCTGGAAGCACCTGTTTTTATCTCTAATGCTGAGAGCTTTTTAGTTATGGGATGTTGTACCACAAAATCAACGAAACGATGCCTGCCTCCGGCATGGGCTGTCGCTTGTGGCAGCATTTTATATCCCGCAGACCTATGATCAAGATAAGCTCTCATTTCCCCAATTTTTCCTGCAATTCTATTTTTCTGTAAAGTCATATTTTTTTTGGAAGAATGCTTAATCAGTTTGCCATTTGATACCCCTTTATAAACATCATTAGCAATATTGGGCGCTGGTCTTGGTGTCTTTACTACACCAGGAGCGAAGCTTTTAACTTTCTGCTCTGCCGCTGCAAGGCGTTTTGAATTTTGTTGTATGGCATATGTTTTTCTCGCTTTATCAGCTTGTACAGTAGCTTGCACCTTATTTGTATTTTGTTGCACAGCATATGCTTTTCTCATTCTTTCAGCTTGTACCAGGTTTGCTTGTCGTTGCATCTGCGCAGCTAATACACTGGCTTGTGATTCTTTTTGCAGATATTTTGTCGCAATTTTGCCAGCGACACCGGCATATGCGAATTGATTAAACATTAAAGCCATAACTGTGATACTAATCAGCTTGTTTTTCATGGTAGTACTCCTTTTATGGTTGACGATGTGTTAATAGTTCATAGGTCACCATATGGCTACCTATCCCTATCACGAAAGCATTAAAGAATGTAACCGGCCTGGTGACCATACCCAGCACGATTTCAGGCGTTATTACCGAACCGACCATTGCCATGAATTTTGCCCTTGATTGTTCCTTGCGAGAGTTTTTTACTATCTGTGCAACCTCAGAAGATTCATTTAGCCAGCTAGGCGCTTGAAATGGGTTAATATTACCCTGTTCGCCAGGAAGTGAATAAGTACCCTCTGGCTGCTCAGACGGCACGACTTTCATTGCTAAAGCCACTCGATTTCTTTTGCTGATAATATATCCAGTCTCTGGCAAATCCTTTAACACCACTGAGTCAATTAGATCATGGAAAAAGATATCGCGATCATAGACTGCTACCGATACTTGATCCTGGTATTTATAATGTATGACAAAATTATCTCGAAAATTTGGGTAGGTATTATTATTCACAGTTTGTGAGCGACCAACTAAATTGTCATTTTTTTTAACCACCAAAAAGGTATCTGGCTCAGAAAAAACATCGGCTGCGGCATTAATCGCCGCGCTAAATTGTATTGAAACTTTACCTGATAAGGGACGTTCATCAACCAAATTATCTTCTGAAAACTGTTTAAGCCAATCCGCACGATAATCCTTATCCAGATCAAAATAAATATACTGACGATGCTTTGAAGCGTAATTCCATTGTTCATGATATCCATCGTTATCTGCATCGGTGACAATGACATATGAATCGGGTTCTCTATTGTCAGTGAAATACAATTCATTCAATGAATCATCCGCAAGACCTATGGACTCACCTCCTTTGATCAGTAATATATTTTCACAAAAATGCTCTCCAGTAGAACATAATACGCCATCGATTTTAGGCATTGTTCCAATACCAATGATTGAATTAAGCTTCTTATATGCATTCTTCAGGTTTTGAATACTGTGGTGATGCTTTAGAGCAATGTCTTTTATACGTTTGTGTTTACTCGCCTCTTTAAAATGAAAAGCTGCCTCTTTGAATTGTCCATTGCTCATTGCATACTCGCCTTGTGAAAGATGTAATGCCGCACGAGTAAATTTTGTTTGCTTCATCCCTTGACAGTAGATATCCGCTGATAGTAGTGATTGAAAAGCTTTTAAGTATTCATGTTGATTACCAAGATCAACCGCCACCGCATTTAACGCTAATGAGACATTGCAACCATGTTCTTTACTGCTTTGTCTTTTATAAGCAGATGTGAAGGAACTCAATGATTCATTGTTTTTACCTGCCGCATATTTGGCGTGACCATCAGCTGTGTAAGCATCGATCAGCATATGCTTGGTATAGGGCCCCCCTTTTAACAACTCTTCTGCAATAAGGAATTCTGCAATGGCTATTTCTATATCACCCGCATGGTAAGCTAACGAACCAGAAACATTCAGGAGTCCTGCGGTATCACACGAAAGTACGGGACTTGAATGTGACTGCAAGGCGAGTTTCCCAAACCTTTGCATCAGTATCTTATAGTTGCCAAGTAAGTCATCAATTGTATCTCGTGTAAATTCGTCGTTATTTTCCAAATCTTTGATAAATTGATGGCGGGCAATATATTCAATAATTTTTTGCTGTTTCTGTGGTTCCCAGTCAACTCGCAGTCTCTGTAACAGGGTGAGCGAATACTGGTAATTACTCGATATTACCAAAGCCATGGCCTGTGCAGCCAGTGCTGTCTGTATTAAACTTTCAGTCTTTTCGTTTTTGTTATAATGGTAAGCTGCCTCAGCGTGCTTTAATGTCAAACCAGCGTCATTGTCATACAATGCAATTCTCGATGCCTCCCAATGTGAGACACTACGAAATAAGTTATCAATGCTGGAGGCCGAACCTATAATGTTGGTGTCAGCCAATTTCACCGCTGCCTTGATCCGTCCGGTTGCTATATTGCGTTTAATTCCATGGATAAGTATATAGGAACTGAATTGGCGCAATTGAATTTTCTTTTTAGTTATCGCAGTCGCAGACAGTTTAGGTAACTTTTTAATCCGCCCAATCCGCTCAAATATCCATGATAATCCATTCATCGTCACAATTGCCTCCCTATGTAAGTCATTTTTTACCGCAGAATGAACAGCGTAGGGTGTCAATCGCTCAGTGCTAAAAAGAATAAAAAGAAGGAGAGTAATAGCCAGCATAGGGACCCCAATGAGAAACCTCGAAACACCCTTATTAGGCAGGCTCAGCAAAAATATTACAACCATGATGCCAATTAACAAAACCCAGATTTCTGAACCAGGATTAACCGAAAGTGCACTGTTAATGATATTTTCAAAAGGAGTGGATTTTGTAAAAACTTCTGGCTCAGCAATTGTCAGTTTTGGCGCCAACAATAATGTTGGTTGCTCACAATACTGATGTTCTATTGGTGTTATTTTCATACTGCTACCTCCATTTATTTTTTTTGACATTTTTTCCATTCAGAACGCACGATATACAACCTATAAATTTAATCGGTGTTATCATGTAGTTGAGTGAGCCTATTAAAAACTCTCCCCATTTAAAATACGTTGAGGTAATATTTCTAACGCTGATATAAGCAATATCAATGCATTGAAAACATTTCTATATTATTTAATAATATTTTCTAATGAATTTGTTAAAGATTCTATGGGAAAAATTGCCACAGTTGACGCTGAATCTGTGGCAAAAGGTTTACACTTTTAAGCAATTTGTAACAAAAATGGAAGGACCCATTACTATGGCCAAAGAAAAATTTTTCAGTATTAAAAAAATTCCAAAATGTTATAAAAATGAAATTACATCAACCACAATTTGGCACAATCTGGCTAAACTTATCAATTATTCCTACGAAGGTGATGATAATAAATTTTTTAAATCTTATAAATTTGCTTTAGAAGCTAATTTAGGAGCTACCGACGATCAATCATACCAAAGCTCAGAAAATATTTGCCATCAGTTTCGAGGTTATAAAAATCGTGTCATGACTCCAAAAGCGGCCACACACATTATTTCGGTACTTGGCTTACCGGAAGATGCTTTGTTTCTTCCAGACATAGAGAAAGAAGTGGCTTATGTCTTTGTTAAATGTATGCCACACTATACCGGCAAATTGTATGAAATATTAACTGAGTTTGGTGAGAAAAATGACATACTCGACGAATGCTCAGTTCTTGCCGGTGATTCTGATTTATTTTTAAGGCTTTATGGCACCAGAGAACAAATCAGATTTTTTCTGACCGAGGAGATAAGCTGCCAGGAACAGATTCCTATTCAACGAACGACCACCCATTTTTCGTTTCCGGATGATGTTTGGCAAAAACACCCGATCATCGATCATGTTAATCGCAAAGCCAATCGCCCATATTGGTTGCCAGAAAATTGGATCCCCCCTGAATAACTATCCGCTTTCTCTTGAAGAGAATGCTTTTCTGTCAAATTATCATCATAGAGATACTGGAATATTTGTTGTTAAAAAGTATATGCTTATAATTCAGGAAATTTACTGAATATTTAAGAAAAAGTGATCCCGGTATCCTATCTATTACTTTTTTATCAGCAATTGATGTCATGCCAGTAGAGCAAAAGACATCATTAACTACCATTCATCTAAGTAGAGCTGCTACAATGGATAGTATGCTTTCGGGCAATTATTATGAAAAATTATTCCTTATTAATATTTTTTTTGGCCTTCACCAGCTTTTTTATTCTATGGCTAACCGGTTTAAATCTATCGGCATCGGTTAACTCCTCTGTTGGAGAGCCTCCAGCAGACTTGAAGGCACAAAATGTGGTATTTAAAGGTGTTCACGGCTGGTTTGTGCCAGCAAACAATAATGACTATTGTATTCTTTTAATGCATGGCATCCGCTCTGATCGCAGAGCTATGATAGATAGAGCCAGATTTTTAAAAAACGCGGGCTATGCTTCTTTTTTAATTGATCTGCAGGCGCATGGAGAAACACCAGGGGAGAAGATAACTTTTGGTTATCTTGAATCCGAAAGTGCACGGCTTGCCATCGATTTTTTACGTATCAATAAACAATGCCAGAAGGTGGCGTCTATCGGCCAATCTTTAGGTGGTGCAGCAAGCTTGCTCGGTCAAAAACCACTGAATGTAGACGCCTATATACTGGAGGCTGTTTACCCAACGATAGAGGACGCGATTCGAAACCGATTTGAAGTCCGTATGGGCGGCTTAGCTCATGTGGTTGCGCCATTGTATTATTTTCAAATTCCTGTCCGACTTGGTATTCCTTTAGATGCGTTACGACCGGTAGATGCAATTAAAAATGTTAAAGCGCCGGTACTGATAATTTCAGGTGACAAAGACCGCTATACAACGATTAGTGATTCCAGCAGGCTATTCGCTAACGCTCCGGCGCCAAAAAAGCTCTGGGCAATAGAACGCGCAGGTCATACTGACTTTTATAAATTTTCACCTGAACAATATAAACACACTGTATTGGCTTTCCTTTCGACCCATATCGTCAATGACGCTTATCAAAGGCCATAAACATGGATTAACACGATAGAGGTAACCATGATTTACTCAAAAAATTCTGCCAAGGCTATTATTATTAATAATGATAAAATCCTGTTATTGAAAAAACGCTATGAAGATAACCAGATAAGTTACACGCTCCCCGGCGGTACCCAGGAGCCCGGAGAGACTCTGGAACAGACTGTGGTCAGGGAAGTTTATGAGGAGGTGGCCGCCAGGGTATCTGTTTCAAGATTGATTAATGTCTATGAACATAGTCGCGTGTCCAGAAAAGATCCGGCAATTATAAAACATAAAATTGAATTCGCTTTCCTCTGCCAGCTCGAAGAAGTGTATCAACCACAAATGGGCGTTCATCCTGACCCTCATCAGGTGGCAGTCGAATGGATTCATAATGACTTATTGCCAGAGCTTACACTTTCGCCTGAGCGTTTGAGTGAAATTTTGAGTATCGATTCCTTCACTGAATCAAATATCTATTTAGGAAAAGTATTTTAAAATCGGGTTTGAAGATTATAGCCTAACGATACTAATCGCCCCTGGCTTTTGTTCATTTTCAGCCGTCAGATGATTGCTGTGATACATGGTATTTTCATAAGGAGATGATTATGACAGGCAGTACAAAAGAATATATCGAATTTGTTTTAGATTTACTGGAACCCATCAATGCCATTACTTCCGGACGATTTTTTGGTGGTCAGGGTATATCATGTGATTCAGTGCAATTTGCGATGATAATGGGCAATTCCCTTTTTTTTGTTGTCGATGACAGTAGCAGAGATAAATATATCACCATGGGAACAGAAAGTTTCTGGTATATGAAGAAAACCGGAAAAGTTAAGGTTAACAAATATCATCAAGTTCCCGGAGAGTTATTTGACGACCAGGCTAGCTTATTAGAGTGGGCACAGGAGTCTATTATGATAGCCAGGAAGCTGAAAAAATGAATAATTTTCCTGGCAGAATTAAATCTCAATTTAAGGTCAGCCATTTTGTTCCCGATAAAACTTCATTGGTCGAATGGGATGGTTTCGATGAGCTTGAAAAAAAACAGGCCATTAAATTCTTTGCCGGGAAAAATTCCGGTCATTTGCTGGCGCATTTACGCCGAGGCGAGGCTTATTTCCTGGAAGAATGGACGGTATTGAAACTCGAAGCATTAATTCACTATGCTCGCGCCTATTTTGACTACCTGATAGAGCAATTGCAGAGTGACGTTCCGGATGAAGAATTTATCTTCTTTCTCATGGGTGCTCTCTATCAGATGATCTATATTCACAAAGGCAGTCCCTTTTCCAGAGCCCAAACCGATCTGATTAAAGAGCTGGTACACTATACTTTAAAAAAATCTGAACACAATCCGTTATTTGAGTACTTCAAACACGACATTCACAATAGTGCACAAGAGTTTTTTGCCGAGCTTAATAAGTATGGTGACTGATAAATAAATAATCCTGGAACAGAAAAAACACGGGTAGCGGATTCGTAAAAAGCAACCATTAATAGTTATTACCTATCAATACTTTAGATATAAACGATTTCAATTATAAATAAATTATTTATATAGTGTCTCCTAAAGGCAAGTCAATAACGTCTTGTTTTCAATAACTGATTAAATAATCATTCGGAGCAAGCAATCATGAACAAACAGACTCTTACCACGGCAACCGGTTCACCCGTTGCCGATGACGACAATAGTATCAGTGTCGGTGAGCGGGGTGCGTTAACTTTTGATAATCATTATACTTTTGAAAAACTGGCCCATTTTAACCGCGAGCGTATTCCCGAGCGGGTGGTACACGCCCGGGGAACAGGGGCTTATGGTACATTCAGGGTCACCCACTCACTGAAAAACTATACCATTGCCAGTTTCCTGCAGGATGTCGGACAGCAGACACAGGTATTTGTACGTTTTTCCACTGTCGGTGGCGGACAGGATTCCAGTGATTATGCCCGTGATCCCCGTGGATTTGCCATTAAGTTCTATACCGAGCAGGGCAACTATGACATGGTTGGCAATAACACACCGGTGTTCTTCCTGCGTGATGCCATTAAATTCCCGGACTTTATTCATTCGCAGAAGAAGAATCCGCAGACTAACCTGCCGGATCCCGCTGCCATCTATGAGTTCTGGGCAAACCATCCGCAATCTCTGCATCAGATAACCATATTGATGTCGGATCGGGGTATTCCAGCCTCCTATCGACATATGCATGGTTTTGGTTCCCATACCTTCAGTTTCTGGAATGATAAGGATGAACGTTTCTGGTTCAAGTGGCATTTCAAATCCAACCAGGGCATCCAGTGCCTGACCAATGAAGAAGCCGCCTGCGCCTCGCCATTTGGTGCTCAGAAGGATTTGGTGGAAGCGATTGATCGGGGTGAAAATCCCAGCTGGACCGCCAAGGTACAGATCATGACGGAAGAGCAGGCGAAAGATTATGCCATTAACCCGTTCGATCTGACCAAAATATGGCCCCATTCCGACTTCCCATTGATAGAGGTCGGACAGCTGGAATTGACTCGCAATGTAGACAACTATTTTGCTGAGACTGAACAGGCCTGTTTTGCGCCCAGTAATCTAGTGCCCGGTATCGGCGCCTCACCGGATAAAATGTTGCAGGGACGCTTATTGGCCTATCAGGATGCTCATCGTTATCGGGTTGGAGCCAATGCCAATCAATTACCGGTCAATGCCGCAAAATGCCCGGTACATCATTACCAGAGGGATGGTGCAATGGCCGGCATGTGCTCGGTACACGGCGACATGAGCATTCAGGGTTCCGGGGTCAACTATTACCCCAACGATCAGATCAATGACGGCGCACCGGTACCCGAGCCATCCATTGCTGAACCTCCCATGCCGGTTCTGGAAAATGCCTGGGTGGGACGTTATGGCTTGGCGGATGATGAGGATCACTATAGTCAGGCAGGCAATCTGTACCGCCTGATGGATGATTCTCAGAAAAATCAGCTGACAACCACCATTGCTGACGGTCTGGTGCATGCCTCTGAATCCGCGCAGCAGCGAATGCTAGCGCAGTTTAAAAAGGCTGACCCTGATTATGCGGCGCGCATTCAATCGGTAATGGCTGCTTTAAAAGCATAGTTTCAGTCGCTGTAATATCCAGCCAGGCCTTTTTTGAATTCGCTCTATATTGCTAATTTTTAAAAAGGCCTGGCTGTTATTGAATTTTGATGACATTTGTTTCAGTATTAACCATACTGTCTTTCTGGAACATTAACCATTATAAGAGGCATACAATGAAAATATGGGTAGATGCTGATGCCTGTCCTGTCACTATTAAAGATATTTTATTTCGAGCGGCAAAACGAACCAAAGTTTTAATGACCCTGGTTGCCAATCGTTCCATACAAATCCCAGCCTCTGACAACATTAAAATGCTTCGGGTAGCATCCGGTTTTGATGTCGCTGACAATGAAATTGTTAAACGGGTCAGTGCCGGTGATCTGGTCATTACCGGGGATATTCCCCTGGCTGCAGAGGTCATTGAAAAGGGCGCTCATGCCCTTAATCCTCGTGGCGAATTATATTCAATCGACACGATTAAATCCCGTCTCAATATGAGAGATTTTATGGATACCATGCGCTCCAGCGGTGTGCATACCGGCGGTCCACCACCATTAAGCCAGAGTGATCGACAGGCTTTTGCCAATCACCTGGATCAATTATTAACCCGGCATGCGGGAAACAAGAAGTAATCACATCCCATTACCAAATTTATCGGTTTCGGTCACCCCACTTGCCCGCACAGCTTGCAGAGCAATGGCGTATTCCTTAAGGATGTTCAGTGACCATTGCAGACGTTCACGAATATAACTATCGGAGCGAGCGTCATTGTCACTATCCTTATCATTAAGTATTGATTCTACATCGCGTATTATGACATGTTCCGGTATGTAGCATAGACGACTGTTTTTATAGCTGCTCATTCTTAGCTCTGCGACTGGATAGGCGCCGCCAGCTCCCGCTGATACTGAAACGATTAAAGCCGGTTTATGAGCAAATTCATTTTTGCCAAATAACAGGAAAAAGTTTTTCAGGCCAGCCGGCACCTGGCCATGCCATTCCGGCGTAATCACCACCAGAGCATCACAACTGGCCAGTTGCTCTCTGAGCGGAGTCAAAATGTCCAGCCACTTTTGTTCACCGTCCCAGACACCTTCATCCCATAACGGCAGAGGATTACCTTCCAGGCTGTATAACCAGGTTTCATCGCAAATATCTGTTTCCAGTGTTTTCTGGATGTGTTTGGCGACTTTCAGACTTTGAGAATTTTGTCGGTGACTACCACTAATTATTGCTATTTTCATCTTATCCCTTCCGGTGACTTGCAGTTATCTGTCATGTGATGGGTGCAGATTCTGTTTTTTCAAGCTCAGGGAGGGTATTTCATGTTTTTTCACAGCCAATGTTTTATAATTAGCCGCTTCTTAGCAAACAATTGAAAAAATCATGGTCCCAGTACTCTTTGATAGCAATTTAAAAAGCCTGCCCTTAATCCATCGGGGAAAAGTAAGGGATATCTATGCCGTGGGTGATGAGCATATGTTGATAGTCACCACTGACCGGTTGTCTGCATTTGATGTCATTTTACCCACCGCGATTCCTGGTAAAGGGGCCATTTTAACCAGTGTGTCCAACTTCTGGTTCAAATACTTCAGTACTACCATACCCAATCAAGTGTCCGATATGACCTTAGCGGATGCCATTCCAGATGCTGCGGAACGGCAATTGGTTGAAGGCCGTGCTATTGTCGTTAAAAAACTTAAAGCACTGCCAATTGAGGCCATAGTCCGGGGTTATATTATTGGTTCCGGCTGGAAAGATTATCAGGCCAATGGTTCGGTATGCGGTATTGAACTGCCCAAAGGTCTGCAATTGGCTGAGCAATTGCCACAGGCAATATACACCCCCTCCAGCAAAGCTGCCGTGGGCGAGCATGACGAAAATATTGATTTTGCTGCCACGGTGGCTCTGCTGGGAGAGCAACTTGCAAAGCAAATTAAGGCCGTCAGTCTTGAACTTTATAGCCAGGCTGCAGCCTATGCCCTGCCTAGGGGAATCATCATTGCCGACACCAAGTTTGAATTTGGCGTGGATAGTGACAATCGCCTCACTCTGATTGATGAGGCACTGACACCGGATTCATCCCGCTTTTGGCTGGCCGATGCCTACCAGCCAGGAATCAGCCCCCAGAGCTTTGATAAGCAATATGTACGCGATTATCTGGAGACATTGGACTGGGATAAAACAGCTCCCGGCCCGGAACTGCCCGATGAGGTGGTAAAAAATACCGCGGAAAAATATGCCGAAGCATTACAGAGATTAACCGCCTGAATTTCCTGTAGGCACGTATAAACTGCTTTTGCTCATGCTAAGAGCCATTAGAATTAATCACATTGAATGACCATAGATTTGTCGGAGATAAGAAATGAACTTTGAGAAGATTGCTTTACAGGTCCCTGAAATTTTATTACCTAATAAAGAGGTTGATTTACACAAGTGGTCTGTCGTCGCCTGTGATCAGTATACCTCACAACCCGACTATTGGTCACAAGCGGGTAAAACCGCCGGTACGGCACCTTCGACCCTCAATGTTATTTTTCCTGAAGTGTATCTTGAAGACAGCGATGGCGAGCAACGCATTGAAAACATCAATGGCACCATGCAAAAATACCTTGATGACGGTGTCCTCACGCCAATGTCCAAAAAAGGCTTTGTTCTGGTTGACCGTAAAACCTCACAGGCGCCCTCACGAAAAGGCCTGGTGGTTGCTATCGATCTGGAACACTATGATTTTAACAAGGGCTCGCAAACCTTAATTCGTGCTACTGAGGGTACCATTGTTGACCGTCTGCCACCGCGCATCAAGGTCAGACAGGATGCCGCCATTGAACTCCCTCATATCATGGTGTTAATCGATGACCCCGAGCGTACCGTCATCGAACCACTATTTGCCCAGAATCCTGAATTGCTTTATGACTTTGACCTGATGATGAATAGCGGACATATCAAGGGCTACGCCATTGATACGCAGGAATTAATCCAGCAGGTTGCAACGGCCCTTGAAACCCTGGCATCACCGGACGTTTTTGCCAAAAAATATGATGCTGATGGCAAGGATGTTCTACTCTATGCCATGGGTGACGGTAATCATTCCCTGGCTACAGCCAAAGCCATCTGGGAGAAGATAAAAGCCGATGCGTCTGAGCCACAGTCAGTGATGGATAACCCGGCTCGTTATGCCCTGGTAGAGCTGGTGAATATCCATGATGAAGGATTGCAGTTTGAACCCATTCATCGGGTAATTTTTAATGTCGATCCGCAACAATTACTGCAGGCTATGCAGGCACACTTTGCCAGCAATACTAATACCGGTCAATGCACCATTCACCGTTGTGACAATGAAGCGGATATGAACAACCAGGCACAGGCTGCCAGAGCGGACAATGTTCATATCATACCGTTTAATGATAACTCCGGTTATGGTTATATTCAGCTCACTTCACCCGAATACACTCTGGAGCTGGCCACCCTGGAATCATTTTTAAATGATTATCTGGAGCAGCAGGGCGGCAAAGTAGATTTTATTCATGGCGATGATGTGGTCAATGAACTGGGGATTAAAGAGGGTAATATGGGCTTTTTCTTCCCACCTATTTCCAAGCACAGCCTGTTTAAAACCATCATTTTTGATGGTGCATTGCCCCGTAAAACATTCTCTATGGGCGAAGCGGATGAAAAACGTTTTTATCTGGAAGCACGCCGGATCAAATAGTTCCTTTAGCAGCTTTTCAGGCTTATAACTTCCACCTTGTGCTGATCGATTGACCATTTCAGGTCATAATCATAGACCCGGGTGGAATAAATTTTTTCTATTTTTTTATAGAAATAGGCTCGATGATCAAGACTTAGAAGCTGTCGGATAAATAATTCAATCTGCGGGTATTTCTTACTGGCCTGTTGACAGTCTTCATACGCCTGCTGTGAAAATGACACATCGAAAAACTGTTCGTCAACCAGATCGGTAAAACCACCGCGAGCTTCCGGTATACTGTCGGAATAGGGAATATAGGGTTTGATATCAAGGATCGGGGTTTGATCCAGTAAATCAGCCCCCTTAATATGGATCAGTAATTTGCCACCTTGCTGTTCAATCGAATCCAGTTCCACCAATGACAAACCGATGGGATTAGGGCGAAAACTGGCCCTGGTCGCAAAAACGCCAAAACGCTGCTTGCCATCCAGCCTGGGCGGTTTAACGGTGGTGTTCCAGCCCTTATGCACATGGCGGTGGAAAATAAAACTCAGCCAGAGATGGGAAAAATCCTCCAGTCCCCGGGTCACTTCAATTTCATTATAGGGTGCTAATAATTCAATTGCCGCAGTCGAAGCGGTGACCAGCCGAGCCTGTCGGGGAATGGCGAATTTATCTTTATAGCAAGAATGGACAATACCAATGGTATCAAAGGTATACTGGTTGGCCATTAGGGTTTGGGTAAGGCATTTGCCAAACGACGGGTCTCCTGCAGCAATTCACTGGTGGAATTACCCAGACAGGTAAAATGTCCCATTTTACGGCCTTCCCGGGCATTTCTTTTACCGTATAAATGCAACTTTACATTGGGATTAGAAAGCAGTTGTGACCAGTCAGGCTCGCCATTAGACCAGACATCACCCAGAATATTAAACATCACCACCGGTGATAAAAGATCCACACTTCCGGCAGGCAATCCACACAACATTCTGACCTGTTGTTCAAACTGGGAAGTTTTGCAGGCATCAATAGTGTAGTGTCCGCTATTGTGTGTTCTTGGCGCAACCTCATTGATGAGTAGCCGCTCATCTCTGGTATAAAAGAATTCCACCGCCATAACACCACAATAATCCATTTTTTCGGCAAACAGAGAGGCTTCACCTATGGCTCTATCAATAATGTGTTTGCCGAGACTGCTCGGCACTGCTGTATATTCCAATATACCGTTAACATGATGATTTTCACCGACCGGGTAACAGGTAATTTCTCCGTCAGCACCACGTGCCAATACCACAGAAACCTCTGTTTGCAGATTGACTTTCTCTTCCAGAACACAATTTACTGACCCCATTGCTTCAAAGGCGGCAATGGCTTCATCCAGATTATTGACTATGGCCTGACCTTTGCCATCATAACCGAAGCTGGCCACTTTCAAGATGGCCGTATTACCAATTTGGGTAAGCGCAAAGTCCAGATCATCTCGTTCATAAATTGGGAAAAAACGTGCAGTTTCAAAGCCATTATCGGCCAGAAATGTTTTTTCTGCGATACGATTCTGAGAAATTTCCACTGCCGAAGAAGCGGGTCTGACGGGGATGAACTGTTCCAGCATTTTCAGGGTCGCTGCCGGAATATTTTCAAATTCCGTGGTCACCGCATCACAGTTTTTGGTAATTTGTTCCAGGGCCCAATGGTCTGAATAGGAAGCATGAATGTGTTCATCGGCAATTCTACCGGCAGGGCTGTCTGGATCGGGATCCAGCACAATTACATGATAGCCCATTGCATGGGCAGCCATGACAAACATTCTGCCTAACTGCCCACCGCCCAACATACCCAGTGTTTTTCCTGGCAGAATCATGGTGTAATCCTCATAAAAATGCACATAAATTTTCTATACTAAGACGAATTAAATTCCTGGAAGTTTCATATCTAAAACAGCCTGTGCCTGTTTTTCTCTGAATGCCTGTAGTTTATCAGCTATTTCTTTATCTTCAACTGATAAAATTGACGCAGCATATAAACCGGCATTGGCCGCACCGGCTTCGCCAATTGCAAAGGTCGCCACAGGAATTCCTTTGGGCATTTGCACTATTGATAATAGTGAATCCATGCCTTTTAAATACCGCGAATTAACTGGAACACCCAATACGGGCAAAGTGGTCTTGGCTGCCAGCATTCCAGGTAGATGTGCAGCACCGCCGGCTCCGGCAATAATGCATTTTATGCCTCTATCCCGGGCCTGTTCCGCATACTGATACAATAAATCCGGAGTGCGGTGAGCAGAAACCACTTTGGCTTCATAAGGAATACCTAGATCATGCAGTTGCTGGCAGGCATTTTTCATCACATCCCAGTCACTATTGCTTCCCATCACTACCCCAATACGAGGTCCGCCATCGACGGATTTTTCATTGTTAGTCATAATATTTCATCATTTTTTTTTAAACTGTTAAGTTTAGCTCGAGGCTTTCATTTACCCGAGAGCTTCCAATTTGCTGAAGGCTCTCAATCAGCTGAAGGCTCTTAAACAGAAAAAGGACGGCGATGCCGTCCTTTTTGGTACTGTCGAACCTGAATTGTTAAATCCAGACTCTCTCAAAGAGCCGTATTAAGAGATCTTAGGATCAAGTTCACCACTGACATAACGACCAATCATAGTTTCAAGTGATTGAACATTAATCTTGGATGCATGACCAGCACAGCCAAATGACTCATAACGGGCTTTACAAATTTCTTTCATTGCCTCAGTAGAAGCCTTAAGGAATTTACGTGGGTCAAAGTTTGATGGATTATCCGCCAGAAACTTACGAACAGAACCAGTAGACGCCATACGCAGGTCAGTATCAATATTAACCTTACGAACACCGTTCTTGATGCCTTCCACGATTTCGTCAACCGGCACACCATAAGTCTGACCCATATCACCACCATAGTTATTGATGATTTCTAACCAGTCCTGTGGCACTGAAGAAGAACCATGCATAACCAGATGAGTATCAGGAATACGCTTATGAATTTCAACAATACGGTCAATACGTAAAATGTCACCTTCTGGCTCTTTGGTGAATTTATAAGCACCGTGAGAAGTACCGATTGCAATCGCCAGAGCATCAACACCAGTTTCTTTAACAAATGTTGCAGCTTCTTCAGGGTCAGTCAGTAACTGATCCATGTCCAGCTTGCCTTCGGCGCCGTGTCCGTCTTCTTCACCCATTTCACCGGTTTCCAGTGAACCCAGGCAACCTAACTCACCTTCCACGGAAACACCGCCAGCATGAGCCATTTTGACCACTTCACGAGTAGTATCAACATTGTATTCAAACGATGAAGGCGTCTTCATGTCAGCCATCAGGGAACCATCCATCATGACAGAGGTAAAACCTGACTGAATCGAACGCAAACAAACCGCAGGTTCAGAACCGTGATCCTGATGCATAACAACAGGAATATGAGGATACATTTCTACTGCCGCCTGAATCAGTCGACGCAGGAATGGTTCGCCAGCATAAGAACGGGCACCAGCAGAACCTTGCATAATTACTGGAGAATC
>Ga0316204_10006438_pt1 | contig 18076 bp, 18 predicted proteins | sample 6monrhotite_MG_2_FD_205661 | JGI IMG/M metagenome (GOLD analysis project Ga0316204, IMG submission 205661) | Microbial mat bacterial communities from mineral coupon in-situ incubated in ocean water Damariscotta River, Maine, United States -... | ecosystem: Environmental > Aquatic > Marine >... | reverse complement strand
CAAGCGAGCGCCACCATACTTCCCTCTGGTTCCCATGCTCCTGCGTGGGAACCCATATCTTGCTAAATACTAACTACCGTATACATTCCCACGCAGAGCATGGGAACGAGAAAAACAAAATGAAGCATTAGCGGCCCACACCACCAATCGGCACTATTCCGGCAAGCTGATTTGAGAACTGCCGGTCCGGCAATGCGTCAGCCACCTCATCCAGCCATTCCACCAACGGCTCCCAGCGCACACGATCCGGAGCCGTGCGACTGCCTTCCAACTCATGAATCCCTAACCCCTGCTCGGCGGCGCGGATGTAGTTCTGGCTGTCTCGCAAGGTCGCCACCAGGGGCAATTTCAGACTGGAAAGAAAACGTTCCAAATCCTTAAAAATCAACGTATTCTCCCGCACCCGATTGGCCACCACGGCAAGCCGGGTGCCGGTGCTACGAATTTTGCCCACCAATAACAAATCCTGAATAAAATGTGCCGCAGCATGGATATCGATAGGTGATGCCAACACGGGCAACAAAATGGTATCAACACGCTGCACGTATTCCACCAGAGCCAGTCCTGTCACCCCGGCGGGCACATCGATAATCATTCGCTCCGCTTCCACTGGCAGACGCATCTGAAAGGCGCGGGTGACATCACGACGGCGTTGAAAAGCTGCAATACCATGAATCGCAGGGCGCTCGGTATCACGCAGGCTTAACCAACGCATGCTGGAGCCCTGCGGGTCGTAATCCAGCAGTGCCGTGACACGTCCCTGTTGTGCATAATAACTGGCCAGATTGATCGCCAGCGTGGTTTTACCACAGCCACCCTTAGCATTAAGAACTAAAATACGGTGCATATTTTTATTTTACGGCCATTTACCTTCAAAACCTGAGACTATTTTCTCACTACGCACGCACCGCCAGAACTTGACGTCCGCCGATTCAGTCCATACAGTACGCGCCTGTTTTAGGTGTCCCGAAAACTTTCGTTTACGGGATGAAACGGGAAACTGGTGTCCCTCTCTGCTACTCGCTGGCAGCAAGGTTATTCCAGCGCTGCCCCCGCAACGGTAATTGAGTACGCGGCAGATAACACGCCACTGTGTCAAACATGATACGGGAAGGCATCTGTCGGATCGTATGATCACTCATAAGCCCGGAGACCGGCCTGATGCAATCGTTAACAGTTGCGGCGGGCGACGGTGGCGGGTACTGGCGCACCAACACCAAAATGCCCATTCCCCTTAAAGCCTCCTCCTGCAAAAAATAATACGCGCGCGGGCGTGCGCATAACTTTTTTAGGGAATTTTATGAAGTACTTCAACCTTGTTCCATTAAGTCTTCTGGTAACCAGCGGATTTTCACATAACACCTTTTCACAAACACAAACCGATACCCTGTCACCCATAGTGGTCACCGCCACGCGAAATGCGCAAACCATTGACGACTCTCTGGCTTCAGTCAGCGTCATTACACGGGAGGAAATTGAGCTCACTCAGGCCGAAGACCTGCTAGAGCTGTTAACCGGAAGAACAGGTATCGATATTGTAAATAACGGCGGTAGGGGAAAAGCCAGTAGCCTCTACTTGCGTGGCACAAGCAGTGAGCACGTACTGGTACTGATTGATGGTGCAAAAATGGGTTCAGCAACGTTAGGTTCTATTTCTTTTCAACATCTTCCTGTTTCACAAATCGAGCGCATCGAGATTGTACGTGGGCCGCGCTCCAGCCTCTATGGTTCTGAGGCTATTGGTGGCGTCATTCAGATATTCACCCGAAAGGGTAAAAAAAGCTTTAGTGCCAATGAAAGTATTACCATTGGCCGCTACCGCTCAACACAAATCACCACTGGCGCATCCATGAACAACGCTGATACTTCACTGAGTGTGCAGCTCGGCTACGATGAAACTGGCGGGTTCAGCTCACAAAAAGGCAACGACCCAGATGATGACGGTTATCAAAACACATCGTTCAGTGCCACATTCGGACACAAATTCAACGACCGGATAGCCTTGGATACCAGTTTTATTCAAGCAGAAACAGAAACAGAATATGATAGCTGGGTGCCAACAACAGACTATGAAAGCAAAGATGTCCAACAAGCCACAACGGTCAGGCTGAAGTATACCCCAACTTCAGAATGGGAAATGACGTTTGGCCTGGATCAGGGGCGGGATGAAAGTCAGCAAATTGCCAATACGCTGAAAACAGACCGCTTTGATACCGTTCGAAACCGGGTCTATTTACAAAATGATATAACGCTGAATGACAATGCATTACTCATGCTCGGCTTCGACCGGCAAACGGATACTATAAACAGCAATATCGATTACGCTGAAACATCGCGCGACAATACAGGGGTCTTTGTGCAACATCAGTGGTTTATGCAAAATGCAGATATCCTCTTTGCGCTCAGAAACGACAATAACGAGGCCTTTGGCAACACGACAACAGGCAACATCGCCTGGGGTTATCGCCTTAACCAAACAATGAGGCTTTTGGCCGCCTATGGCACTGCATTCAGGGCGCCAACCTTTAACGCGCTTTATTATCCCATATCCGGCAATCCTGACCTGTCACCGGAAGAGTCTACTTCGTATGAAATTGGCATTTCAGGTACTCAGCATTGGGGGAACTGGAATTTTAACCTTTATCACACCGAGGTCAACGACCTGATCAACTGGGCATGCGTTATCGATTGTAATGATGCCGATTTCTTCAATGACATATGGAAACCGATCAATATCGGCAAAGCACGCATTCGTGGACTGGAAACCGGTATAACAACCCACATTCGAGGATGGAGAATTGCCTCCTCGTTAAGCCTGGTAGACCCGGAAGATGTCAACACCGGAAACAAGCTTCAACAACGTGCATTCCGTACGGCACGCATCGACATTGACAAGAACATCAAGAAATTATTCGCTGGCGCCAGCATTATAGGGCAAGGCTTCCGTTATACCGACACCGTGAATTCAGAAAAACTGGATAGTTATTACCTGATAAACCTGCGCGCCAGTTATGCTGTTTCAAAACAATGGATGCTTCGTTTAAAACTCGACAACGCGCTCAATGAGGATTACGAATTAAAGCAAAGCTACAACACTGCGGAGCGCAGCATTTTTATGACGTTATCTTATTCAACGCCATAAAATGCAACCCAGAAAGCCAAGCGTTTGAGACGACTGACGAGGTGTTAATATCACCTCGTCACACTGGCGCAGGCCAGTGTCCAGGGGTTTCAACCTCTGGATTCCGGCCTGCGCCGGAATGACGGTGTTTGCAGCGGGCTGCGGGGATTCATATCTTCCACCTAGCCTGTTGCTAACAGTCATGTAACTCATACCGAAATCACCCTCAGCGTTAAGAAATAGAAATGAATGAATTCCTTTCGCTCGTCTGATTGACAAAAATAGGTTAACGGCCTAACCGCCGCGTTATTGATTCAGGAATTCCTGATGTCAAAATAATTTTATTATTTGGGGATTTTTTGAACACATGATAATGATTTAATTCCTTAACCAAATATTTTACTGTTTCCAGGTTTTTGGTGGATCTGCCAGGAAATAATAGACTACAAAATACCAGTGCTTTCCTGATTGCCATAAAGGCCGAAGATACTCCAAACCCAACAATACAAACAAAAAGCAAGATTTTTATATATGCTAAAAATACTTCTCTCCCATCAGCACTTGAATAACTTGAAATCAGCGTATTCAGGTTCTCCCCAGCCCCAACCGAAAGAACAACGATTATAGAACAAAGCAAAACAAACAGCGTTAATATGCGAGACTTTGCATTATCTTCATATATAAAATTAAATGCTTTTTCTATCCTGGTTTTGTCATCAGAAAATTCATATGCTCTTTTTATCATCCCATGAATCATCTCTGACATTGCTGAAAAATCAGTTCGGTCACATGCAAAATATTTTTTCAACAACTTGACCTTTGCCTCACCCAACGACTTAAAGTCTTCTCCAAACTCTTTGCTAATTGAGTTTTTTATTTTATCATTTTTTGTTTTTTTACATATTACAATTGAAACGACTAGGAAAAGCTCGCTGATCATTGCCATCACGAACCATTTATTCCATAGAGATGCCTTGCCTGCCAAGCTAATATCGTGGAAAATTAATGTTAATGTTCCAATAAAAATAAGCGTGAAAAAAACAATCATATATAAATATATATTTCCAAACGAACCATACGCCTGAAATGACTCAAGTCGCATGTAGTAATCATTAGCTATTCGATATAATTCTTCCATGTCGCCCTCTTCTTCCTTGATAATCAAATATACCCGGTTATTCTGGCAGGTCTTCACCACTTCGGCGCACAGCCTCAATGTGCTCACACAACACCTCTGCACCCTGTAAAATACGCGGCGTATGACGTTGAATAATATCTGGGTTAACGTAAAACAAATGATTATTTTTCACTACCTGCAAGGCAGGCCAATGCCGCCAGCTATCTTTCCAATCGGGATGATTGAGCGCCGAATTACCTGCCACAACCACTTCGGGATCTTTCCGCAGCACCGCTTCAAAACTGATTTTGGGGTCCAGCGTTGGCAGGTTTGCAAACACGTTACGCCCGCCACACAGCTCGATCACCTGACTGATGATATGTTCACCATTAATCGTCATCAAAGGCTGATGCCAGACCTGATAAAATACCGATACTTCACGGGCAGAGCGGTATTTGCTGCGCAACTCTGCCAGCTTGCGCCGAAACGTCGCGCTGGCCGTATTGGCAACGGTTTCAGTTGCTGTCAGTTTGCCGAGACGCTTGAGGTTGGTTGCCACATCTTCCAGTTGCCGTGGCTCGCTAAAAAACACCGGGATAGACAGGGTTTGCAACTTTTCCAGTGCAGCGGCCGGATTGGCACTCTGCCAGGCAACGATCAGATCCGGCTGCAAGGCCACAATAGCTTCCAGATCAAAGGCATTGTAACTACCCACCCTCGGCAGTTTTTTTGCCGCCGCAGGGTAGTCACTATAAGATACTGCACCAACGATGCGTTCTCCAGCACCTGCGGCGTACAACAATTCGGTGACGTGGGGTGCAAGACTGATGATACGCTGCGCGGGCGCGGCCAGCGTGACGGTACGGCCAGCATCATCCACCACACTTATCGCGGCAGAATAACTATAATTAGCAACAACACTCAGGATCAAAGCACCAAGATGCAAAAAAACCAGCCGACTATGAAACACGTATCCACCCCGTTTCCAATGCAAAAAACAACCATTAGTATAAAACAATGAGCAGCGAACTCATTCTTGGCGGCGCGCGCTCAGGCAAAAGTGCGCTGGCCCTGCAACGTGCCCAGGCGAGCGGCAAAGCAGTAACATTTATCGCTACGGCCAGTGCCGGAGATGCAGAAATGGCTGCACGCATCAAACGCCATCGTGCCGAGCGTCCGACGCACTGGACGCTGGTGGAAGAACCCATCGCGCTGGCGAAAGTGCTACAGCAACACGCCTCACCACAACATTGCCTGCTGGTGGACTGCCTCACCTTGTGGTTAAGCAATCTATCAGGCAACGAAGGCTTTGATAATCAACAATTTATCCAGCAACGTGACGCCCTACTTCAGACCCTGCCACAATTACCAGGAGACCTCATTATGGTCAGTAACGAAGTCGGCCTGGGCATTATCCCGCTAGGGGAAATCTCGCGCCGCTTTGTAGACGAAGCCGGTCGCCTGCATCAACAGCTGGCCACCCTCTGCAACCGGGTTACCTTCGTCGCTGCTGGCCTGCCACTCACTCTCAAGCCCCAACACTGACTAAAGCCAAAAGCCCGCTGTACGATACAGAGACCAGCGGTTCCTGTTTTTCGATCAACAGTAACTGAGCAGAATCAACTAAATACGCGGTAACATCATGAGGTACAAACGATGAGTATTTCTGCCCTGCACAGCGGCATTAACGGTATAAATCAAGGCCTAAGCAATATGCGTCACAATGCGTCGAGCATTGCACAGGCGGTTAATAATGGCATTGGCAACAGACCGGTTGAACAACCCACAGAAATGACCTCTGCGTTGGTCAATCTGAAGCTGGATACCTTGCAAATACAAGCATCCACTAAAGTGGTCGAAACCGTGCATGAGATTATTGGTAGTCTGCTGGATGTCACCGCCTGAAGGCTAGCGAATATCGCCGTATGACCTCAAGTCCAGCAAACTAATCAGGTCGGCAGGAAGTCGATAGGATACGTTACTACCATCACTTCAACATCCCGGGCACCAAAATTCAGCAATTTCACCCGCGAAGCGAGTCTGTTTTCCAGCCGTTTGTCATTCAACTCACTGGAAACCACTTTGCAGGATACCACACGACCAGAGGGTGCAATGGTAATCTCCAGCACTACCTTACCTTGCAAAGTGGGGTCCTTACGCAAGGCACGACTGTATAACGAATAAATCGCGCCTTTATTTTTATCAAACACCAACGAAATTTCTTCATAACTCCGTGAAGGTTTAGAGGAGCCGTCGCGGCCTGTTACCTGTGGTCCTGCTTTGGCGACTATGGCCACCGGGCTTTCCACCTGCGTGGTTTCCCGTCCGGCAAGCGCACTGCGGCCCACACCACTACTCAGGCGTGATGTATCAATACCACCACTACCTGCCGTGCCCGAAGTCAGGATATTACGTTTCACTACCTTGGCCGTGGTCGCACCTTTTGCTAAAGGTTTGCTTTTATTTAAAGCCGAGGTAACCGGCTTGTCACGTAAATCAGCCAAGTCATCAGCAAATGCCAGTAAACCTGACGATGCTGCCTTTTTTCTCGCCTCGGCAACCTGATCAACCTTTGGTTTTTCTATTTTCTTTTTCGGCTCTTCTTTTTTCTTTTCCTTCGGTTTTTCTTTCTCTTTCGGTTTTTCTTTTTTCTTCTCTTTCGGTTTTTCTACCTTTTTCGGAATGGGTTTAGGTTTGGGTTTTTGTTTTTCCAGCAGCAACTGGGCCAAACGTGGTGGTAATTCTTCGATTTTATCTTTGTCGACTTCGGGCACGGGAATCCACGGGATGACCACACTAAAAACAAACGTCACTGCCAGAATAGTTATGACAATTTTTTTGAGCCGCCCATCATCCTCTTCGAGACGAGTCCACGGCAATATAAATGAACGATACATCAATACAGACACGAGTTAGCCTTTATCCCGTTTGCGTAAAACAGCCAGCGAAATATTGGTGTAATTCGCCTTTGTGCAAGTCAGCATAATTTTTTTCAGCAAAGCGAAGGGGATTTTTTTATCGCCCATAATGGTGACTTCACGTAAAACCGGCTTCCCATCCACTGTTTCAGTCCTCACTTTACGCGCGGTTAAACGTAACAATTCATCTTTTAGCGACTTTATTTCAGGACTTTGGGAGCGCACCACATCTGCAACCGAGGCAATTTTTCTCCCCTGCACCACAATATCAGTAGCGCTCACAACAATGACCACCGTTTCCTTGGGCAACTGATCAGAGACAGATTCAGGAAGCTGAATTTGTTTTGCATTTGGCAAATCCTGTACTGACGAAGAACTTACCAACAGGAAAAATACCAAAATTGTAAAAATGTCCATCAAGGACACCATGTTCAACGAGGCGGCACGCTTGGTACGCGCATGGTGACGCGACATGCGTTTGGCGCGGCGTGACACACTCATGATGCATCACCTGGTGCGTCACCAATGGCAATTTGTGGAAACAGTTCTTTCTTCACCACAGATGCCGCTTCTACCACTTCAACCTCACGAACGGTATCCATGGCCTTGACCAAAAGCTCATACTCAGTATCCGGCTCAAGTAAAATACTAATATTTTGTTTCTTCGGAAATCGCACTTTTACTTTTATCAAATACTCAGAAAGTGCTGAAAAGTCATGTTCACCATCAATTTTTTCAATGACTTTCAGTACACCACCGATAGTATCCGCGACAACCAGCTTGTCTTTGCGCACAATCACTTCAAAATTGCGTACTTTTTTCTGGTCTTTGTTCGCTTGAGATTGTGCATCCGGGGGAAGATTGAGCTCTAAAATACTGAGCTGAGAAAATACCGCCGAAAGTAACAGGAACGGGATCAGCACCACCATCAAATTCATAAAGGCGGTAATATTAAGTTCCGGCACCTCGCGATGTGCGCGCCTGACACGAGCTCTTACAGACATACGAAATCGTTCCGCTTAATCGACACTACGCGCAGTTTTTTTGCTGTGCTCGGTAATCGAATTCAGGAATTTAACCGTCGCCATTTCCATGCTATCGACTATCTCAGTTGTCTTAGTTTGCAACACAGTAAACATCAACAATAGAGGAATCGCCGCCATCAAACCAAAGGCGGTAGTATTCATGGCTACGGAAATACTGGCAGAGAGCAAGTCAGCCTTATCAGCCGGGTTTGCATTAGCCACTGCGGTAAAGGCCTGGATCAGACCAATAATGGTGCCCAACAAACCTAACAATGTCGCAATATTGGCATAGGTCGCCAGATAATGGGTGCGCTTTTCAAGACGTGGGATGACCTCCATCAGTCCTTCTTCCATAGCGATTTCAATATCATCACGGCTTCTGGTCATCTGCAAACGACTCAGGCCATACGCCATAATTTTGCCGACTTCAGATCTTGAGCGGCTGCTTAACGCCATAGCCTGTTGATAATTATTGGCCTTCATCAGTGGCGTCAACTTATCCCACATGCTGCGATTCGTTTGTTTTGCAATCGTCAGATACAAATACCGTTCAATTGCAATTGCTGCGCCCAACGCAAACACCAACAGAATGGGATACATAAACACCCCACCCTCCTGGAAAAATTTCACGATCGCGTTAAAGACATCCATACTTTTCTCCTCACATCACATAATTCGATTTTTTACGCTGCCCGCTGGTCGGCGCCACACACTGTGTATTTATTGCACAACAGAATGGCGCTCAAGCATGCCACAAAGCACACTCATCTTGGCTGACTCAGCTCACAAAACCCTGCACACGAAAACACACTGCACATGGCGGCATTTTAACGATATTCTTGAGTTTCTGGTAGCAAACCGGGAAGGTTACGTCACTTAAAACCTGTACTGCACTTATATTCATATTATTAAATCACTATTTTTAGCTAGTTGTTTACTCACGACCAGTAGCTAGCGTTTGCACCCCAGCACCGTACAACGTGTCATAGTATTCAACTTGACGTCGAAACACATCCCTGTCCAATGCTTCAAAAGCGGTGTCAAAAGAGTTACTGCCAGCACCACCTTGCAACAAACCCAACCGTGTACTTTTCCAGGGAACGACATACAAAATCTTGGGTAACTCACGACTACCCTGAATCGCGGTTTCATCCAATTCAATTCTATCGGCGGTAAATGCATTGAGAGGTAACAATGCAAATAACAGAAAGCAGGCAAGAAAAAGAAAACGGATCATTTTTTGACTCTGCGACCTAAGTCGACTATCCATTTTTTAACTTCGTCATCTACTTCTGGCGTTAACTTTTGATACTTTTGATAATGCTCCAACGCTTCCGGCAATTTACCCATATACAATTCCAACAAAATACCGAAATTAAGATGAGCATAAGCGTAATCGGGATCAATCTGCAAGGCCTTTTCATAATGGGCCTGCGCTTGTTTAAATTCACCGGCACTACGACTGATAATTCCCAAATGGTTCAGACTCACTACATTTTTCGGATTGATTTGTAATGATGCCTGAAAAGCGGTTTTTGCTTTTTCCAATTTGTTTTGGTGAAAATACAAAATACCCAGGTTTGCCTGTGGTCCGGAATAATTTGGGTGTTGAGTCGTTAATTGCTGCAATGTCTTCTCAGCCTGAGCAGTCCTTCCTTCCCGCATTGCTGATAAAGCAGTTTCATAAGATGCTGCAACCTTAGGATCAACCTTTGGCAATTCTTTTTTAGAAGGTACGTTCTCCTCCATCGCCACGTCATCATGAGTCGGCTCAGTAGTTACTGCACAGGCCACCAATGACAAAACAGCGGTCACAAAAAATAAACGGCCAGCATACTTCACAAGTTTTTTCCCGAAACAGGGAATAGATGAATATTGCATTATAAATATCTTTCTAATCACTTTTTTCTTAATAAAGATACAGAGCTGCCGATTCGCTTTTCTCAGACTTGGCGTAACGCACAGGGTTCAACTTACGCAACTCCACAAAGCTCTTTTTTACCCATTCATCAAACATACCTTCACTGACACGTCCAACATTCGACTCGTGAATGTTAATCGACTTCTCTTCAAAGGGATAGGCTTGCTCTTCCAATAAAATGTCGTATTGCTCAATTTCTTCTTTGGACAAACCTTCCGGGCGTTCCGATCGCATCAATTCCCGCCCAAACTCATTATAAATTTCTGCCAGCCAGTAAACAGCAGCAGTGGTCACCTCAGCAATCCCGTAATCTGCCGCCAGAGTAAAAGCATCTACGGCTTCTTTCATCTTCTGTTTTTTACGCGCCAAATTCTGCTTCAGCGGCCGCACCAATTTGACCTGCCGGAAAGACTGGAGCACCGGTTCTGCCAACTCAAAGGCCGCCTTCGCCGCCAGATACTGCGTTCGTGGCGTGCTGTCGCTACCGGCGTTTTTGTCGCGTTGAATAATCTCATTTAACCAGTGGCGCCGTTCACCTAATTGACCGGCCTTGCCATAAATAACGGCCAATTTATGGCGTGCTTCAGTCGCCTGCTCCATGGGCTGTGGAAACATACTCACATAACGCTTATAGATCGCAATAATCTGTTGATCACTGCCTGCTTCTTCATACAATTCTGCGGCCTGCCACAGAGCGGCGCGTTTGATTTCCGGGTCAGATTTATTTTCGGCCATTTTTTCCAGTTCAGCCGCTGCTTTAAGCGGCTGTTTGTTTTTCAAATAGGCCTTGATCAGATTGTCAGACACTTTCACCGCTAATGGATGCGCAGGGTTTTTATCCCGAAATGCCAAAAATTTGCTAATAGCGCCACTCCAGTTTTCAGCCCCCATCAAACTAGCGGCAATATCAAATTCTGCCGACTGAATAACCGAGGAATCCGGCGACACTTGTTCAACCCGGGAAAACTGGGCAATCGCACCTTGTAAATTGCCTTTTGATTTCAGGTACTCACCCTGTTTGTATACCGATGCAGCCAACCCGTCTTTTAATGCCTTATGGCTCGCGTCATTCGATCCTGTCAAACTCAAAGCCACCTTGTAAGCCACTTCAGCTCGCGTGTAATCACCTTTTTCGAACTCTGCGCGCGCGATAATTTTCCATGCTGTACGCCGCGTTTCAGACTTAGGTGGATGCGACAATTCCAAAATTTGTCGCGCCGCCACTGCTGCCTGATTATATTTTTTCAGTGTAAACATATCTTCCGCAGCCCTGGTCAACACTTGCGCAGAACGTTTATCACCGGGAAAAGTTTTGCCGAAACGCATGGCACTACCCACAGCTAGACGGCTCCAGATTGCTTTTTGTTTCCCTTTTGCTCTTTTTTCTGCCTCACCATAGGCCAGCAATGCTGCATAACCCGCCTCTGCATCCTTACCAAACCGCACATAACGGTAAGCAGTCTTTTCATATTCCTTGGCTGCTTTTTCAAAGTCACCAGACTCAAACAAAAGTTCTGCGTAAAGGAAATTTAGTTTTTGTGCGTTTTTGCTCTGACCAAACCATTTCAAATGCTGTCGATACCAGATAAAAGCCGTCTGGTAGGCAACAGCCGTTTTGCTTTTTTGGGCTTCTGCATGAAGATGACGCACAACATCTTCCGAATTCTCCCTTACCGCCGTCTTTAATTGCGCAAGAATAGTATCTTCATGCTCCTCATAACGTTTCCAGTAAGCACCATTAATACGATAGCGTTTAATAAAGGTACGTTTTTCTTCGATCAAGACACTGGCAAAACCAGCCGCAGTGTAAGTTTCTATTGCCTTCAAATCGAATTCAAAGGCCCGCTCATGCATGGGATAAGCCTCCGAAAAGGCGTGATAGGTTTCTGCCGCATCCCGTATCCGGTTCTTTTTCACATAAAATTCCGCCAGATTACGATAAACCTGGATTTCATATTCGCGCTGTCCATTTTTGTCAAAATAGGGTTTGATCGATTTTCCACCACCCAATTCGTTAAACGTGAGCGTCACAATACGAAAGACATCATCGACTAATTCTTTATCCCCACGGCTCAGCTTACTAGCCGCCGCCAAGCCAACAGTCGGTTTTAATTTTCGGTCTGCAAGCGCAAAGAAGGCTTTCAGTGCCTGCTGATAACGCTCTTGTTTGAACAGGGCCCAACCCAGCTTTGTCGCGGCTTTTTCGTAATAGCGTGAAGCGGTACCCATCGAAACAACCTGAGCATAAGCTTGCTCAGCCAATTTGAATTTTCGCCAATCAAACAATAATTCACCACGCCGGAATTGCAGTTCATCGCGATTTCCAGCGCGCGGATTCAGAACCAGTAAACGATCCAATGCATCTAGCGCTTTTTCCTGTTGACCCGCTTGTTCATAGGCTTTGGAAAGCTGATACAACAATCCCGCAGAGTGTCTGCCACCCGCCGATAATACCAGAGCATCTTCATATAATTTGATGGCGCCACGAAAGCTCGCTTCACGTAATATCTGTATATCAGTACTATCACTGACATCGCCTTCTGCGAAGACTTCCATCTGTTTTTGAAACCGTTCTTCACTGCGCTCCATTTCCAGATCGGCTAATCGTCGCATGGCTTCGATTTTTTGTGGGTCCTCTTTAGCCCCCGACATGAACTCCCAATAATTATCCATTGCTTTGTTACGGCTACCTGCAATAGAAGATTCGGTGTCAATTTTAATATCCAGTTCACCAAGATCTTCGAGGGTTTCCTGTTTTTGGCCGCCAGCACACCCCACCAGTGCCACAATGGGTAACCAACACAACAACCGCATACTCATTGTTCACTACCCCAGCGTTTGGATGCATAATCATACATCTGCGCCATGGAAAAACGAGCTTCACTGGCATAACCCAGCAAGCGCTGCTTGCGGCGTTCCAATGATTTCTGCGCCAACACTTTGAGATGTGTTTGCACTCGTTCTAGTACTGACAGCAATTTGTTTTGCAAATCCACCACCTTTTTTTCCAGTTCACGTCGGTGTGCTGGTTCCAAACCTTTGGCATCATCAATCTGTGACGACCATTGCTCCAGACGCCCCAGCGACAGTCGTAGCTGCGCATAGTTTTTCAGGGTTTCCTGAAATTCATTCGTTGCGAACAATTGCCACAAATAACGTCCACCCGGTGTGTTGGGCAGGTCCTGCACCAACCAGCGTTGCTCCACAGGTTGGCTGGCTACGGCACGTGCCAGTTCATCTGCTAATGCGCCACTATTCACTGCGACTTCTGCTTGGCGCACTTGCTCCACTTCCGCTTTGAATTTTTCCAGTGCCAGTTGGTAATATTCCAGTGCCTGCTTAAATGCTTCGAGCTTGCCAAAGGCAAAAGGCACGGCCAACAGGCCATCCTGTACCGCAGGGTCACTGGCATCCATTTTGCTCAGTTTCAACCAGGGCACCAAAGATTTTTTGTGCAATTCCTTGGCGGAATAAACACGTCCCAGACCCAGTAGCGCCCGGCTGGACATGGGTCCCTGCAAACGTGTTTTTACAAAATACTGTTGAGCCTTTTCCGGTTTATTTTTATCCAGGTAATAATACGCCAACATCAAATTAGCCTTATCACGCAAAGCGCGGCTTTCTTCCGTATCTGCCGCCTCGGAGCCCAACTCTTCCAACAACCTGCGACCTTCCTCTTCCTCTCCCTGTCGGAATAGCGCCACACCCAGATTGAAGCGACCATACGTCGCCCACACAGATTTTTCACTGAGTTGCTGTACCAGGGATTTCTTTCCCAACTGGCGCAAATTAATCTCAGCTTGATCAAAATGCTGTTGCTGCATCAGCACCATCGCACTCAACAGTAGGCGTTCTTGCTGTGCCTGACTGGGCAATTCTCCGCTGATGCGTTGCAACGATAACAGCGCTTCATTCATTTGTCCGTGCTGGTACTGCACCTGAGCCAGACTCAACCAGGCCAGGTTTTTTACCCGCTGCGGTTGATCACTATTGCCCAAAGTTTCAAAGATTGAAGCTGCCTTGTGATGGGCGCCATTGGCAAGGTACATACTGCCCAGCACCAGCTGTGCTTGAGCAGACCGATACTTGATGTGCCCTTGAGCCAGATCAGCCTCCAGCCGGATAATGGCTTCAAAAGGTTCACCCATCAGCAAATCAAATCGTGCTGCACGCACCAATGGGTCTTCAATACGATCCCACACCACTGGCGCCGCTGCCAAAGTCTGTGCATTCAATAACAGGCAAGCCATACCAAGCAGCATGCTTTCCAGTACGGGCAGCCGGACGTGGCCCCATTTATTCATGCGGCGCAATAGCACTTATTTCCACTCCTTGAGTGACATTTCAGGAAAAGGTTGGCTTTTACCCGGAACAACCCGCAACTCCACTACACGGCGTCCCTCACCAGAAGCCATCACCAATGTAGATTTGCGTTGAAAGTCGGGATCTTTAGGTACGTGCCCCATCATCGATACTGTGAGTTTGTGTTGACCGACAGGCACATTGTCCCAAAACAGTCGATGACTGCCGCCCTGTTTCAGCGCGGCCAGCTCAGTTTCGGTGTACTGATGAAAGGCAACCATGCGTTCATTAATTTGCAACTGAATGGCTTCTAACTGGAAAAATGGACTGGGGTCTACCGCTACCAATACCAATAACCGGGTTTGAGGTGATAGTTTCTGCGCCTCTTCCAGCACCAGCATTTCGGCACCCAGAGCGGTGACCTCATTAAGAATGCGTTCGGCGGAAGCATCCAGCTGCACAAAGCGTTTTGCTTCGGCTACAACACCTTCAGTTTCATCAGCCGCGTGCGCCATGCCTGACATCGCCAACCACAGGCCCACAAGACTCATACCCAAAAACGCGGACCATCGCCACACTACTATTACTTTTTTCATACTACTCCGCTCAACATACCGACTGCGTGAGCATACCCCATCAGCTCAAACAACCCAATGCCAGTAACGGATTACCAGGAATAACACGCTAATATACCGGTAAAACCTACCAAAGAAATATGGGGTATTACCCGTATTTTGGGTTTTTTCTCACGCAGCTTGTGTAAAATATCCGGTCACAGGCAAAAATTAAACATCTTCACAAGGTGTACCGACAACGTCTTTGTACCAAGGAAAAAAACCTTCAACACCGGAGGGGCATTTACCTCCATTTTACCGGCTGTGGCAACTATACAGTCAGACATACTAAGCATTTACATGCAAACTCAGGCTGTTATATCGGCATGTACACACTGTTTTTTAACCTGTTTCTCCTTTGATCCAGAACAAGACAGAAAAGGAAATAGCCTCTCCTAATGTTTCAGACCAATGAGCACAATGGCCCGGTTGTCTACGTGACAAAACAACCGCACAGCGTAACGCAATCTGCTACCCCCGAGACAAACGCAGGCTCTCATGCGCGCAACAAACGCAAACCCCTGTTTGGCGTTTTTTCGGTGAAGTTTATTGCCTATACCAGCGCCGTAGTGATTATTATCCTGTTTTTATCCGTCACCATCACCAATCTGTTGCTGACTAAAGCCTATTATCAGGATTCGGGAAACAACGAATTCAGCCAGCGACTGGCCGACAAAGCTCGCACGCTGGAGTCACAACTGGCCTTTTTTCAGCAAATTGTCGACCATGTGGCCACCCAACCCACCGCTCAGGATATTCTCGAAAACAAAGATGATACCAGCGCCCAGACCTGGGCTTTGCAAATGCGCCGTTTTCTACCTCAAGCCATGGGAGTGGCTTTCCTCAGTAATTCCGGGCAAGTGATGGGGGCACCCGCCGATGCACAACTGGGCCCGCAAAGCCTCACTGATCTCGCCAAACTCAGCCAGGGTGAACCCACTAAAATGCCTCCGGTGCATAGGCTCACGGCCAGTACCAGCCACTTTGATCTGATCGCTCCGGTGCTGGACAAAACCGGCGTCCCATTGGGTATAGTATTCGTCAATTTCGGCCTGACAACCCTGCAACCTCTGCTGCGAAACAATACCAACAACGGACAAAAACTGGTGCTGCGTGATGGCAACAATAACGCCATTACTCAGCACGACCGGCTCGGCAACCCTGACGAAATACGTCAACTGGAAATAACCCTTGAAAACAGTGACTGGCAACTCAGCCTCACCGAAAGCGCCGAACGTTCGGTACCCAGCTTTTTAAGTCTGGCGATATTTAACATCTCTGCCCTGCTGCTCATTGTCGGCACCATCGCCTTCATGGTGCGTTACACACTGTGTACCCTGAGCGCCGATTTTTCACAAATAAAAACCCTGCTCAACAATCTGGCAAAAGGTGAGTCACGGGTAAAGAAATTTGACACCCCACAATTACGTGAAACCGCAGAAATTCTACCCGCCATCAGTCATATTCAACACGGCCTCGACAAAAAACAGCGGCTACTGAAAACCCAGCAACTCAATGACGAGATCACTGGCCTGCCCAACCAGCGCCAGTTTGATCACGAGTTTGCCCGCGCCTACTATTTTGCCCGTCGTGGCACACCCGTTTGCGTGGTGAGGTTGCATGTACAAAAACTGAACAATCTCAATAGCAAGCAAATCAACCAAGTGCTCAAATTACTGAGTAAAACCCTCAAGGCACATGTGCGCAAAGTGGATCACATCGCTCATCTCGATAAGGATCAATTTGCATTGCTGATGTTTGGTATGACTGCCAACGGTGCCACTCCCTGCCTGGAGCGGCTGCATAAATCCTTCTTTGAACAGCAACTGCGACATCCTGAAATACCGGACACACTGAACTGCGATCTTTTTTGCGGCTATACACTGATCCATCCCTTGCGCGACAACAGTGCCGCCAACGTGCTCAAACGCGTTGAACAGGCACTGGCCGACGCGCAAACACTCACCAAACACTGTATCATCGCCGCATGATAGTGATTTACGACCGTAAAGGTCTTTGCACCTTGTTAACACTGGAACTGAGCAGCCTGCACGGAGCCGACCTGCGCGAAGCCAATCTGGAAAATGCCAATCTGGTGCAATATGACTTGCAAGATGCCGATCTGCGTGGAGCCAATCTTACTGGGGCCGATTTACGCCTGACCAACCTCAGCGGTGCAGATTTACGTGGTGCCAATCTCACGGCTGCCGAACTAATGGGGGCTAACCTGGACGGAGTGAAAGCTGACGGCCCGTTGCTTCCTATTACCTGATAACGCCAACAAAAACCGGAATCCACAGGGCCTAACAATACGACTTTATTAATTGTTAATACCCCCTGGTATCAACCACTCCGCCTCACGCGCCTCGCCCAACAGCAAACACCGCACTCTGGTAATACCAGCGAAGCAAGACAAAATCAAAAAGGCCAAAGCATTAAATGAGCAGTAAACGTCCATCGAGCATTGTTCTTTGGTGACCTTGGCACAACACCCAGACGCACTTTCACCAAAAGCAGGCGCGTTTAGGCAACATCGGGACATGCGGCGAATGTGGCAGTGCCATTAAATCATCGTTTACATCGAAGATCCGCTCTCACCAGGAAGATACTTACCCGCTGGCTGTGGATTCCTGGAAATAGGGTGTTTATACTCCGAGTGCTCTTTTTTATTATTTTCGAGTCAAAATGCCAGAGTTAATACACACTTTATAGTAATGAACCTCATGAAGCATGGATTTTATTTCGGCTTAAATTTTGATAAGCGGTCTTAATTGCTTCTAATTAAAACAAGGATTAATAATATGAGTAATAATGTATACGCGTCTTATAACGGCTCCCAACTTGGCTTTACTGTAAGAGATCTTGGTTTGGATCAAACCTCTTTTTCTAACCTTGAGATTGATATTAATAGTATTGCCTCAGGAGAAAATGGGGATGTGTATCTCGCATCCAAAAACCACCTGTATCATTACAAGGCAGATGGAACACTTATTACCGATATGACGTTTCCAGATGAGAGTATTAACTATACCAATGTCGTCGTTCATGATAATCGGGT
>Ga0316204_10006437_pt1 | contig 18079 bp, 13 predicted proteins | sample 6monrhotite_MG_2_FD_205661 | JGI IMG/M metagenome (GOLD analysis project Ga0316204, IMG submission 205661) | Microbial mat bacterial communities from mineral coupon in-situ incubated in ocean water Damariscotta River, Maine, United States -... | ecosystem: Environmental > Aquatic > Marine >... | reverse complement strand
TGCGGCAGGCTGGCGCAAAACTGGTCGAATTCCTCACGCGTCATCGCGTCTCTACTCCATCCCGCCGCCGGCATGACCCGGATCCGGTTGTTAAGGGTAAATCTCAGCCCGCGCAGAATCGCTTGGGGCACCCCTTGGAAGCGGTGACAATCGCAGAGATGCGGCGGACCTGCAAGGCAATGGGCCCGTTTCTTGCGCTGTAAGTCCGGTTAGAGCGGAGGCGCGCCATGAGCGTTTCAAACTGGACCACAATTTTGTTTGCAGGGCCGCACGGGCGGTTGGAAGACCGTGCCAACAACTTCACCGCCATTCGAACCGCCTTTGCTTTTCTGGTGCTGGCCGGACACGCCATAATGCTGCCCATGGGCTTGCCGATCTACGGCGTTTTCCCTGAAATTGTGGACGGAGCTGTCCAGTTCGCTCTCGACGGGTTCTTTGTTCTTTCCGGTTATATGATCGCTGCCAGCATTATGCGTTCGGGCGATATGACGCATTACGCGCTGTCACGGATGTTCCGGATTTTCCCCGGATTGATCGCCGCGATGCTGTTCCTTTGGTTGGTCGTCGGTCCATTGTTTACGTCCTTGCCGCTGGGCGAATATTGGAGCCAGAGCCAGACTCTGCTCTTTCCATTCCTTATCGTTGGACAGGGCGACCCGCAGGCGAGCCTGCCGGGTGTGTTCGCCACCCATCCCCTGACCGATATGAATGGTCCGTTGTGGACGATCCGCTTTGAGCTTCTCGCATATCTCGCGGCGGGTCTTCTGGCGGCCATTGGATTGTTCCGGAATAAGTGGGGCATATTGGCGATCTTCGCGGTGGTGGCTTTGGTCTCTGACCTGTTACCGGTCTTCCCATATTCGGGAATAGGCGACGACACGCTGATTTACGGGACCCGTTTCGGCGGCGCCTTCATGACCGGTGCGGTGATGTACGCATGGCGCGACCGTATCCCGCTTGCGCCCGGCTGGGCTCTGATGCTGGTTGTTGGCGCTTATCTTCTGCGCGAAACACCCGCCGCCATGATCACCGGCCAGATCGCCATGGCCTATGCGACGCTATGGGCGGGTTATCTGATGATCCCGGGAAAAGCCGGACGCGTTATTCGCGAAGTCGAGGACATTTCCTACGGCGTCTACATCCTGCACTGGCCTATAGGTCAGATGACGCTGGCTCTATTCCCCGGCGTGGGGGCCGCTTTCCTGTTTGTCGTGATGGTGCCCGGGGCGATCGTCGGCGGATGGCTGATGCGGGTGCAGGTCGAAAAACCTGCACTGGCGTGGAAATCACGGCGTCGTAAAACCAACACTATCAACGCCATTCCCGCCGAGTGACCTTGGCTGTTAGCGGACCAGGAAGGTCTCATCATTCCAGGTAAATGACGCAATTTCACCCGCATCATTGCGCTGGAATTCCATCCGCTCGGCCACATCAAATGGATTGCCCGTCACGCCGAACAAGTCGATTTGAGCCGGACGCAAGTTCTGACGCATGTCTCCAAGGCTGAACACAAGACTTCTGTCGATCAATTCGATGCTGACATCAATGGGTAAGCCGACACTGCGGTATGTTCCAGCATACGTGGTCAATTCGGTTGGGGCGGGATGCCAGCTCCAGCCATTCCAGCTCTCGGCAGCATTCGTATCGACGATTTGCTGCTGACGATGCTCCAGATAGGCAGCGGTGCGTTGATTGTAAAAATCAACGCGATGCTCCGCCATCCGGTCCGCATTTTCGTCATCTGTCAGAAATTGCAGGTACATTCTGACGACTGTTTGTGTCCACCAACCCGTCATATTGTCGGAATTTGAAAATGAAGCGATGCCGACGCCGGCGTCCGGCACATAGGCCATTATGGTTCGCGCACCCGTATAACCGCCGCCGTGAATGTGAACTTCCAGACCGCGATACTCGCAGATATTCCATCCAAGAGAATATCCGGAGCAGGCCATTTCATATGAGTTGCGGCCATCTTCCTGACCCGTTTCAGCATAGGATGTCTGAGCCACAGACATCATGGATTCAGTAATACCTGCATCCGCTGATGAACCGCGCAATTGCAGCTGAAGCCATGTGATCATGTCGTTGGGTGACGTCACCAGACCTCCAGCAGATTGCATCATGCCATCCGTCTTGGGCGGTACATTATGCCAACCCAGATCATCGCCCTGCCAGAGATGATTCCATGAAAGTTCTTCGCGTGAAAAATCAGATGTTCGCGCGGATGTCTGGTCCATTCCCAAAGGATCAAAAATGATCTCGTCGACCCAGTCCTGCCAACTCTGGCCGGTCACCGTTTCCAGAATTGCGCCGTAAACATTATAGCCCAGATTGTCATAGCTGAAGCCCGCATCGCGTGGTTCGGAATAGGTGCTGATCAGGCCGGGATAGTCGGCCGGATCAATCGTCATCGCATAGGCTTCAAGGAAGGTGATGGTGACATTTTCAAAGGGCACTTGGTGGCTCAACAAGTCGCGCAGAGTGAAGTCTGCCGCATCCATATTATCCGGCCATGTGGCATCGGGCCAATAAGTGTCCAACGACGTATCCAGCGGCAAGACGCCGCGTTCATCGAGAACAGATGCCACCAATCCCATATAGGCCTTGGTTTGAGAGGCGATATAGATCGGTGTGTCTGCCGTCAGCGGGGCGTTTGTTGAAGCCCTCCGAGCGCCCTCAACCCGGTTCATCAACACATCATCCTCGGTGACAATAACGACAGCGAAACCCGGCCCGACGCTATCCTCGAACCGGTCGAGAAAACCCTCTAAGCGGGTGGTTGCCGTTTCGATATCCTGTGCATGCGCCAGCGGTATAAAGGCAAGAGAAGCGAGGGTGGAATAGAGGGCGAGCGTTTTCATTTTTATGTCTCCGGGAGGGGCTTTACAGAGACACTACGTGATATTCGCCATAAGCGATTGAACGGATTTAACCTCAGGCCGCAATCAAACGAGAAAGCTGGTTGGGTGTCAGGCCGGTTTCGCGGTTCAGCGTTCGGATCAAATGGCTCTGATCGGAAAACCCAGCCAAAACGGCGGCGTCGGCAGCAGGCTCACCGCGTGCCAGTTCGCGGACAGCGCGTCCCATGCGGCAACGCAAGCCGTAGAGGCTGGGTGAGGCTCCGAACCATTTGCGAAAGCCACGCGATAAATGGGCGCGATGAATACCAAAATTCCGAGCCGCCTGATTGAGATCCGTACCGCCCGTTTCCTGCAATTCTTCCCGCAAGCAATTCGCCCAATTCGGCGGCGTGCCGCGACGGCGCGTTGGGACAGACCCATATGCAATCAGATCGGTTGCGAGATTTCGTAAGTCGGAATTACCGAGCCCACTTGCAACCATTCGACGCGTCAGCAAAATTTCATCGGGGTTTGCTGTGCGCCACATCCACGGCGTCACCGACGACAAGGCTGCCTCATCGAAATTTACCGACAAAATCAAGGCCCCCCTTGTGCCATACCTGTTGGCATGCGCGAGGCAGGCGGGCTTGTAGCCGATGTGAGAGGCTGAGTTATCCGCGGTTCTGGCATCTGAAATTTCGCGAAAGCCACCTGCCAATAGAACGGACACTTGCCCGTGGTCATGAACATGATCCGACATCGTTTCACCTGGATCATACCAGCTGAGACGGACAGTCAGATCCGGATCAGACAAAAGGGTTTTGGCGCGGCGCTGTTTCATTAGTCCTCACTTTCACCAAAGTGATGCCGACAACCGCCATTCCGGATGATTAAATAACTGTCAGGTCTGACCTAACCTCTAAACGGATCGGTCACCAGGATCACATCCTCACGTTCGGGGCTGGTCGACAGCATGGCGACCGGCACGCCAATCAACTCCTCGACGCGGCGGACATATTTGACCGCAGCAGCGGGGAGTTGACCCCATTCGCGTGCTCCGAAAGTCGAATCGCTCCAGCCATCAATCGTTTCATAAACCGGCTTGGCGCGCGCCTGTAGTCCGCGCTCGGGCGGCAAGCGATCATAGCGCTCACCGTCGATTTCGTAGGCGATGCATATTTTCAATTCATCAAAACCGTCCAACACATCCAGTTTGGTCAGGACGACGCCGTCCATCCCGCCCAGCGTAACGGCTTGACGGACCAACACAGCATCAAACCAACCACAGCGACGCTGTCGACCGGTGACGACGCCGAATTCGCGGCCCTTTTCGCCCAGTTTTTGGCCGGTCGCATCTTTGAGTTCGGTTGGAAAAGGCCCTTCGCCGACGCGTGTCGTATAAGCCTTCACAATACCCAGACCATAACCGGCGCTTTTCGGACCCACTCCGGTGCCGGCCGAGGCTTGTCCGGCGACGGTGTTGGACGATGTGACATAGGGATAGGTGCCGTGATCGACATCCAGCATGGCGCCTTGTGCGCCTTCGAACAGGATTTTTTTACCGTCCTGAATTGCCTGATCCAGATCGCGCCAAACCGGTGCCATATAGGGAAGGATCACCGGCGCAATTTCTACCAATGCGGCCACAAGTTCGTCAGTTTCATATTCGGGCTGGCCGAGGCCTTTGCGGATGGCGTTGTGATGATGCAGCAAATCCTTCACTTTCGCCGGCAAGGACGCCGGATCGGCCAAGTCACAGACGCGGATCGACCGTCGGCCGACCTTGTCTTCATATGCCGGGCCAATACCCCGGCGCGTGGTGCCAATGGCCATGCCATCATCACGGTTTTCACGCAAAGCATCGAGTTCGCGATGTACCGGCAAGATGAGGCTGGCTGTTTCTGAAACTTTGACGAGGTCCGGTGTGATATTCACGCCTTGATCTTCAAGCCGTTTCTTTTCGTCGCGAAAAGCCCAGGGGTCGACCACGACGCCATTACCAATCACTGACAATTTTCCGCGCACGACACCAGAGGGAAAAAGCGAGAGCTTGTAGACCGCATCGCCAACAACCAACGTATGGCCGGCATTATGGCCACCCTGAAAACGCGCCACGACATCTGCTCGGTGGGACAGCCAATCGACAATCTTGCCCTTGCCTTCATCACCCCATTGCGCGCCGACGACGGTCACATTGGCCATTCGAAATTCTCCACACTTGCAGATTGCCTCACAGGAATGTGAGACGCCAAGCGCGGTCTATCAGCCTAGTCTGAGATTCGAAAGTGCTCATGACTGAGGGGGAGATCAACATGCGCGATTCAATCTATGTGATCGCGGCGGTATTATCCGCCAGTTTTGCGCAACCTGCCGTTTCTATGGGACTCAATCTAGTGCAAACTCAGACTCCGCCACCGACATGCGACGGCATGGAACACCGAGCCGATTTCGATTTCTGGGTCGGCGAATGGAATGTTTATGCACCCGATGGAAGCTTTGCGGGCACAAATTCGATTCGCAAAAGCCAGGGCGGCTGCCTGATCGAGGAGCATTGGACCGGAGCCAGCGGCTCTGGCGGCTTCTCGACCAACTATTTTGACCCGCTGAGGCGCGTCTGGCGCCAGACCTGGTTCAGTTCCGGGGCCTATATTGACTACACAGGCGGATTGGTCGCGGATGGCGCGATGTCGCTGGAAGGTGAAATATATTACCAACAAAATGGTGACCGCTTTCCGTTTCGTGGTCTATGGACACCAAATGAAGATGGAAGCGTGACACAGCATTTCACACAGTATAATGCTGAAGCTGAAAGCTGGGACGTCTGGTTTACGGGCCTTTATGTCCGTCAGGAAAACGATCCGAACACGCATTCTGGCGAGTAGGACTCCCGGTCCCTTTGTCTGTTCTCTCGGAATGCGTTGCGCCGCTGATCCACCCCCGGATCAGCGGCGTTCTTACATCCGCAGTACAAAGTTGAGGAAGAACCGCGCTAGCGGGTGAGGAAACGGTAACCGAACCGAACGCCCGCATTGTCCAGCGCCTGATTACGACCGCTGCCGAGAATTTGACCATGCGAAATATGTTCGTAATAGGCGGCCACAGTGATCTGTTCGGACAATTCATAGTTCAGCGCGAAAGTGGTGTGAAACAAAATATGCTCACCCATCAATGATCGCGTCGTTGCCAAACGGATCCGGTTGGGATCGCTCGGCGGTGCGTTCTGATCAATATCCGTCACGCCGTCATTATAGGACAAACCAAAAGCGGGCTGGAACGACAAATTCGGCGTGATGTCGAAATCCCATTCGAGCCCGACGCCACCGAAATTTGTGAGCTCGTTCGTGTTGAAAGACCCATATATATAAGGCCGCGGCGTCCAGATCAGGCTAAAGGCCTCGATCTGTGGCCCGACCAGACCTACCGTAATATTGGGACCGTCTTCTACATGATCGGACAGGTCATGCGCGGTTATACCGAGCCGAAACTCCCAGTCATGGTCATCGGCCATGGCCGGCACTGCCAGAATTACGGCACTCATGGTCGCGAGAACGCAGATTTTCATGAAAACAATCCCCTACACAAATGCGCCGCGCCGGCGCTTGCGTGCACCCTAAGGCGGTCCGCTAACAAGTAAAAGCTAGAATTCGGCACGCGCTTCAGCATACGCCCAATCCAGCCATGGACCGAGCGCTGAAACATCATCGACATCTACGGTCGGGCCGCACCATATCCGCAGGCCCGCAGGAGCCGACGGATGCGGATTAACATCCAGCGCTGCATTCTCTCGTTCCAGCAGGGCGACCATTTTCCGCGTCAACCGCCATTGATGCGCCTGATCAAGTGCCGAGATATCCGGCGCCGAAAACTTCAGGGTGACGGAAACTGGCGAACGCTTGGCGGGATCAGCACACAACCAATCAATCCAATCGGTGCGCTCTACCCATTCGGTCAGTGCTGCAAAATTGGATTCTACGCGCCCGATAAGAGCTGGCAGTCCTCCTTCTTTCGCGCCCCATTTCAGGGCCATCAGATAGTCCTCGAAACAAAGGAGTGATGGCGTGTTCAACGTTTTGCCATCGAAAATAACGTCGTTAGCACCGGTGCCCTCGGCATTGTGGAGCTGAAGGATGCGCGGCACAGGCCAGGTCGGGCGGTGTTGTTCGAGGCGCTCGATTGCACGCGGCCCCAGAATAATCATTCCGTGCTGGGCTTCACCGCCCAGTGATTTTTGCCAAGAATACGTCAGGACGTCGATTTTCGACCAGTCGAGCTCCATCGCGAAAGCGGCAGACGTCGCATCCACAATCGTCAGGCCCTCGCGATTTTCGCTTAGCCAATCGGTATTTGGAATGCGCGCGCCCGCGGCTGTGGCATTCCATGTAAATATCGTATCTCGTTGCGGATCAGCCTGACTGAAATCTGGTGTATTTCCACCTTCTGCTTCGAAGATTCGCAAATCGGCGAGCTTCAATTCATCCCGCGTATCCTTGGTCCAGCGCCCACCAAAAGCATCCCAGGCAAAAACATCCACACCGCGCGGCCCCAGAAGCGACCACATGGCCGCCTCCATTGCGCCCGTATCGGAGCCTGCGACCATCGAGATTTTGTAGTCTGGTGGGCATTCCAGAAGCGCTGCTGTGCGTTCATAAGCTTCGACAATGCGCTGTCGCGGGCCATTCGCTCGATGGCTACGCCCCAACATTCCGTTGGAAAGTTGTTCAGCCGACCAGCCCGGGTGCTTCTTCGTGGGCCCGCAGGAAAATCGAGGATCAAAGGGTCGGAGGTGCGGTTTGGAATTTTCGGTCATGGAATATCCTGGAACGTTTGAACTGGCGTAGCGTTGCCACGGGCAAGGGGTCAATTCGCAAACTGTTTCAAAGATCAGGATTTGGTGATTTGACCTGCCCTGCTTTGCAGTCCAAATGCGCCCGCATGACCGAAAACGATATCCGCTCCCTCTTCGATTTGCCTCGCGATCTGACGTATCTGAATTGCGCCTATATGGGCCCTATGTCCAAAGCCGCCGCGTCTGCTGGCCAAGTAGCCTATGACCGCCGTCAGCGTCCGTGGGAAATGGTCGTACAGGATCAGTTTTTCGATCAACCGGAAAATTTGCGCCGCGAGGCCGCGCAGTTATTTGGCGCATCCGCTGATGATATCGCGCTTATTCCTGCGGCAAGCTACGGCCTTGCGATTGCGGCGCGTAATCTGCCGCTCGCACCCGGCCAAGATATACTCACCCTTGCCGAACAATTCCCGTCAAACGTCTATGTCTGGCGAGAGAAGGCCGCAGAAACCGGCGGAAGTCTAAAAACCGTGAGCCGGTCCGCCAACCAAAGCTGGACTGATGCCATGCTAGAGGCGATCGGGCCGCAAACCGCAATCGTGGCGGTGCCGGAAACACATTGGGCAGATGGTGGCAGGCTGGATCTCATTGCGATTGGCAAAAAACTTCGCGCGCAAGGCGGACGTCTGGTGCTCGACCTCACCCAATCGCTTGGAACCTCGACATTTAATCTCTCGGAAATTCGACCCGATTTCGCCATCTCCGCCGGGTATAAATGGCTGCTTGGGCCCTATGCGATGAGTTATTGCTATATCGCCCCGGAGCATCAGAGCGGGCGGCCGCTGGAAGAAAGCTGGATCGTCCGCGAGGGCGCGGAAGATTTTGCTCGCCTCGTTGATTACGCGGATCGATATGCTGCGGGTGCCCGCCGGTTTGACATGGGAGAGCGGTCAAACTTTCAGCTGGTCCCAGCAGCACTGGAATCTCTGAAGTGGTTGAACGGCTTGGGGATGACCGCACTGAATTGCGCACTGCTGGAACGCACAAACGCGCTGGAAGAGTCGGTGCGGTCACTGGGGGTCCATTGTGATACGCCTGACCGGGCCAGCCATTATCTCTGCCTCGCCTTGCCCGATTCTGCACCGGCCGATTTGGCGGTAGAGCTTGCCGGGCGAGGCGTTTCAGTGTCTCAACGTGGCGACCGGCTACGCGTGACGCCGCACCTCTACACTGATGATGTTGATGTGGCGCGCTTCGCAGATGCAATGAAAGCCAGCCTGACATGAGCGAACCTCAACACGCCGGATTGAAAAGCTGGGCCGTTCTGCTCTTTCTGGCAGCGCTGTGGGGAACGGCATTTTTGTTCATTCGGTTTTCGTTGGAGAGCCTGCCGCCTGCGGCCCTATCATTTACGAGACTGACGCTGGCGGCTATTTTTGTGACGATTTACGCCTATGCGCGCGGACATCGCTTACCGCCTCTCTCGGATCCGAGATGGAAGTTTTTTGCCTTCCTCGGCTTCTTCGGGAATGCCCTGCCCTTCTTTTTGATCCCTTTGGGGCAGACACAACTTCCCTCGGCGCTGGCCGGAATTCTTCTGGCCGTCATGCCCCTCTCCACCGTCGCGCTCGCGCATTTTTTCGCCAATGAGAAAATGACCGGGTGGAAGTTGATCGGCTTTCTGATCGGGTTTGCCGGAGCCATTATTTTGATAGGCCCAGCGGCTCTTGCCGGAATTGGCGGGCCCACTTTTCTTGCACAGATTGCCATTCTTGGTGCGGCCTTGTCCTACGCGGTCAATGTCATCGCAACGCGTCGGGCTCCCCCGACCCACCCTGCGATATTGGCCGCTGGCGCGCTAATTTGCTCATCCCTCTGGGGGGCACCCTTTGGCATTTGGCAATTGGCAACAAATGAGCTTCCAGCGACATTTACAGGATGGAGCTCGCTGATCTGGCTCAGCATTGGACCGACAGCTCTGGCGACAGTGCTTTATGTCGGACTGATCGCGCGGGCGGGTGCGGGGTTTATGTCATTGGTCAATTACCTTGTACCTATCGTAGCTCTCTTCACCGGCCTCGCTATTGGCGAAGCGATTAGCTGGAACGCCTATCTGGGCCTGATGGTCATTCTCGCCGGAATTGCGATTTCTCGCCGGCCTCAGCGATCGGTCACCCAGGCATGATGGACGGGTCCGTGACCGGCGCCGAAGCCGGGTGCCCGTCGAATAGCCTCGGATAGATAGCTGCCACCCGCCTCGATGGAATCCGGTAAGCTGCGGCCTTTAGCCAGACCTGTCGCTATCGCCGAAGCCAAGGTGCAGCCGGTGCCGTGGGTGTTGCGGGTCTTTTGTCTTTCGGTCTCGAAAACCATGGTCGCTTTGGAGGTCACCAGTACGTCGGTGATGACCGACCCACCGATATGACCGCCCTTCACGAGCGCGGCTTTTGCGCCCAGTTCGACCAGTTGACGACCAGCCTCCGCTTGTTCCTGCGTTGAGGTGACCGGCTGCCCGGTCAGTTTCGCGGCTTCGGGTGCATTGGGCGTGACAAGAGCGGCAAGAGGTAAGAGCCGATCACGAATGGCGCCAATCGCTGCATCGTCGATCAACTGATCTCCTGATGTCGCAACCATGACCGGGTCGAGCACCAGTGGGATGTCCGGGTACTCGCTAAGCAGAACGGCCAACATTTCGACGAGTTCGACCGTACCCAACATCCCGGTCTTGATGACATCCGCGCCAATATCGTCCAGCACCGCGCGTGCCTGCGCCTCCACAATGTCCACAGGAATGGAATGAACACCCGAAACACCGAGCGTGTTCTGAATCGTGATCGCGGTTATGGCGGTAGCGGCATAGCCGCCAAGCGCCGTCACCGTCTTGATGTCGGCCTGTATACCGGCACCACCGCCGGAATCAGATCCGGCGATAATGAGCACTCGCCCATTTGCGTCAGTCATGCTGCCCCCCGGTCACACTAGTGTGACCTCAATGCCGCGCTTTCGTCTTAAAGGCGAAATGATGCGCAGCTTTTGTATGGCGCTCCTAACAATGCACTTGTAAGAGCCCTCCCCAGATAGTTATTGGAGCCTGTTTCAGACCCATGCACAAGATTCAACTTTAAAGGCGGCTGATTGATCGCCTTTTGCCGGACGTAAAGTGATGATGCCTCGCATCGCGCCAGCCCGGTTTTCCCGCGATCCGTTTCACCCTTTAAAATCGAACCAGCATGAGGCGGATGATAGCCATCCGATCCTGAAATGACCCAACCTGTCTCCCGCGCTCCGCGCGTTCTTTCCAACCTCTCCGTCATACGTTTTTTGTTCAAGCAATGGCGCCGTCGCCCGTGGTTTTTTGCAGCGCTGGTGGGGTTTACCGTTATTGCGACCTGCGCAGATGTTTTTGTGCCGATTGCAGCCGGTGCATTGATTGATGCGCTAACCAGCGAGACCGGTGGTCACTGGTGGGCTTATGCGGCCTTTCTCGGACTGGCGATATTGGTCAATCTGTTCCGCCAGATTGCCGTACGTTTCGAAATCCGTTTCTCGTCTTCCAACATGGCCGAGATGGTTTCGGACGCCTTTGCCAAAGTACAACGCTTCTCGCTCGATTGGCATGCCAATACGTTCGCAGGGTCGGTTGTCCGTAAGGTAACCCGCGGCATGTGGGCGTATGACACGATCACCGCCACCATGTGGTTTGGCTTGTTTCCGTCCATATTCGTGATGTACGGGCTGGGTGTTTATATGATGACACAGTGGTGGATGGTGGGGCTGTTCTCGCTGTCGATCACAACGCTTTTTGTTGCCGCGACAGTGTGGGCCGCCAACAGCTATATCCGCCCTCAGAATATCCGCTCCAATGCCATTGATTCCGAGCTTGGCGGCGCGGTTGCCGATGCGATTGGCAGCATTGCCACGGTGAAGAGTTTCGGTGCTGAAGCGCGCGAGGATGATCGGTTTTCCGACCTCGCCTGGCGTTGGCGCGCCGAGACCAAGAAAACATGGCTGCGCTTTGTAAATACGTGGCTGATCCAGATCCTCGCAATTTTGACATTGCAGGCTGGGCTGACCGGTTTGCTGATCAATATGTGGATGGCGGATCGGGCCAGCCCCGGCGATGTGGTTTTTGCCATCACGGCCTTCATGATGATGGCGGGATATATGCGCCGTTTTGGCGAGGAAGTTCAAAACGTCCAGCGGGGTCTCGATGAGATTCAGGACATTGCGGGCTTTGACGAATTGCCGGTTCAAATCGCCGATGCCGGCGCGGCTCCCGCCTTCGTTCCGGGGGCTGGCGGGATCGTGTTTGATCAGGTCGGGTTTGCGTATGAAAACCAAAACCGTCGTCTCTATAACGACTTTTCCCTGCGCATTGCGCCGGGCGAGCGGGTCGCGCTTGTCGGTCCAACCGGGTCCGGCAAATCGACCTTCGTGAAACTCCTGCAACGCCTTTATGACGTGCAGGAAGGCGGCGTGCTGATTGATAATCAGGACGTGAGGTCAGTCACACAAATCAGTCTTCGCCAGGCGGTGGCCTTGGTGCCGCAGGATCCGGCATTGTTTCATCGGACGATTGCGGAAAACATCGCCTATGCGCGACCCGATGCATCGCAGGATGACATCGAGGCTGCGGCCGTTCGCGCCAATGCGCATGATTTCATCGTGCGTCTACCGGAAGGTTATCAGACATTGGTCGGTGAGCGCGGCGTGAAGCTATCGGGCGGTGAACGCCAACGCGTGGCGATTGCGCGCGCCATCCTCTCGGATGCTCCAATCCTGATCTTCGACGAGGCCACATCCAGCCTCGACAATGAAACCGAGCGCGATGTGCAGGCAGCTCTGGAAAGCGCAACAGCGGGCAAAACGACCATCGTCATTGCTCACCGCTTGTCGACCATCCGGGATGCCGACCGCATTCTGGTGTTCGATCAGGGCCGGATTGTCGAGCAAGGCACGCATGAAGAATTATCTGCTCAAAACGGTGGTCTCTATGCGCGTCTGGCAGCGCTGGCGACAGCCTAAACCCCTCTTATTAAAGGCTCGTTTTCCCCTGCGGCGTGTGCTAAACGCGCAGCAGGGGGAGACGAGCTAGGCATGCAATCCATAATTTCTGAATTGAGACGCCGGAACGTGTTTCGCGTCGCCGCCGCCTATCTGGTGGTGGGGTGGCTGCTGATCCAGATTACATCTCTGGCGATGCCTGCGCTCCATCTGCCGGACTGGACCGATACGCTGGTTTTCTTCCTCCTGATGCTGGGGTTTCCGGTGGCGATGCTATTGGCCTGGGCGTTTGAAATGACCCCCGATGGCATGAAGAAAACCGAAGCCGCGGAAGCCGGTGCCGGCTTTCGTCCACTCGGGACAAGCGATTATTTGCTGATTACCGGTGTGCTGGTGGTGGTGGCCGTTGCCGGGTTTCAGTTTTTCGGGCCGGCCTCGACCGCGCCCCCCCCCGCGCCTGTGGCAACAAACCCGGACGACACTGGCCGGCCGATCATTGCGGCCTCCATCGCGGTTTTGCCCTTTGCCGACCTCTCGCCGGATGGCGATCAGGCCTATTTCGGCGACGGTATTGCAGAGGAAATCCTCAACGTATTGACGCGGGTGGACGGTCTGCATGTCGCCTCGCGCACCTCGGCGTTTCAGTTTCGCGGTGATGCGCTGGGTCTTCCGGCCATCGCGCGGGAATTGAATGTGCGCCACATCGTCGAAGGTTCCGTGCGAAAATCCGGCGATACGCTGCGCATTACCGCCCAGTTGATAGATGCCAACGGCGATCGGCATTTGTGGTCCGACACGTATGATCGCCCTCTGACAGCAGAAAACATTTTTGCCATTCAAGACGAAATCGCCACCGAAATCGTTGCCGCGCTCAGCGAGGCTTTGGATATGTCGCCGCCGGACGTGTCGATTGCCACGGAGACGGCCAACCTCGACGCCTACGAATTGTATCTTCGCGGGCAGGCCATTTTCCACAGGCGGAATTTCGATAATATCCCTCAGGGTATCGACTATTTCGAGCGGGCCGTCGTGGCAGATCCGGAATTTGCACGTGGCTGGGCCGGGTTGGCCGCCATATACGGAGTGGCCGAGGGTTGGCTGGGAGAAGATACCGACCGGGATTTTGGTGACCTCGCATGGCAAGCCGCCGACCGGGCAACCCGATTGAACCCGGACCTTGCGCTGCCCTATTCGGTGCGCAGTCTCGTCGCGCGCGAAAGGCTCGAATGGACGGACGCTTTCGCGCAATCGAACGCCGCGATTGCGCGGGATCCGAGCAGTGCGAATGCCTGGTATTTCCGGGGCGGGGTCTGGCTTGCGGCCGGATATTTCGATGCGGCGGCGGCGGATTTCACGGCCGCGCTGGAACGCGATCCGGCTTATTCGATTACCCGACGCCACCTTGCTTTTGCGGAACTCTATCGTGGCCATACCGAGCGGGCGCTGGAACTTTACCAGCAAGGCGTGCTGGAACAGCAGCATTCCAATGCCAATACCATGATCCCTGTCTATTTCGCCCGGCGGGATGACGTCACGGCGTTATATCATCTGGCCTATGTGCAGGAAATCTATGACGACGGTGCCAATACTGCGGCATGGTATCGTTATTTCAGCGATTTCAATCTGTCCGACGAGGAACTCGACCGCATGTTCAGCGCCATCTACTTCCGCGAGAACAGTTCGCTGGAAGGATACCAGTTCATCGGTGGTGAATTCACGATTTCGACTTCGAATAATCATGGCCTGCTCTGGAGCCCATTCGAAGAAAACCGGTTTCGTCTCGCCAGTCGCCAGGCCTTTCTCGCCGCCCGCCATAACGTTCTCGCGGAGATGCACCTGCCGGAATTCTGGCGGGAGAACGGCTTTCCGCCGCAATGCCGCCCTGTCGGAGATGATGATTTTGAGTGCGACTGGATCGATGATCGGGAGGTTGATCGATGACCGGCTTTCTCGCCGAGCTCCGCCGACGAAATGTGTTTCGCGTCGCCGCCGCCTATCTGGTGGCGGGCTGGATCGTCATGCAGGTGGTCGCGACGATTGGCAGCGCGGCTGGGCTGCCTGATTCCGCGGATAGTTTTGCCCTGATCATTTTAATCGCTGGCTTCCCGGTCGTGATGTTCATCGCCTGGGCATTTGAACTGACCCCCGACGGCATGAAGAAGACCGAAGCCGCCGATGAGACAACCGGTTTCAAACCGCTCGGTCCGAGCGATTATGTGCTGATCGCGGGTGTTCTGGTGGTGCTGGGCGCGGTGGGATACCAGGTCACGGTACGCCATGCAGATCCGGTCGGAGACAGAAGTTCCACATCACAGCGCGCATCAACCACCCGCGCGCCGATATCGGATGCCTCTATCGCCGTCCTGCCTTTTGCCGATCTGTCCGAAGCCGGGGATCAGGAGTATTTCGGAGACGGGATCGCGGAAGAGATTTTGAATGTTCTGGCCCGCATTGACGCGCTGGATGTAACCTCGCGAACCTCGGCCTTTGCGTTCAAAAGCCAGAGTGCGCTGGGTATTCGCGACATCGCAGAGAGTCTGCAGGTTCGCCATATTCTGGAAGGGTCGGTCAGAACCTCTGGCGACACGATCCGCATCACGGCGCAGCTGATTGATGCGCAGACCGATCAGCATCTCTGGTCAGAGACCTTTGATCGTCAGCGCAATGCGGAAAACATCTTTGCCATTCAGGACGAGATATCAACGTCAATTCTTGCTGAACTGGCGCGCGAGCTGGGCCTGAACATCGACACCAACCTGCCGTCGACAGCGAGCGGCGGTACAAGCGAGATCAGCGCCTTTGATGCCTATCTGGAAGGCCGGACATTATTCATCAATCGAAACTATGAAAATCTGCCGCTCGCGATTGAGCGCCTGGAATATGCGACGCAGACCGATCCGAATTTTGCCCGTGCGTGGGCCTTATTGGCTGTCAGTTACGGGGTTTCACCCGGATGGGCTTTTTCAGACCGGGACTATGAGGCTCTGTCTTTGCAGGCATCGGAGCGCGCCTTGGCCCTTGACCCTGACAATTCGCTCGCGTTGGTGGCGCTGGCTCAAAATGCGTCGGACGGAGACATCCCTGACTGGGCGTTGGCAATTGAATTGTATCAGCGTGCCATCGCCGCCGATCCCAACAATGCCACAGCCCATCTCTGGCTCAGTCAAATCTGGCGTGATCTCGGCTTTCATGACCGCCATGAAGAGAGCGCCCGACGGTGTCTGGACGTTGAACCGCGCTATGGGGTTTGCCTCTATGATTATGCTACCGCGGCGTTGAATCAAGGAAATGAGGAAGTTGCATTTGAACGTTTACTGCCTCTCCTTTCGACGCAACACTCTGAATCCTATCCGGCTTTCCTTGGAGTCACAGCCCGGTCTGGACGCGATATCGTCTTGCGCATGATGCTGCGCGAAACGGCAGACTTTCTGCCCGGTTCTGACAGCCGCTGGATCGTTGACGATCTGTCGCGCGCCCTCAGTGATGAAGATTACGACCGTCAGGCGGCGCGACTGCGTTTCGAAGCCCGTTTGCGTGATGAAGGTTTTGAACCCGGCAGCGACAATTACATCACCATGACCTATCTGCTGGCGTTCGGCGCTTATGACGAAATGCCGCTCGAAGAAATTCCGGGCTGGTGGTTCTACACAGGATATCGAGGTCTGCAGGACTCTCAGGCTGCGCATAATGCTGTCCGGCAACGCGGCGTTCTTGAGTATTGGCGCGCCTATGGCTTTCCGCCGCAATGCCGGGCTGTCGGCGATGACGATTTTGAATGCGATTAGGATGACATCATGAACGCCTTTCTCGCCGAGCTACGACGACGCAATGTGTTCCGCGTTGCCGCCGCTTATCTCGTCGTGGGGTGGTTGCTGATACAGATCACCTCGCTCGCCATTCCTGCCCTGCATTTGCCGGACTGGACCGACACTTTGGTGTTTTTCCTATTATTGATCGGCTTTCCGGTCGCTTTATTGCTGGCTTGGGCATTCGAGATGACGCCGGACGGCATGAAGCTGACGGCCACGGTTCCCGAAGGTCAGAGCATAACGGGAAAGACGGCGCGCCATCTGGACTATGGCGTTGCTGTTGGGTTGATTTTGCTAGTGGGCGTCATCGTCTGGCAGCAAATGTCGGGCCCGCGTGAAACGTCGGAACTTGTGGCGGCCTCGGACGTCCCGACCTCCGATATCGCCGAGCCCGTGACCTCCGTTGCTGTTCTACCTTTCGCCGATATGAGCGAGGACGGCGATCAGGTCTATTTCGCCGATGGCATATCGGAAGAAATCCTGAATGTATTGGTCCGAATTCCGGACCTTCAAGTTGCCGGAAGAACCTCCAGTTTTGCCTATCGCGGGCAGGATCAGGATTTGCGGGAAATCGGAAGTGCGCTGGATGTCAGCCACGTTCTGGAAGGGAGCGTACGTCGCTCAGGCACACGATTGCGTATCACTGCGCAGCTTATTCGAAGCGAAGACGGATTCCACCTTTGGTCAGAAACCTATGACCGGGAAGTCGCCGATATTTTCGACATACAAGACGAGATTGCAGGCGCCGTTTCAGAACAATTGGCCGTATCTTTAGGGCTGGACGGAGATAGCATCCGGGTTAGTCGCACGGATGATATCGCCGCCTATGAAGCTTATCTTCAAGCGCGCCAGCTCTATTTCACACGCGGTGCGGAAAATCTGGATATTGCTCTCGTCCTACTCAATGAAGCCGTTGCGCGAGATCCCGACTATGCGCCGGCCTGGTCTGCACTCGCCAGCGTCTATTCGGTCTATGATGCCTATCAGGTTGATCCGACAGTTGAGGTACGATTGCGCAGGCGGCGGGCCGGTACGGCCGCGGCCAGGAGAGCCATCTTTCTCGATCCTAGATCAGGTGAAGCCCATGCCCGGCTTGGGTCTTTCTTGTTGGGCGCCCGCGATCTTGTCGCGGCGATGGAATCTCTCGAGCGGGCGCTGGAATTGTCCCCGAATGACGCGGCGGTTCTTGATCCGGTCGCACAACATTTTACCGAATTCGGATATTTCGAACGTTCTTATGAATTGGCCCAACGCGCGATCGAAATCGATCCTTTGGTCGCGATCTATCACAGTACGGCTGGCTGGGCGCTTTCCGGCATGGCGGGGCATGATCGTGAAGCGGAAATCGCGCACTATCGCGACGGATTGGCGCTCGATCCCACCTTTCACTATCTCTGGGAAAACCTTTTTATTGCTTATGTCGATGCTGGGGATCGCGAACAGGCTGAGGCCGTTCTGCGTGAACAAGCTGTCCATTTCGGAGAAAATTACCCAATTCTACAAGAGAGATTGGGATTGATTCGAGCCTGGGCCGAAGGGTCAGATACTTTGCGGGCATATGCTGCTGGAGTCAGCCCGGGCGTCGGACTTGAGGCGGGACTTGCTTTGCGTGATCCCGATCTGGCCCTCACACTATTTCG
>Ga0316204_10006436_pt1 | contig 18082 bp, 16 predicted proteins | sample 6monrhotite_MG_2_FD_205661 | JGI IMG/M metagenome (GOLD analysis project Ga0316204, IMG submission 205661) | Microbial mat bacterial communities from mineral coupon in-situ incubated in ocean water Damariscotta River, Maine, United States -... | ecosystem: Environmental > Aquatic > Marine >... | reverse complement strand
GACCAGGTGATGTGATTTCGGTATATGCCGATACAAAGAAAGCTAACGAGGTCTTAGGTTGGAAAACGGAGAAAACCATGGAAGAAGCCTTGGCATCCGCTTGGAAGTGGGAGAAAAAAGTGAGGGGACTGTCCTAATTTTTTTGCTTATCAGCGTGGATTTGTCCAATTATACGCAAGGATTACTTTAATAAAGGGCCCTATGATATAGTTGTGAAAAAGTTTTCTTATGCTACGGTAAATGCGGCATTTCAAAGAGTGTTCAAGTGTAAAAAGCAATTGGCAACGCTGATTAAAAATAATTCGAAGTACAACCAACTTACTTAACTATGAACGACGAACTACAGCTCAAAATAGAGCAATACGTGAGTGGTTCAATGTCAGAACTTGAAGCCAAAGATTTTGAACAATTAATGGCAGAAAGTGACGCGTTGAATACAGCTGTCAACCTATCTAAAAAATTCAACGCCCACCTTTCTGGGACCGTTGATGATTCTGCCGCATCCAAAAATGAATACACCAAAGAGTTGCGATTTTTTTTGGAAAGTGAAGAGGCGCAAGAATTGAAGGAAAAATTACACACCATACAATTGGAGCGTCGCTTGCCACATTTGCGAACCAAACGCCGAAGGGTTGCTTTTATAGCAGCAGCGGCGGCGGCAATTTTTGTAGTAAGTGCGATAGGATTGCTCTTTCAAGCGGAAACAGGTCCCGACCAATTGTTCGCCACCTATTATACCGCTAATGACCTTCCATTCGTCATAACAAGAGGGACATCAAATGCCTTGTTGGAGCGCGGTGCGACTGCTTTTTATGATCAAGAATATACCAATGCGCTGGGATATTTTGAGCAATATGAAGCGTCTACAGAAGAACCTGAAATTGCACTCCACTTGTATAAGGGCGTTGCCTTAATGCAATTAGAGCGTTATTATGCGGCCATCGAAGAATTTGAAATTGTGATCGATTCTGATTCGGTGGATGCCACCAAAGGGTTTTGGTTCAAAGCAATGGCCTATCTAAAATCCGGGGATGTAACAAATGCCGAATATGTCCTAAAAGATATCGCTTCACATGTGTGGTACTACAACCACGAAAAAGCAAAAGAGCTGTTAGAGAAATTGGACTAAATACCTATTTGTATGCCTTTCATGAATTTAGAAGGGTACATGCCATAAGCGGCCTTAAACTTCTTGGAGAAATTTTCAGCACTTTTAAAACCGAAATCAAATGCCAAGGCTTCAATCGTATATTTACTTTGGGATGGGTCGCTGCTCAATACCTCATAGGCGTAGGCAACACGCAAATCATTTAAGTAATTTTTGAAGGTTTTCCCTTTGGAATGATTTATAATCTTAGACAGATAACTACTGTTCGTCTCAAGTGCTTTCGATAAGGACGTTAGGGATACTTGGTTATTTAAAAAGTCCTTATTTTGCTCAAACGCATTCAGTCTTAATAATACGGCTTCCACAATTTCTTTTGAAATAGAAAGGGTTGCCGCACTTCTCTTTTGCTCATTGGAGGAGCCATGACCAATTTTTTGATGTAGGTCCCCTAAGAGCGATTGATACTTCTTTTGACGACGCTCATGAAAATGAATGAGTAGCACTGAACATTCAGAAATAAAGGTTAGAAAAAACTTCTGAATCGATGGTTTAGATGCTGAAGGCATACGTACTTCTTGCTCGTCAAGAAACCGTAAGGCAAATTCGTCTGTTGTGGTGAATGATAGTTTGTCCATAGCGTTATATTTTAAACGAACTTAGGAGCAAATGCCCACGATTTAGGTAATTCCGATAAAGATTTACTATCGTAAAAAGACGGTTTACCTGTAAATAAAATAGGTTTTCAGGGGAAGAGATTTTTTAAAACGTGGCTTTTTCTGTTTCTAGACTTCGGTCTACTTTCTTAATCAAGCCTTGTAATACGTTGCCTGGACCCACCTCGATAAACTTGTCGGCACCATCGGCAATCATCTGTCTCATAATTTGAGTCCATCGCACCGGTGCGGTTAATTGGGCGATTAGATTTTTTTGAATTTCTAAGGGATCCGTGGTGCGTTTGGCGGTCACATTTTGGTAAATTGGATAGGCTGGAGCGGTAAATTGGGTGTTTTTTATGGCCGCAGCTAGTTCTTCTTGTGCTGGTTCCATCAAAGGACTATGAAAAGCACCACCCACCGGTAAGAGCAATGCACGACGGGCGCCCGCTTCTTTTAGTCGCTCGCAGGCTGCATTCACAGCTTCAATTTCTCCACTAATCACTAATTGCCCGGGGCAGTTATAATTGGCTGCAACCACAATGCCTGGTGTCTCTTCGCAAACTTTTTCCACCACTTCGTCGTCCAATCCCAACACAGCAGCCATGGTTGATGGCTTTAATTCACAGGCCTTTTGCATGGCTTGCGCTCTTTTAGAAACTAATACTAACCCATCGCTAAAAGCTAAGGTTCGGTTGGCTGTCAAAGCCGACAATTCCCCTAAGGAATGGCCGGCTACAACATCAGGTTGAAACGCATCTCCCATTACTTCCGCCAATATAGTAGAGTGTAAAAATATGGCTGGCTGGGTCACCTTTGTTTCTTTCAGTTCTTCCGCAGTACCTTCAAACATGATTTTTGTGATATCGAAACCTAAAACTTCGTTGGCATGTTGAAATAAATCTCTTGCTTTGGCGGAGGCTTCGTATAAGTCTTGTCCCATGCCTGTAAATTGTGCTCCCTGTCCGGGAAATAGATATGCTTTCATGTGGTTGTTGGTTTTTTCGGAATACAAAAATAGAATTTATTTTCTAACCCATGTCTCATAGGTAAAGGCATGGTCATGGCGTTCATCGGCTTCGTGAAACTCGGTAAATTTGTTTTCCCAAGCTTCCTTCGGTATTTCAGGGAAGAAGGCGTCCGCATCAAAAGTATTGTGTACGCGAGTGACTTCAATCTTATCTGCTACCTCTAGCCCCATCTTGTAGATTTCTCCGCCACCAATAATAAAGGGTTGCGGATCATCCTTGGCAATCTTCAAGGCAGCCTCCATTGAATGAACCACTATGGCGCCCTCTTTTTGATAGCTGGTGTTTCTGGTGATCACAATATGAATGCGATTGGGCAGCAGTTTTGGGAATGATTCAAATGTTTTGCGCCCCATGATGATATGGTGACCTGTCGTGAGCTGTTTAAAGCGTTTAAAGTCGTTAGGAAGATGCCACACAAGTTCGTTGTCCTTGCCCAATTCATTGTTTTCGCCAGCGGCGGCTATCATTGTTATCATGCTTCTTCTGGAGGGAGTTGAGGGGTGTCGTTTTTTTTTGTTACTTCGGAAGTATGCTCAGTCTCACTTCTTGCTTCTTTTACGGCAGCAACGGTCACTTCTTTCACGGCTTGTTTCTGTAATTCTGCAATCCGCTTTTCTTGTTGGGCCTTTAATTTTTCTAACTGCCGACTTTCCCATTCTTTCCCCATAAATTTATTCATGATAAAGACATTCAGAAGATGAACTAAGAACAATAGTGCCCAAAGTAAGATGGCCCAAGCAAACCAGTTTTCAATAAAAAAGTCTTTGCCAATGCCTAAAACGGGGTTGATAATAATCAAAAGGATGGACCCAGCTAGAAATAGAATAAAGTGCCGCATTAAACGCTTTTTCTGCTTAATTCTCGAGTTGGCATACTCATATTGTTCCCGCTGCTCGGGATCGATTCTTTCCTTTTTGTTAGCTTTTGAAAACATAGTTCGCTACTTTTAACTGACGTACCCTTGCCATAACAAAGGTCTGTCCTGTTATGGTAAAAATACCATTTTTTAATCTTTTAGGACGCTTCCGTATGAAAGACTTTACGACTCAATTCCCAATCACTTCCGAATATATATACCTAAACACAGCGTCTTGTGGTTTGCTTTCCAAGCCTTTAGTCGATTGGCGGCATGAACACGACCTGCAATTGATGCAAGGAGGCAGTATGTTTCGAGATTTGCACAAACCACATATTCGAAAAATCAGAAAAGCGGTTGGCGATTTTTTTTCTACTTCGGAATCTAATGTGGCTCTGGTACCAAATTTCTCTTTTGGGTTAAATTCAGTGTTAGACGGAATACCCACTAATCAGAAAGTATTGCTTTTAAAGGGGGATTATCCTTCCATCGCCTGGCCTGTGGAACGACGAGGGTTTGAAGTCTGTTATGCTGAAATCAATGAAAACTTGGAGCAAAATATTGCCGAAGCCATGAAAGAACACCAGCCTGATGTGTTTGCTTTTAGTGTGGTGCAATACATCAGTGGAGTTTTCATAGACCTCGAATTTCTAAAGGAACTTAAAGCAACGTATCCCAATGTATTGCTGATTGCAGATGGAACCCAGTTTTTGGGAACTCAAAACTTCAATTTTGAAACGAGCGCGATTGATGTTATCGGGGGTAGTAATTACAAATGGATGCTGTCCGGTTACGGAAATGCAGTCTTCATGGTCAAAAAAGCAGCACAGGATCGTATTACACCACGGACCATAGGTTTCAACTCTGCCGATGCTAGTTTTAGTAAAAAAAATGATATTGAGTTTGTTGGGTTTCTAGAGCCAGGTCATCAAGACACCCTGAACTATGGAAGTTTGGAGCGGTCTATTCAGTTTTTAAACGAACTAGGTAATGACGCTATAGAAAGTCATCTCCATAATTTAAAAACAAAGGCCAAAGCTGCATTTGAATCGTTGGGCTTATTGGATGAAATGGTCGTAAACCGCAAGGAGCATTCGACCATTTTTAATGTAAAAGGAGATGCGGTATTATTTCAGAAATTAAAAGAAAATGGCATTATCTGCTCGCTGCGTGGTCATGGGATTCGCGTAAGCTTTCACATCTACAATACCGAAGAAGACCTACAAAAGCTAATTGAAGTACTTAAACGCAATTAGTTGTTTAGCATCTCATTATTTCCCAGTTTTAAAGGTAAAAGGTACAATGTATTTGATGGCACGTGGTTTTCCAGCCAACATGCCTGGTTTTGCCATTTTTGGGATGGTAGAGATATTTCTTTTGGCCTCAGTTTGAAGTGATTTACTCCCCCCAGAAATACTCTTAATATCCACAGTGCCTTCCTTCGTTATATAGAATTCTACCACAACGCTTCCTTGTTCATTGGTTTTGTATGCTGCCGCAGGATATTTAAAATTTTTCCCAATATGCTGGGCTAATTTTTTCTTGAAACAAGCATTGATTCCGGCTCCTTTTTTGCCCTGACAGCCAGGCCAAATGGGGGCAATCTCTGTTACGGTAAGTGTGTTTCTGTTAACCGATCCCCATTCTTGTTTCTGGGAAAATCCAATGACGGTTATAAACAAAGCGGTAATAAGGAGAAAATTTTTCATAAGTAGGGTTTAGGTTATACAACGGCACTTTTACGCCGTGAATGCAATTTCGATGGATTTGGGTAAAACATCAATTGCTATGCTAAATATAGCTTTTACTGTGCGATATAACAACATTTCCTCAATCACCTTGTGCTTATCAGGTGCTTCGTGGAATTGAAGTATGCCTTAATGGAATAACGCGCTTAATGCTTCATTATTTCCACTAAGTTTTATTTCTACTTAAATTGTGAAGAAAAGTATGAAGTAAACTGAAGTTAATTTTTAGGCCGCTACTTACCCGTTTTAAAGGTAATGGGTACAATGTATTTAATAGCACGTGGTTTTCCAGCCATCATACCTGGTTTGGCCATTTTAGGAATGGCAGTGATGTTTCGCTTGGCCTCGTCTTGTAATAGCTGACTCCCGCCAGTAACGCTTTTAATGTCAACGTTACCTTTTTCATTGATATAGAACTCAACGACTACACGGCCTTGATCGTTCGCCTTGTAAGCCGCCGCAGGATATTTAAAGTTTTTTCCAATATGTTGTGCGAGTTTTTGTTTGAAGCAAGCATCAATTCCAGAGCCATTTTTGCCTTCGCAGCCAGGCCAAGTTGGTGCAATCTCTTTCATCGTCACGGTATTCTTATCTACGCCTCCCCAATCTTGTGCGTAACTGAGGTTTGCTGCGAGCAGTAAGATAATAAAGAATAATTTTTTCATAAATAGTGTAGGTTTATACCGCAACAGCACCCTTGATGTGTGGATGCGGATTATAGTCGACTAGGGTAAAGTCATCAAATTTGAAGCCAAATATATCTTTTACATCTGGATTTAGCAACATTTTCGGTAAAGGGCGTAATTCTCGTGACAATTGTAAGTCTAATTGTTCGTAGTGGTTGCTATAAATATGGGCATCTCCGAAGGTGTGCACGAAGTCTCCTGCTTCATAGCCGCATACCTGCGCCATCATCATGGTTAATAGTGCATAGGAGGCAATGTTAAAAGGTACTCCTAGAAATATATCAGCGCTTCGCTGGTACAACTGACAAGATAATTTCCCGTCGGCCACATAAAACTGAAAAAAAGCATGGCAAGGTGGAAGTGCTGCTTTACCATTGGCTACATTTTCTGAAAAAGGTTTGGAGGTATCGGGCAATACACTCGGATTCCAGGCGCTCACCAACATGCGTCTGCTGTCAGGATTGTTTTTAAGCGTTTTGATAATGTCAGAAATTTGATCAATCTCTTCGTTATTCCAATTGCGCCATTGGTGTCCATATACAGGTCCTAAATCTCCCTGCTCGTCCGCCCAGTCATTCCAAATGCGAACTCCATTTTCTTGTAAATAGCTAATATTGGTATCGCCATTCAGAAACCATAGTAGCTCGTAAATGATCGATTTCAAATGTAGTTTCTTGGTTGTCACCATGGGAAAACCTTCACTTAAGTCGAATCGCATTTGGTAGCCAAACACACTTTTAGTGCCCGTACCAGTACGATCGTTCTTTTCATTTCCGTTCGCGAGTACGTGTTTTACAAGGTCGTGGTATTGCTTCATTTTCGTTCAGAATTTTGATGGGTAAATTTAAAAAACCCATCAAGTAAAGAGAACAGAAATGCTGCTCATTTATTACAAGTTATCAACGTTTTTTTACGCCTAGGAGGACAAGGACACGATTGTTTTTCCGAAGAAAGCACCTAGCCAATGATCATACCAGCGATGGTAGCAGAAATTAAGGACGCTAAGGAGCCACCTAGCAAAGCACGCATTCCAAACTTAGAAAGTACTTTTCGTTGCCCGGGTGCTAAGGACCCTATACCGCCAATTTGTATACCAATGGAGGCGAAATTTGCAAATCCGCAGAGCATATACGTTGCCATAATGATCGACTTCTCGTTGTTCAGGTGAATGGCGTTGGCAACATTCTTTAATTCAGCCAATTGTATGTATCCAATAAATTCGCTGGCGGCAAGTTTGATTCCAAGCAACTGACCCATCATCGTCACATCATCCTGTGGCACCCCAATGAGCCACATTAAAGGCGCAAATAAGTTTCCTAAAAGGTATTCCAATGAAAGTCCATCGTATACGGAATATGCCGCGATGGCGTCATTTAGCGAAGTAATCGTCCAGTCTATTCCCAAGGAGGAAACCTGAATCCCGTGGAAACTGCCTACCAAATCTAAGCCCCCATTCACCATAGCGATTAGGGCTACAAATACTAGAAGCATGGCGCCAACATTCACAGCTAGTTTTAGGCCTTCGGTAGTTCCATTGGCAATGGCATCTAATAGGTTGCTTCCTATTTTTTCTGAAGAAACTTCCACTTCGGTATTCACCTCTTCTGTTTGTGGGTATAGTATTTTAGAAATGACAATCGCTCCGGGCGCGGCCATCACGGATGCGGCAAGTAGGTGCTTTGCAAATACCAAGCGCAAGGCAGGATCGTCACCACCTAGGAAGCCTATATAGGCTGCGAGTACGGCACCAGCTACGGTGGCCATTCCGCCAATCATGACCAATAGCATTTCCGATTTGTTCATTTTCTCTAAGTAGGCTTTGATCAACAAGGGTGCTTCTGTTTGTCCTAAAAAGATATTTCCAGCGACGCTTAAACTTTCTGCGCCTGAAATCTTGAGTAATTTAGTCAATAGCCATCCAAACGCTTTGACCACTTTTTGGATGATTCCGAAGTAAAAAAGAACAGAAGTAAGTGCTGAAAAGAAAATGATGGTAGGTAATACCTGAAAGGCAAAAATGAATCCAAAGGTGTCCATGTCTACCACCAAGCCTTCGAATAGGAATTTACTTCCTGCCTGCGTGAACTCTAATACCTTCACGAAGAGCTGACCTATATAATCAAATATTTTTTGAACAAACCCAATTTTTAATACTCCTACGGCTATGACCAATTGAAAAGCCAGGCCAATCCCGACCGTTTTCCAATTAATCCCTCGTCGGTTGGCACTGAATAAAAATGCGATACAGATTAACACAAACATGCCTAAAACGCCACGAAGGATGCCATGTAAAGAGATTCCTTGTGATGGTGCAATGCTTGCAACTTCAGTTTCATTGCCTTGAAGTGCAGTCGTTTGAGGCACACTTTTGAAGGCGTACACCACCTTGTTTTCCTCAAACTGCAAGGTGCTATCTGTTAACGCAGTAATGCGATAGCGCCGCAGCGTGTCCTTCGGTTGGTTGTAAAAAAGGACTAATAATTTATTCTGAATGATATAATCTCCAGTAGCCTGTAAGCTGTCTTTCGCCAAGAGTGAATAATGGAAAGTTCCTTGGTTAAGGGTCAACCGGTCTGCTGTTGGGTCTATGGTGAATAGCTCTGTCCCATCTATGGTTTCAATACTTGAGAACTGCCATTCCTTTTCAATAGTTTGTCCGAGGACGGTTCCGAAGGAAAAGAAAAGGACAACAATAGCTAGGAGGTTTCGCATAAGCCTATGCTCGTTTCGAAATTTCGTCTCTAACGGCTGCTGCTTTTTCATAGTCTTCTTTAGCGACCGCTTCATCCAGCATTTCATTGAGTTCTTTTTTGGTGAATTTACTGTAATCTTCAGAAACCATTTTCACGGCTTCACGATCTTCACCTAGCACCAATTCTTCAATGACAGCGTCTTCAACTTCTGAGTCCTGCTGATCTTTTGATGGATTTTTTAAATAAATACCCGCCTTGTCGAGGATGGCTTTATAGGTAAAAATAGGCGCTTTAAAGCGCAATGCGAGTGCAATGGCATCACTGGTGCGGGCATCAATGATTTCTTCAATTTTATCTCGCTCACAGATTATGCTGCTGTAAAAAACCCCGTCTACTAATTTATGAATAATCACTTGTTTGACGACAATCTCAAATCGATCCGAAAAATTTTTAAATAAATCGTGGGTAAGAGGTCGTGGCGGTTTAATTTCTTTCTCCAATGCGATGGCAATGGATTGCGCCTCAAAGGCTCCAATTACGATGGGTAATTTTCGGTCTCCGTTTTCTTCGCTAAGAATAAGTGCGTAAGCCCCATTTTGGGTCTGACTGTAAGAAATTCCTTTTATATTCAGGCGTACTAGGCTCATCTATAATTTAAAATTCAAAGTTGCTGGTTTTAGTTTGAAAACCAATGTAAATGATAGTATTTATTTTGCTAAGGGTGATTTGAAGATTTTTCAGCATAACCCATTAAAAAGGGCTGTTTAAACAAGGCATTTACTCATTTAAACAGCCCTTTTTCAAGGCACAAAATACTAAAATTTATGCGTTTTGAGCTTTAAACTCTTTTAATTTTTCCGTCAGTTGTGGAACGATTTCGAACGCGTCGCCAACGATTCCATAATCAGCAGCTTTAAAAAACGGTGCCTCAGCATCGTTATTAATCACCACTTTTACTTTGGACGAATTGATTCCAGCCAAATGTTGGATGGCACCGCTAATTCCAATAGCAATGTATAGCGTGGACGCAACAGGTTTTCCCGTTTGCCCTACGTGCTCGCCATGTGGTCTCCATCCCATGTCACTTACAGGTTTGGAGCAGGCAGTGGCTGCGCCTAAGACGTCAGCAAGATCTTCAATCAATCCCCAGTTCTCAGGACCTTTTAATCCACGACCACCTGATACTACAATTTCTGCATCTGCGATGGTCACTTTATCTGTAGCCTTGTCTACGGAAACTACAGCGACGCCGCTTTGGGGTGCGTTCGGTGCAAAAGCCGTTGCGGTTACTGCTGTTGGATTCTCAACAATTCCGTAGGCATTTTTTCCTAGGCCAAGCACTTTTACTTTGGTGTTGATTTCTGTAAGAGCGAAGGCTTTATTTGTATAAACACTGTGTGTCACTTTAAAAGGAGCTGCGCTTACAGGAAGTCCCGTTACGTTGGGAACATAACCCGCTTCCAAATTTACCGCTATCAATGGTGCGATAAACTTACTGTTTGCACTAGAGGTAAGGACTACCACGGTAGCGCCTTCGGCCTTAGCGGCTTCTGAAACCACACTAGCATAGGCGCCTGCATTAAATGTTTGCAGGGCGTCGTTTGTTACTTCTAACACCTTGGAAGCGCCATAAGTTCCTAATTCATTGGCATCGCCACCGTTAATGGACACGGCAGTGACACCTGTTCCTAACATGTCTGCAATTCCTTTTGCATAGGCCACAGCTTCGTGGGCTACTTTTTTAAATGATCCTCCTTCGGATTCTGTATATACTACTACCATAATGCTATCAAATTAAGTCTCATCGTAAAGATGAGAATCAAGAGTTTTTTAAATTACTTTCGCTTCGTTGTGCAATAAATCAATCAAGTCGGTCACATTGTCCACCAATTTCACCGCTCCTTTCGGCGCTGGTTTCTCGAAGTGGGTAGCCGTAGTTTCTGCATTCGCAGCTATCGGCTCTTTTACGTGTAGTGGTTTGGATCTTGCTTGCATGATTCCTCGCATGTTGGGAATGCGCAGGTCGCTTTCCTCAACCAAACCTTTTTGTCCGCCGATGACCAATGGAAGTGACGTCTTGGACGTTTCTTTACCACCATCAATTTCTCGAATCGCGGTGACTTCATTGCCTTCTACTTCAAGACTGATACAGGTATTCACGAAATTGGCACCTATTAATTTGGCAATCATTCCCGGAACCATTCCTCCATTGTAGTCAATAGATTCGCGACCACCGATTACTAAATCGTAACCGCCTTCTTGAATCACCTGTGCTAATTGCTTCGCAACCGAATATCCATCGGTCGCAGCTGTATTAATCCGAATGGCTTCATCAGCCCCAATAGCCAATGCTTTACGCAAGGTAGGCTCCGTTTCTGGGCCACCTACGTTGGCAACATGCACGGTAGCACCTTGTTTTTCTTTGAACCACATGGCGCGGGTAAGGCCAAACTCATCGTTGGGATTGATCACAAATTGAACACCGTTGGTGTCAAATTTAGTGTCGCCTTCAATGAAATTAATTTTTGAAGTAGTGTCGGGTACGTGACTTATACACACTAATATTTTCATTTCTTATTGTTTACAGTTTTTAAGTATCAATTTTTGAGATTTTCGGCACAGATTTGGTCCTAAATTTCAGCGTACGAAGATACAACTATAATCTAACATTTCCTATGCACGCATAGTATATTTTGAAAGTATTTCTGAAATTAGTGTCGCTTAATTTCCTAAGAAAGGCGAAATAATATTATTTTTGCTTTTCCCTGTATAAAAACGATTTGTGAATCTATTTTGAAAAGCAATTCATTTCTTATTCAGAACAAAAAAAAGAATCAAGTTGAATTTAATGCTACCCCGTTAAAGTGAGGGCAATTCTATGAAAACGATACAATTTAGAGAAGCAATTTGCGAGGCCATGAGCGAGGAGATGCGCAGAGACGAAACTATTTACCTTATGGGTGAAGAAGTGGCGGAGTACAACGGTGCATATAAAGCGAGCAAGGGGATGTTGGACGAGTTTGGTGCAAAGCGAGTTATTGACACTCCCATTGCAGAACTTGGGTTCGCAGGGATTGCCATTGGTTCGGCTATGAATGGAAACAGGCCTATTGTGGAGTATATGACCTTTAACTTCTCTTTGGTAGGGATTGATCAAATTATCAATAACGCAGCGAAAATTCGGCAAATGAGTGGCGGACAATTTAACTGCCCCATCGTTTTTAGAGGCCCAACGGCATCTGCCGGTCAGCTAGCAGCAACGCATTCACAAGCTTTTGAAAGCTGGTTTGCTAATTGCCCAGGTCTAAAAGTAATTGTGCCAAGTAATCCCGCTGATGCGAAAGGATTATTAAAAAGTGCGATTCGTGATGACGATCCAGTCATTTTTATGGAGAGCGAGCAAATGTATGGTGATAAAGGCGAAGTGCCTGAAGGGGAATATTTAATCCCAATTGGTGTAGCAGAGATTAAACGAGAAGGATCGGATGTGACCATTGTTTCTTTCGGAAAAATTATAAAAGAAGCCTATATCGCAGCTGATGCACTGGCGAAGGAAGGCATCGAATGTGAAATTATCGATCTTCGAACAGTCCGACCTATGGATCGAAAAGCCATTTTAACTTCCGTAAAGAAAACCAATCGATTGGTTATTTTAGAAGAAGCATGGCCTTTTGGAAATGTAGCTACCGAAATCACCTACTTGGTGCAAAGCGAAGCTTTCGACTATTTAGACGCACCAATTCAGAAAATAAACACAGCAGACACCCCAGCACCGTATTCACCAGTCCTTTTAGCCGAATGGCTGCCCAACAGCGATGACGTGATCAAAGCGGTCAAAAAAGTAATGTACCGTTAATCTGCAGTTATTGAAACATAGTTTTAAGCTTGATAATGGTACCTCAGATGTTAAATCCAACATCGACGCGTCTTTTATTTTTTTGCTGAAATGACTTTAAATATCTAACCAATTTTGGAAAAGACATATTGTTTATTACTCATAGAAAATTTTTGAGCCACCCAATCGTTACCTATTTATGAAACAACTTTTACTAATTATCGTAGTCTTATCTGCTTTGAGCTCCTATGCTCAAACAAAGGTCAGCGGTGTAGTAAAAGACGATTATGGGGAGCCAGTTGCCTTTGCGAATGTTATTTTCAAGGATTCCAATGAAGGCACCATCACCAACGAAAATGGCCGATTTTACTTAGAAAGTGACGTAAAACATGACGGTTTGTGGGTTTCCTTTGTTGGCTACGAATTACAGGTGGTCCCGTTGGAAAAACGAACTACCTACGAGCTAGTTGTTACCCTCAAGGAAGAGGCGTCATCGCTGGATGAGGTGTTCATCTACAGTGGGAAAACATCGAAAAAAGACAATCCTGCAATTACCATTCTCAAAAAAATATGGGAGAATCGCCGCGAGAACGGATTAAAAAAATTCAAGCAATACAGCTACGATAAGTATGAGAAATTGGAGTTTGATATCAATACCATCGATTCCTCGCTTATTAAAAGCAAGGTCTTTAAAGGGATGGAATTTGTGTGGGATCAAATTGACACTTCTAATGTAACCGGAAACTCTTACCTACCTATCTTTATTAATGAGGCTATTTCTAAGGTGTACGGAGACAATTTATTAAAGCAAGAGAAGGAGATTCTAGAAGGGAATAAAAATTCCGGATTTGAGAATAACCAAACCTTAATCGCATTTGTAAAAGACCTCTACAAGGAATACAATGTCTACGACAACTATTTAAAGTTCTTTGACAAGGCGTTTACCAGTCCGCTGTCTCGAACGGGTGTGGACGTTTATAATTATGTCTTGTTGGACAGTGCCTATCGCGATAATAAATGGTGTTACAACATTGTGTATTACCCCAGGCGCAAGAACGAATTGACCTTTAAAGGTGACTTTTGGGTAAACGATACTACCTGGGCCATCAAAGAAATTAACCTTCAGGCGTCCAAAAGCGCCAATCTTAACTGGGTGCGTGAAGTATATATTGAGCAGGAGTTCGATGTGTTAAACGATTCCATATTTTTAATTACACGCGATTATTTTTTGAGCGATTTCAGTTTCAGAAAAAAAGAAGAAGCACAGGGTGTGTATGGGAAACGGACGACCTTATTTGACAACTACGTTTTTGATGAACCCAAGGAAAAATCTTTTTATAAAGAACAAGTAGATCCTTATTTGGAGGAGATTTACAATCGGCCAGACTCCTTTTGGGACGATCGGCGGATGGAGAAATTAAACAAGGATGAAGAAGGGGTCTATGCCATGCTCGATACCCTAAAGAATCTTCCTCGTTTTAAGGCGCTGTATAATATTGGTTCCACCTTGGCCAGTGGTTATTATCAAATAGGGAATGTGGATGTTGGGCCCGTTTTTTCAATCTTCGGATTTAATGAGGCAGAAGGAATGCGAATTCGTTTGGGTGGGCGAACCTATTTTAGTCAGAATGACCCATGGCGCATCGAAGCCTTTGGAGCGTATGGGTTTAGAGACCGACGCTTTAAGCACGGTATTTCTGCAAAATGGTTGTTGGATCGTCAATCGCGACTCACCATATTTGGTGGTAATCGAAAAGATGTGGAGCAAACAGGGGCGAGTCTAACTACCAGTACGGATGTGTTGGGCCGTAATTTGGCGTCTTCAGCCCTCATATCGGTAGGAGCAAACGATAGGTTAACACGGGTTAATTTATCTACGGTAGGTCTTTCTGTAGATCCAGTAAAGAACTTGAAGGTGCGACTTACAGGGTCTTTCAGAACACTTGAATCGGCCACAGAAACCTTTAGTTTGGATTATTTTGATGAGAACGGAGATATTCAAAGTACCATTTCTCAGCCAGAAGTAGAACTAGGTATGTTTTTTACGCCTAGGAGGAAAACCTCTGGATACGGTGTAGAGCGAACTGTTATTAACGACGGGGATTTTGCTAATTTCTTCTTGGGGTATACCTTTGGAAGTAAACAATTGTTGGGAGGAGACTTTGAATACTCACGATTGCAGATGCTCTACACACAGCCATGGAATATTGGTGGCCTTGGAAAAGCATATACGACGATCGAATTGGGAAAAACCTTTGATCCCGTGCCTTTGGCGTTATTGAATCCCATACCCGGAAACCAGACGCTCTTCAGTATATACAATACGTTTAGTCAGTTAGATTTTTATGAATTTGTGAGTGACACCTATGCCTCTTTTCATTTTCAGCATAATTTTGGAGGTCGCCTGTTTTCAAGAATTCCATTGCTTCGGGATTTAGATTTAAGGGAGCTTGTGAGTTTTAGAACCGTGTATGGAGACCTTTCTCAGGAAAATATAGAATTAAGTAGACCTGCTTTTGAAGTGTTAACAGACCGTCCCTTAACACCCGCCAACTTAGCGCCTTCCGATGAGCTCTATTGGGAGTGGAGCGTTGGGGTAGGAAATATTTTTAGAGTCTTCCGAATCGATTTCAATTTTAGAGGAAATTACTTGGACAATCCTGGCGCCCGAAAGTTTGGGATTACAGGAGAGTTTGGTTTTTCTTTTTAGCCACATTTATTCCTTAGACATTAATCTTTCCAAGCCCACAAAATTTTCATACTTTTGCCCTCGCAAAAACGAAATCAATTATAACTAAATAACACATAATGGAAGACTACATTATTTATATGCCAATTGTACTGGCCGTAATAGGGCTAGTATATATGCTAGTAAAGAAATCCTGGGTAATGAAACAAGACGCCGGAGATGGAAAGATGAAAGAAATTTCAGATCACATCTATGAAGGTGCTTTGGCATTTTTAAATGCTGAATATAAGCTACTCGCTATTTTTGTTGTCATCGTAAGTGTTCTGCTTGCCGTTGTTTCGATAATCGTACCAACGACGCACTGGATGATTGTGGTAGCGTTTATTTTTGGAGCTATATTCTCTGCTTTCGCGGGAAACATAGGGATGAAAATTGCTACGAAAACGAATGTAAGAACAACACAAGCGGCTAAAACAAGTCTTCCAAACGCATTGAAAGTTTCTTTCGGTGGTGGAACGGTCATGGGGCTTGGTGTTGCTGGTTTGGCCGTGCTAGGTTTAACAGCATTCTTTATCATTTTTTACAACTTCTTTATGGGAGGCGAATGGGTCTCTACCGATAAGATGACTATCGTATTGGAAACTTTAGCTGGTTTCTCCTTAGGAGCTGAATCCATAGCCTTGTTTGCACGTGTAGGTGGAGGTATTTATACTAAAGCTGCCGATGTAGGAGCAGATTTAGTAGGTAAGGTAGAAGCAGGTATTCCTGAAGATGATCCTCGAAACCCAGCTACTATTGCTGATAACGTTGGAGATAATGTAGGTGATGTGGCAGGTATGGGAGCCGATTTATTTGGTTCTTATGTAGCCACGGTATTGGCTGCGATGGTGTTAGGAAACTATGTGATTAAAGACATGGGTGGTGATATTACTGCGGAAGGTTTTGGCGGAATTGGACCTATCTTATTGCCAATGGCGATTGCAGGAGCAGGAATTATTATTTCTGTAATTGGAACCATGTTGGTGAAAATAAAAAGTAACGATGCTAAAGAAGCTCAAGTAATGGGAGCTCTTAACGTGGGTAACTGGACGTCCATCGTATTGGTAGCTTTATCTTGTTTTGGATTATGCTACTATTTACTTCCGGATACCATGAATATGGAATTCTTTGGAGAAGGTTCTAAGGAAATATCTAAAATGAACGTCTTCTATGCCACTTTAGTGGGACTTATTGTAGGAGCAGTAATTTCTTCTGTAACGGAATATTATACAGGCTTAGGTAAAAAGCCAATCCTTAAGATTGTACAGCAGTCAAGTACAGGGGCAGGAACAAACATCATTGCAGGTTTAGCGACCGGAATGATTTCTACCTTCCCGTCTGTATTACTATTTGCAGGTGCTATTTGGGCATCGTATGCATTTGCTGGATTCTATGGGGTGGCACTAGCAGCATCGGCTATGATGGCCACTACAGCCATGCAGTTAGCTATTGATGCATTTGGACCTATTTCTGATAATGCAGGTGGTATTGCTGAAATGAGCGAACAAGAACCCATCGTAAGAGAGCGTACAGATATATTAGATTCAGTAGGTAACACTACAGCAGCAACAGGAAAAGGATTTGCAATTGCCTCTGCGGCATTAACTTCCTTGGCCTTATTTGCAGCCTATGTAACCTTTACAGGAATTGATGGGATCAACATCTTTAAAGCACCGGTATTAGCGATGCTATTTGTGGGTGGAATGGTACCCGTAGTATTTTCAGCTTTGGCAATGAACGCCGTAGGAAAGGCAGCCATGGAAATGGTTCAGGAAGTAAGAAGACAGTTTAGAGATATCCCCGGAATTATGGAAGGAACTGGGAAACCAGAATATGATAAATGTGTGGCTATTTCAACTGAAGCTTCTTTGAGAGAAATGATGCTTCCAGGTTTATTGACTATCGGCTTCCCATTGATCATCGCTTTTGTACCGATGCTCTTTGGCATGGATAATCTGGCTATCGCAGAAATGCTTGGGGGTTATATGGCGGGTGTTACGGTCAGTGGTGTCCTATGGGCGATCTTCCAAAACAACGCTGGTGGTGCTTGGGACAACGCGAAGAAGTCGTTCGAAGCTGGTGTAGAGATCAACGGTGAAATGACGTACAAAGGTTCTGAGGCTCATAAAGCAGCAGTCACTGGAGATACAGTGGGTGATCCATTTAAGGACACTTCTGGACCTTCCATGAACATCTTAATTAAACTAACTTGTTTGATTGGTTTGGTGGTTGCTCCAATTTTAGGAGGGCATAGCGAAGAGATGTCTATGATTACTGAAGACGGAACTAAAATTGAAATCACAGAAGACGGAATCAAAGAAACGCGCGAAGTGAAAAAGGAAGTGCGTATTGAAATGTCTGAAGCTGACGGAATGCACGTTGGAACTGTGACTATTGATACAAATGATGGAGGTACGGTAACTTCAGAAACAAAAACATTCACTGGTAATACTATAGAGGAAGTGAAAGTGAAGATTGAAGCTTGGAAAGAAGCCAATGTAAAGGTAACTATTGAAGGCGCTGAGGTAATTGAAGAAATCGAAGAAGAGATGAACTAAGGTTATCTATTATAAAGGATAAAAAAAAGCCCGAGCAAAACTGCTCGGGCTTTTTTTATGGCTCTTATTTTTTTAAAACAATCCGTGAATCTCGGCATCAATTTTATTAATGACGGCACCCAAATCCTCTGGATTATCCACGAAGTCTAAATCGTCCACATTGATAATGAGAAGGCCACTTTTATC
>Ga0316204_10006435_pt1 | contig 18083 bp, 21 predicted proteins | sample 6monrhotite_MG_2_FD_205661 | JGI IMG/M metagenome (GOLD analysis project Ga0316204, IMG submission 205661) | Microbial mat bacterial communities from mineral coupon in-situ incubated in ocean water Damariscotta River, Maine, United States -... | ecosystem: Environmental > Aquatic > Marine >... | reverse complement strand
ACCGATTACTAGAGCACCATCATGGCAAGATAAACAAAGTTTTGAGCTACCACTGGGTTGCCCGGCTGTGGCGGCACCTTGAAAGGAGTCGGAGCTGTATTCGGTGTAGACAGCACTAGAAAGTTCTCTATTCCATAAGGGGGCATTAGGGGCGACGTTGGAACCGTGTGGGGTGTGACAAAATACACAAATGCGGGATTCTGAGGTGGCTTTGACAGTTCCTAGGCCGCTGGCGGATAGGTTGTGCTTGGTGTTGACTATGTCGGTTACGGGCGCGGCATTTGAAAGGCCTGCAGTACATAACAACAACCAAAATAAGCCCAGTGAATATAAAGCAATAGGAGCCAATACTCTATTAGAACGGTTCATAAACAGCATTTTAATGACCTCAACATTATTTACCCAAGTACTGAAACATGACAATACGACCATTAAACATATCCGCAAGATAGACACGATCTTTATCGTCAACCGTCACACCAGATGGTAGATAAAACTCCCCTATATCACGGCCTTTACCAGAAATAGGCAGTAAAAACTCACCTTTATCGTTATACACCAATAGATACCCGAAATAAGATTCTACAGCATAAACATTTCCGTCGCTATCAGAGGACACACCCTTTGGTCTAGGGGTATTTCCAATATTTAGTCCCCTATAACCTAGAGTATGAATTGGAGCATTAATATTGTCTGGCTCTAGAATTTGAATTCGAGCATTCATGGTATCACTTACATAAAGTTTATTATCTGTAAACTCTATAGCGGAAGGATGGTTAAACAATCCTTTGGCATCACCTTGACCACCGATTGTGCGGATCAAAGAACCCTCTCGTGTATACACACGTATATTATGTGCTCCAGCATCGGAAATAAATACGTAATTATTAACAGGGTCAAATGCAATTCCAATAGGACGCTTAAGTTCACCAGAACCAAATGAACCTAACAGCTCGCCTTGCTTAGAGAACCTTAACACCTTGGCCAAATTTGTATCGACAACGAAAATTTCGTTACCTACCCCAGTTAATCCGACAGGGGCTACAAAAGGACTACTCGACTCGATACCACCCCATTGGGACATCGTGTTGTCATTTAAGTTAAAAACCAAGACACCTGGCAAGGCTAAATCTGCCACATAAACTAAATTATCAGAAGAGACATAGATATCATAGGGGCGCTTTAGCCTGATCGGTTCAGGTTTTCCCGTAATTAATCCAACGATCATGTCAAAAATACTCTCTGATGAAAGCGCATCTTTAACGTGCTCACCATGAAGTTCACCAATGTAACGATAACGAGGCAAATCTGAACCCAGTGGCCAGACTTCAGAGACGAGTGTATTTTGTAATACAAATCCTTTAGGTTGGTTCGTTGAACATCCAACTAAGAAAATAACAGATAGACAAACAAGTAGACTAGTTCGCATTAGAATCAGACTTAGAAACAATAGGGTTTATTAGAAAGACTTGAATACGACGATTCATATTATCCGCTACGTACAGTTCATCTCCATCAATCCATAAATCCTTGATACTTCTAAAGTGGGAAGCATCACTGCCTGAGCCACCAAACCGAGAAGTTAAACCAGAATCATCGTAAATCTTGATTTGATCATCGAAATCATCACTGATATAAACACGATCAAACTGATCTACTGCAATTGCAGTAGGGTTTCTTGCTTCAGGACGAGAAATTTTATATAAAAACTTACCCGAGTAAGAGAAAACATTTATATCAGAACTAAATTTAGAAACGATAAATACAGATTTCTCTCCACAAGCCATTCCGATAATATGATTGCCCGCAGGTGTTTCCCCTGCACCTTTGAATCCGTGTAGTTCAATAGCCTGACCTGAAGGAGAAAACTCAATAAGATGGCTATAAAATGAATCCGCAATTAATACATTTTGATTAATGGGATTAATACACATACCAACAGGAGAATTGAGATTCAGAGGATTTGAGTAACGTGCAATAAAATTACCCATCAGGTCGTACCTTAAAACCTGACTGCCAAAGGAGTCTATTACGAAGAGTTCATTATCTTCAGAGAGAAACAGACGAGCAGGATTTCTTGTAAGTTTAGCGTAAACAGATTTTAAACTACGAGCACTTTGAGCCACTCTATCATAGGCATAGAGCCCCATGAGACGGTCATCTATAAAATAGACGATATTGTTCCTAGCTGTAACAGCAACAGGGCTTTCTATAAACTTTGATTCCGTACCAACAACAGAAGACAACCAACCATTAGAAATGGTTCGAAAACTATCAATTGAGTCAGAGCTTACTAAAATATCAGAACGGGCACCAGTTGATGCTAAGAAAAGAAATAGAAAAAAACAGCCTGCACGAATCACTAGCGCAAATTGCTCTTATTTGATGGAACATTGTGGCACTGATTACAATCCATCACATCAAAAGCAACGGCCCCATGACAAACGCCACATTGCTGACCTGCCATTATATTGTTCATATTGATAAAATTGGCACCCTGTTTAGGTAGAAAAATATCAATATGACAGTTGGAACAAGTCAATACTTTAGTATGTACCTTATGACTAAAAAGCACATAGTCCATTGAGCCTGTATTTTTCAAAACAAGATCCAAATTAACGGAGGTCATTTCTTTTTCACCTATTACATCTGCACGAGGTGAAATCAAACCCTGATCAAGGGTTTTCACCCAGTCAATTGAGCCATTTGAGCGCTTAGGAAAACTACCCAATGCTTCTCGTGGCTCTTGTAGTTTAGAAAAACCTGAACTGGTTGCATCATGATGTCCGTCGTCTTTTAGTAACTTTATTTCAGAGGCGACGGCCGATGAAAAAACGGGAAACAATAATACAATAAGTAAAACTTTTAACATATATAACCTTTATACACCTGGTATATGGACGCCAGCATCTCTTAGCATATTAACCAAGCTTTTTGATGCCTTTTCAATAAGCTTGGCAGCTTGGTCATATTGACCTTTAGCAACAAATTCATTGGCTTTAGATTGGTAACTATCCGCTTCATCAAAAAAAGGTTGCGAGCGAGCATCACGTTTAAAAGCACGTCGCTCATCAATCATCATGTTCACAAGCATTTGATAATTTTCATATCTTCCTAACTCATACTCATGAGCTTCTTTATCAGTCGCAAAATCAAGACTTCTGACAAGTGTTTGTCCTGAACGCTGTGCTTTAATAGAATCCGCTGTAAGTAAATACGCTTTTTCAAGAGAAGCAAGCGCATTTACAAACTCTTGGTTTCCAGCGCTTTTTTCAGCCTGATTAACCAAAGGTGTAACAATTTTAGTTAGTTTTGACTCTGTGACGGCATCTGAATTTGAATCAGTAATTCGTTTATGAGCGGTAAGAAGTGCATTTACGCTCTCTAATTTTCTCTCATAATCCGCTTGTGATTTTATTTCCGCCAGTCCCGAAGCCTTATTAGCTATACGGCTAGCAACCATCAATAAACGAAGAGATTCATCCCTAGCCTCGACGGCTCCAGACAAATCACCATCAGAAACTTTATTTAAAGCAATTTTGTGAAGCGAACGTGCTTTATTTAAAGATTCAGAAGCTAAAGGTATATTGAGCTCTGTAACTTGACGAGCTAGACTCGATTTTGTCAATAAACTTTCATTCATTAATAAAGAGTTTTTTAATGCTTTTTCGCTTATCTCATTTCCAACCATGGAATAAGATGGCGAGAAAGAAGCAACCCATATCACCGCAACTAAAACTGGTAGTTGCAACCTTTTAACAAGCATCATCATTCCTTATATCTAGTTACCTAATACCGATCATTCGTAAAGCTTTCAAATACTGATCTGTTGAAGCTTGTAACGTCTTAATTGAATTTTCAATTTCATTATTTTCAATTTCAACATCCGCTTGCCCTCTAATGCCTTCTGCCTTTTTAACAAAACGTTTAAATAGCATTAATTTGCCACCTTTAGGCGCCTGCTGATCTTCAGCAATAGGAATCAATCGTTTATATTCATTATTCCGTGCAAGCTCATATTTTTGCTCTTCTTCAGGCGTTTCAAAATCTAAACTATTAACTATTTCACTACTGGTCATAGAGCGGTTACTAATATCCACTACTTCATCTAAAATTCCAGTTAGAATTTTATTTGCTTTTTCGTAGCGATTATTATCAAACAATTCTTTAGCCTCTGACATACCAACTTTAACTCGATCTATGGCTTCTTGCTCATCGCCAGAAACATAAGTTGCAGTATCATACCACTCTAAATAAGATGAAATCTCTACAGTCAGATCAGCATAGCGACTACGTAAAACTTTCTGGGCAGATTCTGACTTGGGTAGCAATTTTGCTGCCTCAGTAAACTTTTTTAAAGCTGAGCTACTTAACGTATTCGCCTCAGCTTTATCGCCACCCAAATACGCAACCTTTGCCTGATCAAGCAGACCCCTAGCCTCTTCTAAAGCCTGCTGCACCTCTTCGGACTCCATCCCCTCCATGCGCTTAGCTACCTTGGAGTTTATCAATAAACTTTCAGCGTAGTTAATCTTAGGAGACAGTTTTACTTCATCAGAAGCGTACACTGAGCTACTTAGAAGCACAGCTAAACACAAAGTAGATAGAGAGCCTTTCATGATTACTTACCAGCCGTTGAACGTTTTAATTCAGCATTTTTAGCTTTAGGCTTAGAGTGACATAACTTACATGTTGATGTGGCGACAGGGAAAGCTACAGAGCCATGGCATTTACCACAAGATTCTCCTAACATAATTGCCGCCATGCTCATTTGGTTTGCACCTTTCTGAGGGATGAAAATACCAGTATGACAGTTAGAACATGCTAGCAATAACGTATGTCTATCATGTGGAAAGACTACATCAGGCATAGAACCTTTTACCTGACGTACAATATTTAAGTTCATGATAATCGGCTTTGCACTGGCATCTGCACTATTGTGACGTGGAGTAATCTTCTTGGCATTAATTGATTTAATCCAATCCACATGATTCCCAAACTTAGCCTTAACAAGCCCATCAAATGCTTCTTTAGGTGGTTGTAGCTGATGAGTTCCTGGGCTTTCAGGATCATGGATACCATCTTCAGCTGGCGGTAGATTTGCAGGAGCCTTAGGCTTCATCATACGATTAAATGTATTACTTGATTCACCTGCTGCATAAGCGCCAAATGAAAAAACCCATGAAATGGATGCTATTAAGACTAGAGTTGATAGTTTATACATAATCATCCGACCTTTTTAGTTTTTAGGAGTTGCAATATTTGAGGCACGTAAAGGACTACCCTTTACTTGTGTAGGCGTACCTGGCACACCTGAGTGACAAACGTCACAATTCTCAATCGACCAAGCTATTTCACCATTATGACAAGCACCACAGAACTCACCTTCTATGATTTTAGCCATGGTGATTTCATTCTTACCTGCTCCAAACTGAAATCCAAGATCAGCATGACAAACACTACAATTAAATCTAATACGGTGGAACCAATGCGGAAAGACCACGGGTCTCATTTCAGATGCATCAGCAAAATTGTTAAGTACAATATCACCATATTCAGCATTTGCCTTTACTGGTATTAACATAGTAAAAACTGACATCAAAACAAGGCCTAAGCCTAAAAGCTTTTGTTTTATAACCACCGTATTTCTCCAAAAAATTAAATTTAAAAAACTCGTTTTACATTAAAGTAAACCATATTATAACTAATCTTTCGTGCTTCGCGATACATATACTGCAAAGAAACATCAATTTTTCCTACTCGATAAGCCAGCCTATTATCCCACCTTTGATGACTGCCTAATTCAAGCTCTCGACTATCAACAGGCTGAGTATAGCCATAATTTGATATAAAACGCATACCTGATATAGAAAATGGATTCATATAGGTAAAGTCAATATTCATTGACGCCGTCGCCGTATTGGAGGACGTTCCACTTGCAGCCGTATCAGAGTAATTTAAATTGGTCAGTTGATAATTAAGGCTTCCATTTAACTTCATACGCTGTGAGAGAGTGTTATTTTGATTAAAATTAACGTTCATAGCCTGCATACTACTTCCAACGCCCAATTCCCTTTGGTCCGACAGCGAGACCGATAATTTTCGAGAGGAATTAGGTGCGGACTGCATCCAATTTACAGAGACTCGGTGACCCAATCGCTTACGCAACTCGTCTGAATCTGCATTTGTCACTGTACTTAGGGAGAGGTCCTGATCCCCTCTTACATTTAGCCTTTGATTCCTACCAATCAACCAACTACGTGACAGAACATGGCCTGCATTAGTCGATCCATCGTATTTGGTATCATCCTTCTCTTCACGCCTACTTAAAGTCGCCCCTGTCCGCCAATTATAAGCATACTCGCCAAATTCAATACTAGTTGAAGTATAGTTAACACCAAGCTGATCTCTACCTATACTTTCATTCCCATCTTTATTGACATTTAAAGAACGCACACTACTAGCACTAAAGTTAAGGTTAGACGAATACCTATGAATAAAGTTCAAGCTTGCAGAATAAGTGGTACTATCATTACTACTCTCACGGTTTGACTTCATTTTTGCATCAAAAAAACGAAGACTACCCGTTACAGTTGTTTTTTTATTAAGACTCCGCCAAACCACATTTGTTGTGGCCTGAATCAGATCCATCTCATATCTTAACGATTCCGCACCTACCTGCGATCCAGACACTTGGTTCACTTGATTGGAATTAACGACCGTATTAATCGTAACCTGCTTAAATCCTGTATAGCCATGATCTAAATTAGTAGATAAATTTGATCTTTCTAAACCATTATAAGTAACGTCATCTCTCTGTCTTACCGAAGCACGAAGTACACCAGCGAAAGATCGATGCAATCCATTAACTATAAACAACTCAGAGCCATATTTACCACGCAGAGTAGAGCTATTATCATCTTTGGTATATCTGGCTTGAATAGTATAGGACTTACCAATCAAACCCTGCGCGATAGAAACAGAGTCATTTATAACATTATCATCAAGAGAAACCTCATCTGTCCCCTTGATCGCATATAAATCAGAAGATACTCTAGAGTCAGAGCGTGCATAACTGAAGTTGAAAGGTGCTTTACTCTGTGGTAACACATTAAAAGCAATGCCACCTGTAGCAGATAGGCTCTCTGTGTCTATGCCATTATTCACATTTTCCTCACGCGTAAGAGTCAAATTGGACTGCCCTACTATAAACCAATCCTGCCAAATAAAGAACGAGTTATCAATAGTTGCCTTTAATAACTGCTGATCATTGGTTACTTTATTACTATCCGAAGCACCTCTATAACTATAGCCAAGACTCCCGTTCAAGCTTGTACTGACCAGTCCAGCAGAAAGCACAGAAACAGGGCTAATAAAGATTAAAACTGAGCCAAATGCAATACAGTGCAAATGGCAAGCTTTATTTTTTACACCCCTATTCAACATTAAAACTCAGTAACGATACTTGCATTACTGCGTAACTTATCAAGTAGCGCCTGCCACTTTTCATCAGATAACTTTCTAGATAAAAGCTCAACCAGTTGCTTTTCAGAATCTGCATAATTTATTTTTTGCTCAGGAATCACATCTTCAAGCTTTAATAAAACATAACCTTCCAAGATTCTTATAGGCTTACTTAACTCACCAACTTTTAATCCCTCAATAACTTTTTCAACATCAGCATGCAAGGTTCCCTTGTGCTGATACCCCATATCACCCCCCTTGGAAGCCGTAGAGTCTACAGAAAATTCCTTCGCTAAGTCAGCAAAACTTTCTCCAGCCAAAATGCGAGTTGCGATTGAATCCATTAAGCTATGCACACGGTCCCACTCCTCTGACAACGCAGAAGGAGAGACTTTAATCAAAATTAGCGATACCTTATTTCTAACGGGAAAAACAAAAACGTCCGGATTATCAGCATAAAACTGTTTTTTTAGTGGCTCAGTAATCAGAATATCTGAGCGTACAGAAGACTCAAGCATGGCCAACAACTCTCTTGATTCGAGCTGCTGACGTAAAACAGGTAAAAAAGTTTCTTTATCACGCTGCCAACCAGAATCATTAGCATAACGCTCATCAAATTGCTTTAACTCCAATTGAATTTTTTCTTCATCAGGCACCAATTCTCGTCGTTTTGCCTCCTGAGTCAACAGCACACTGTCAATCAAATCTCGTGTGACCTCTTCCTTCAACTGTGCCAAGCGGTCTGGCGTGATATTTCCATGATAGAATTGCTTCTTGGCTTTGTTTCTTAGTGCAATCAAAAACTCTTGTTCAAAGATTTCGTAACCATTTACGACGGCAAACAGTTTTTTATCTGACACAACCTTTGAGCTATCACTATCAGCAGACAAAAGCTTTGTAGGTAACAACAAGGTAAGGCTAGAAAGGCCTATTACTAATAAGATTTTATAAACATTGCCAGACTTCACAATTGGAAACTCCTTGCCTCAACATATACTTAATCAAAAAAGCCTTTGCTGATTTCACTGTATTGTGCAGCAAATCAAACAAAGGCTTACATATGGTTTAAATTCTATTTAACGTGGCAAGCTAAACATAACCCACTAGCAGTATTTGCTCTTCTTAAGAAAGAAGTATAAGTTGTTTTATGAGGATCATGGCAGGTTGCACACTCTACAAGAGGCCCGTTTAATGTTAAACCACCATTATAAAGTGGTAACGCATCTCCAGCGATTACGGCTGGATCACCTATCCACATGCGAGTACCCGTCCAAACAGGGTCTATAAATAGTTTATCGCCCGCAGAATCCGCAACGTTATTACCAGCCTGAATATTCGCCCAGTTTAAGCCCCCCCCTGCGTATTGAACACCTACCGGATGATCATCTCTAAGATCTCTACTTAACATAGGAACTTTATCAGTAATCAAAGCGTTTGCCATAAATACGCCCAATCCTCCTGAAATAATAATTCCATTAGGATCAAAGCGATAGGTTTGAGATGCTGTAGTGGGTGCATTTCGAACCAAATCCATTGCACTGACCCCATCATGACAAGACAAACAAGCCAGTGAAATCCCACCGGCATCCAAGTTAATAGCACCATCCAATGTAGCGGTATTTAAAGCATCATACGTGGTATAGTCTGCATCTGTCGCAAGTAACTTATTCCATAAAGGAGCGGGGGCTGAAGTATCGGATCCGTGAGGTGTATGACAGAATACACATATATCCCCCCCTGACCCAGGAGTAGCTGACAAATTATGAGGTGATGTCGCAATACTTGCATGCGCAGTACTTGCTATAGCCATTACCCCTAAGCTAGCAAGCGTTGATTTTATTTTGAAATTTACCATTATTTAACTCCCCTTAAATATCTTGTAAATAACTCACATGCATGTCAAACATGTTAAGAATTTATTATCTTTATTCAGCTTCATTATAATTGACTCGTAAAATCATTTACCAGTCGTATGTTTCTATGGCGGTATAACACTTTGTAATACCTTACGTACCAACCCTCTAGCCAGTAGTACTTAAGCTTACTGGTAAACTATACCAAGAAATGATGACGCTGTATTCACATTAACCAAGCTACTTTGGACTACCAACTCTGATTTATCATGTACTGAACAGCACTCTTAACTTCATCATCCGTTAGACTCGAATCCCCTCCACGAGGTGGCATAAAGCCTTTCTTTCCAGCAAAACCTTCAATCGAATTGTAATCCAAAATACTCTGCCCTTTAGAAACTCGCTCTGTCCACTCTCGTACATCGCCAAGCTTTGGAGCTCCAAAAACCCCTTGATCATGGCAAGTAGAGCACACTTCACTGTACACTTTTTGACCATTTTTTTGTGCAAAGGCGTAAGTGGAAAATAAGCCGATACAAAATATAACTGTATACTTCTTCATAAGAAAGCCCTCTTTAAGAACAATAACGAACCATTGATTAAATGACTTTTACATTATTGCACTTGTTCTTCCTGCGCTATTTGATCAAGATTTTGCTTAATCGTTAAATACGCATCAGTTCCTGGATCCAAAAGGCTTAATAAATGCTGCCAGAACTGCTTAGCCAAAGCATAATCTTTACTATAATAAGCTGCTGTACCTGCTATCCATAGAGCCTGGTCATGATTTGGATCTATCTCTAACGCCTTCTGCGTCCACTCATATGCTGGAGAAGTGACCAGAATCCCACCTGCCTGCGAAGCCAAAACATCAGCATAATTGGCATAAAGCTCTGCATCTTGGACACCTTTATTTATCAAGTGTAAATAAGCTTTAGAAGCACCATCAATATCTTTCATAATATGTAGAGACTTAGCTAACATAGACCAACTTTCAAGATCATCTGGATCTGCCTCAGCCTTAGCTCTTACACTCTCAACCATTTTAGAAACATCTGCACCACCTCCTGCTCCTGAGTGCGGATTACTCGCACCACCATCGGACTGCGCAGCAAGGTCAGCCATGTACTGTATTGACCCTGGATCGGTACCTACCTGCTTATAGATAAAATAAGCTCCAATGGGCAAGATGATGGCAACTAGAAGAATAATCAAAGGATCTGACTTAGCATGAAGACTAGGCTGAATTTCATCCACTGTAGCCGTTTCCAAAAAGGTCTTTTGCAAATCTAAGCGTGCCGACTCATAAAGTTCTTTTGCAATAACCCCTTGCTCTAAATCTCTATCAAGCTCGGTCAGCTGATCCTCTAACAATTTGGCGTTTACTGACTGTAAATCCGGACTTACATCCTTTTTTGTTTGAATTAAGGGTAAAACCACCCATATAACAACAACTAAACTAATTAACGCTATCATAGATAAAAACATTTATTCTTTCTCCTTTTTAGAATCCAGATATCCCGCTAACAGATCAGCTTCTTCAGCCGTTAGATTACTTTTGTTATTAATTTTATTTCGTGAGCGCACATTGATAAGAAGAATAATAACCCCCAGCACAAGCAACGCAAAAGGCCCTGCCCAAAGCAGGTAGTTAGCAGGACTGAAAGTAGGACGATATAAAACAAACTCACCATAACGATCAACCATAAACTTTTTAATCTGCCCCTGATCTGCACCCTCTTCGGTGATCATTCTATATAAGTTCGCTCTCAAATCATTTGCAAGCTCTGCTCTGGAACCTGCGATAGATTCATTCTGACAAACTGTACAACGCAACTCATAGAGCATTTTATTGTATAACTCCTCCTGATCCGCATCCTTGAACTCCAAAGGTTCCCCTGCTTTAATCGCATGCGCTGTTGAGCTTAATATCAGCCCAAACATCATAAACAAACTTAAAAAAATTCTCATACTTCCTGCTCCAGTTTACGAATAAGAGGAAGCAATTCATTTTCAATCACTTCTCTATACAAGGGGCCTGTATGCTTATGACGAACAATCCCTTTTTTATCAATGACAAATGTTTCAGGGGTACCGTATACTCCCCACTCAATACCAATATCACCTTTATAATCAAAGGCAATTTTTGCATAAGGATCCCCGCCTAACTGGCTAAGATAACCTAAAGCATGACGCCTTTCATCTTTATAATTCAAGCCGATCAAATACACTCCCTTACGTTGAAGGTCAAGCAAATGATGGTGCTCAGCACGACACGAAATACACCAAGAAGCAAAGACATTAAAAACAGTTACTTGCCCTTTTAGCATTTCATTGCTTACAGTTTCCTGTTGATTATGCAACTCTGGTAACTCAAATTTTGGTGCTTCCTTACCAATTAAAGGAGAAGGAATTATGTTTGGATTAAGCCCTAAACCAACCCAAAACAGCAATAACAGTGCCGCAAATACACCCAATGGAATCATGTGACGATTCATAATTTTCTCCTAGTCAACAACAACCTGATTCTCATCTCGACGCCCCGTTAAACGTCTTTTGATCTTCATTCGATAACGACGATCACTTACAGCAAGGAATCCACCAACCGCCATAATAATAACGCCCGTCCACAGCCAAGTCATATAGGGCTTATAATAGACCCTTACAATCCAAGCCCCAGTTGTACCAACAGGGTCACCTAAGGAGATATAGACATCTCTAAATAGAGAACGATCAATGCTTGCTTGAGTCATTGGCATACCCATATGCTTATCATAAGTACGTTTTTCAGGGTTTAAAGTGGTCAATAACTTACCATTTTCACTTATATGAACCGTTCCGTATTGCGATGCATAATTAGCCCCTCTGACTGACTTCACTCCTTCAAAAGTAAAGCTATAGCCTGCCATTTCAACTACTTCACCTGGGGCAAGACGAACATCCTTCTCGTCTTGATAACCAGTCGCCATCGCCATACCAATAATTGTAATCGCCATTCCCATATGGGCTACATGCATACCTAACCAGCTAATATTTAGGTTCTTAATGCGAGCCAATTTGCCTGTCAATGTTGGCGCTTTAATTCTTGGTATAACATCCACAACAAAAGTACCTACGATTCCCGTTGCTACAAATACAATAATGGCCACAATTATGCCCCACTCACCCATGGCAAGAGGCCATACAATGGCTGCAAGCAACCCTACTGCAATCACTGGATATAAACGTACCATACTTGCCTTAAAAGTCGCATTTTTCCAGCCAACCAGAGGCCCAATGATCATCATAATAAGTAAAGGAATCATTAAAGGCACAAACACGGCGTTAAAATATGGAGGCCCTACGGACATTTTACCCATACCGAGTGCATCAATTATCAATGGATACATCGTTCCAATAAACACCGCTGCGCAAGCGACCACCAGTAACACATTATTTGCAAGCAAGACTGACTCTCGAGACCAAGTGGTAAACCCACCACCCATGCCAACTTTTGGAGCGCGCCATGCATAAAGAATTAACGAGAAACCAATAACGACAGCCAAGAACACAAGTATATAAACACCTCGAGTAGGATCTGTTGCAAAAGCATGTACAGAAGTTATCACACCTGATCGAACCAAAAAGGCACCAACTATCGTCAAGGCAAATGTCAATATGGCCAGCATTACTGTCCAACTACGGAATGCACCACGCTTTTCCGTTACCGCTAACGAGTGAATCAGTGCTGTGGCTAACAACCAAGGCATAAATGAAGCATTCTCTACAGGATCCCAGAACCACCAGCCTCCCCAGCCAAGTTCAGCATAAGCCCACCAACTACCTAGCGCAATACCTAATGTTAAAAACACCCACGCAATGGTCGTCCAAGGTCTTGACCATCTTGCCCATGAAGCATCTAAACGACCACCAATCAAAGCCGCCATTGCAAAAGCGAATGCCACAGCAAACCCAACATAGCCCATATAAAGCAACGGAGGGTGAAAAATCATACCTGGATCTTGCAACATTGGGTTTAGGTCATTTCCATCAACAGGAACCATCATCAAACGATCAAATGGGTTTGAGGTAAATACCATAAAACCTATAAAACCAACCGAGACCATACCCATAACCGCTAAGACTCGACTACTCATCGCAATAGGTAGGTTGTTACTAAAACTGGCTACAGCAACCCCCCAACCAGCCAGGATCAAAATCCACAGCAAAAGAGAGCCTTCATGACCACCCCATACCGCACTAATACGATACTCTATGGGCAAATTAACACTGGAATTACTTGCGGCATATGCCACACTAAAGTCATGCGATATAAAAGCGTAGGTTAACAACCCATAAGCTACGGCTAAAACAAAAAATTGAGCCCAAGCTAAATTAGGTGCCATTCGCATCCAAGACAGCTGCCCCCTCTGAGCACCAACTAATGGCAATGTACTTTGCACAACCGCTAAGCAAAAACCCATTACCATTAAAAACTGACCTATTTCTGGAAGCATCTCTTTAATCTCCTTTTCCAGTTGACTCAACCACAGGAGCTACTTCAGCAGCTTCAAGAGCAGCCTTGGCTTTAGCCTCTGCTCTCATTAACGCTTCCGCCGCTTCAGGTGGCATATAAGTTTCATCGTGCTTAGCAAAAACATGACTGGCAATAAATTGCCCATCTGTCAACAACTTCCCTTCAGCAACAATCCCCTGACCTTCTCTAAACAGGTCAGGCAAAATCCCAGTGTAACTAACAAGAATAGATGCCTCTCCATCTGTCACATTAAATGTTACAGTCGTTGATTCACCTTCTCTTTTAAACGTACCTTTTTCAACCAGCCCACCAATACGAATAGTACGATCAAATGGAACCGCTCTTTCCTTTACTTCTGTTGGGGTATGAAAGAAAACCAAATTCTCTTGAAATGCATTAAGCACTAAAACCACCGCCACACCAAAAGCGACTACAACAGCTCCCAGCAATGCAAGTTTTTTATTACGAGGTTTCATCCATTCACTCCCTGATTATTAGCACGCGTAAACTCAGCTTCCATTTGATTAAGCTCAACCTTAGCTTTGTTATGTTTTTTTGCCACCCAAACTGCCTCGATAATCACTAAGCCCAAAGCTGTACCATAGGAGCCCCATATATAGAAACCGTGACCACCCATTTTAAAAAACTCATATACGTCCATATTTAATAACCCTTTACTTCTTTGACATCTGGCTTGCCCATAGCGCCACTTTTTTTCGTTCAAGAATAACGCCTTGCGCTCTGCGCAAAACTACGGCAATTGTATAGAACCAACACGCAAAAGTCATTATAAGAAGTGTTGAAAACATAACACCACTCATTGTTGGTGCAGCGGAAAGTGTTATGGATGCCCCTTGGTGCAGGGTATTCCACCAAATAACCGAAAAATAGATAATAGGAACATTTACAACCCCTACAATCGCCAAAAATGAAGCCGCTCGACCGGCCCTTTGACGGTCTGGAATTGCACTATAGAGCCCCATATAACCAAGATATAAAAACAACAAAATCAATTCAGACGTTAGGCGTGCATCCCACACCCAATAAGTTCCCCACGTAGGACGCCCCCATAAAGCCCCTGTCAACAATGCTACAAATGTAAACATCGCTCCTGTAGGTGCGAGAGAATAAGCCATAATATCGGCCATCTTTACTCGCCAGACCAATGAAATAGCCGCATACATAGCAAGCAAAAGATAAATAAACATAGACATCCAAGCTGCAGGCACATGAATAAACATAATTCTATAACTGTTACCCTGCTGGTAATCAATTGGAGCCACAAAGAACCCCATGTAAATACCCACAACCGCCAAAATCACTGCTAGCCCCATAAAGATAGGGACTAGGCGATTGGCTAGCGGGTAAAAACTAGTGGCTGAAGCATACTTCATCCAAGGTATTCGACGCTTAATATTCATTTACTTTTCCTAACGTTAAACTTAATTTGTTATTGAAATTTTGTTATTACTCAATTTATTTTACTCGTAAGTATGAACCTATATTTTCGCCAGACTTACAAAAACTAATCCACTGTAATTCGTAGCGCGGTGGCCACCGCCAAAGGTGACATAACCAAACTTATCGCGAGTGCAGCACCCATTAATGAAAAGTGCGCTGTCACTTCCATACCATCCATAGCAGATGAAACAGCCGAGGTTCCTAAAATTAGAATTGGCACATACAAAGGTAAAAGCAGCAATGTCACTAAACCACCACTACTTCTCAAGCCAACTGTCAACGCAGCTCCAATTGCACCCAACAAAACCAAAACAGGCGTCCCCAACAACAGGCTTAATGTCAAAATTTTAATTTCATCAAAACTAAGTCCAAACTGTATCCCCATAGCAGGAGCCAACAACACTATAGGCAAACCTGTAATAACCCAATGTGCAATAAGACGAACAAGCAACACCAAGATTAAAGGCAAAGGCATCAATAACTGCTGTTCAAGTGTTCCGTCCGCTAAATCTTCCGCAAACAACCTATCCAGGGCCAAAACAGTCGAAAACAACGCCGCAATCCAAACTGCACCTGGGGCAATACTTCTTAACAAATCCGGATCAGATGAAATCCCCAGTGGAAACAAAGCTACCGCCACCAAGAAAAAACCTAACACCGTTACAACGTCCTGCTTACGATGCATAAAGAGCGCCATATCCCGACTAAACAGTTTCCAAAGAACCTTATACATGAGGTGCTCCAAGATTCAGCTCTCGCATAGGCCTAGACATTGTTAACGCCTGGTGAGAAGTCAATACCAATAAACCTTGATTTTCAAGATGACGTTCTAGTAGCTGATCCAACCACTCAATCCCCCTCACATCCAAGGCAGTATAAGGCTCATCCAACACCCATAACTTAGCCCTAGTTAAAAGTAAGCGAGCCATAGAAAGCCTTCTTTGTTGACCTTGAGACAAAAACCTTGCTGGTAAGTGCGTAAGCATACCTAAGCCAACTTCATATAAAGCATCACTTAAAGCCTCCTCTGACACCTCTTCAAAGCCCAGGGTCAACCTTAAATTTTCACGACAATTCAATTCCGTTTTATTGGCATTTTTATGACCTAGATAGAGCAAATCTGCGCAGTAATCTTCGCGATACGCTCGAACATTTTTATCATTCCACTTGACCTGACCTGCAGCAGGGGAAGTTAAGCCGCAAATAATTCTTAACAAAGTTGTCTTACCTGCGCCGTTTTTTCCAACCACATGTAAACCTTCTCCCGCCGACAATGTTACAGAAAGATCGGAAAACAGTAACCGCTCTTCTCGCTCAGCCGATAAAGCTTCAATACTTAACATAAATAGATTTCTTCAGTTTCAAATTATTGTTTAACAGGAGCCACACCTGCATAGCCTTCAGACTGTTTCATACCATAGGGCCGAAAGACCTCTACCTTAGAGAAGAATTGATCTACCGCATAAATTCGACCATCCTCATCTACCGCTATACCGGCTGGTAAAGAAAACATACCTGGCTCATTATTGACACTTCGCTGCCCTACAAACAACAGCAACTCGCCCTTTTCATTAAAAATTTGGAAATTTGCAAATGAAGAATCCATTACGTAGATATTATCTTCAGCATCGATAGCTAAACCTTTAGGTCGTGAAAAGTCACCCAAACGATTTCCAACCTTACCGAAGGCAAGCTCAAATTCTCCATCCGCATTAAATCTTTGGACTCTGAAATTACCTGAATCAAGCACATAAATCCTGTCTTTAGAGTCGATATCAATCATCATTGGCAAATTAAACTCACCTAGAGCCAATCCTCGCGTACCAATCGCATTCAAGAGCTCGCCAGACTGAGCATCGTATTTTTGCACCCGATGATCTCGACTCTGTACACCGCCAGTATCTACAACATAGGCGTATTGTCCATCATTACTTATCGCGACGTCTGCTGGGCGAGACAACTCATCCTTACCACCGAATGAACGCAAAAACTGTCCATCTTTATCATAAACCATTACTCGTTTAGCGCTGTTATCAACAACAAACACCTCACCTGTCGGACCAACCGTAATTCCAATTGGCTTTGACAACCTACCAGGCCCTTTATTACCAAATTCTACAAATTTACTATCGTGAATATTAAATAAAACAACCTGTCTTGAGACTGTGTCCGTTATATATACACGACCTTTTCGTACAGCAACATCAAACGGCTTTACCAAACCACGTTCTCCGACAGGCACCCCTGTGGCCATGGCCTTAAACTTTTGCTCTGATGTAAGCTCCTCAACATCCGCGCTCCCCATTAAAGAACGCTCATAAATAAAACGCGGATCATCAGGCGCTGCAGGATACACCGGTGGAACAAACGGCCTCTCCTCCGTGGTAGCTCCACAACCTGACAACAACACTACTGAACAAACCAGTAATATTTTTTTTAATTGAAGTGACAGGTAACACATAAAAACTCCGTTGTAACTCTTAAAAATTTAATCTTTGACGGCTCATGAACGTTATGGCATGAAGCACACTCTACAAATCCATTATATAAACGAACGCCGTTAGCAAACCCTAGCCCATTATCAGGCGATTTAAATCCACTCTGCGCCATACCTGTATATCCGGCACCGACACCTGGATAACGAATGGACACAGGATGATTTCTACGCATATCAGTTCCAACATGCCTATTACCCAAATGATGAGCCGTAAAGCCATCATGACATAAACCACAGTGATCTAAATCTGTTCCTGAATTAATTTTCATGTGCATGGTCATTTTTTTACCAC
>Ga0316204_10006434_pt1 | contig 18084 bp, 15 predicted proteins | sample 6monrhotite_MG_2_FD_205661 | JGI IMG/M metagenome (GOLD analysis project Ga0316204, IMG submission 205661) | Microbial mat bacterial communities from mineral coupon in-situ incubated in ocean water Damariscotta River, Maine, United States -... | ecosystem: Environmental > Aquatic > Marine >... | reverse complement strand
AGGAAATCATTACCCTGTTGCAAAATGATGCGGATACGGATTGGTCGCGGGTGAATATTACGGCGCTGCGCGAGCATTTGGTTGACATGAACGATCTGGTCCTGAAATCGACGGCAAGCCAGCGCCAAATTGCCGGGGGGCTGGAAATGGATGTTTCCGGTAAAGGTCGGGTGCGCGAAGCCCTTGGCCGCATGGTTCCCGCCCACGCGCCGATGCTGGTGACCGAAACGGGCTGGCGGGTTGTTGGTGAAAGAACGGCAACAGGGGCGCGCCTGACCGTCACATCAGATGACCCGGCCCAAGCCCAACGGATTCGCGCGCTTGGTTTTTATGGCCTGATGGCGACCGGCGCCCATCATCAGATGCATCACCTGGGCATGGCCCGTGGTGATATGGTCCACGGTGGGTAGGCAGTGAGGCAATATGTGCGAAGAATGGAATGAGTGTTCACACCCTATTTTCTTCTGACTATAGTGCGGGGCGGCCCAGTATTTTCCGTTATGACGGATTTCCTATATCATCTTTGTCAGGATAGAACGCTATGAACATAAGCGACCTTAATCTTCTTAAGCAGCAATGTTACATCGACGGCCAATGGCTAAATGCCGATGACGGTGCAACCATCGACGTTACCAATCCTTCGAACGGCGATGTGCTGGGCACAATTCCCAAAATGGGCACTGGTGAAACCCGCAGGGCCATCGAAGCCGCCAATGCAGCCTTACCGGCCTGGTCTGCCAAAACCCCGAAAGAGCGTTCGGCCATCCTGCGCCGCTGGTTCGACCTGATGATGGAAAACCAGGAAGAACTGGCCACCATCATGACCGCAGAGCAGGGCAAACCCCTGAGCGAGGCACGTGGCGAGATTGCCTACGGAGCCTCGTTCATCGAATGGTTCGCCGAAGAAGGCAAGCGCGTGTACGGCGACACCATCTCGGCGACAAGCACGGATAAACGCATCGTCGTCATCAAACAACCCATCGGTGTCGTTGCGGCCATCACGCCGTGGAATTTTCCCAATGCCATGATCACCCGTAAATGCGGCCCGGCGCTGGCCGCAGGCTGCACCGTGGTTGTTAAACCCGCCACCATGACGCCTTATTCGGCATTGGCGTTGGCCGAACTGGGTGAACGGGCGGGCATTCCCAAAGGTGTTTTGAATATTGTTACCGGTTCCGCCGGCGCCATTGGGGGCGAGCTGACCGCCAACCCCATCGTCGCCAAGCTGACCTTCACCGGATCCACGGAAATTGGCAAAATTCTGATGCGTCAATGCGCCGATACGGTCAAGAAGGTGTCCATGGAACTGGGGGGGAATGCACCCTTTATCGTGTTTGATGATGCCGATCTGGATGCCGCCGTTCAAGGTGCCATGGCATCCAAGTACCGCAATACGGGGCAGACCTGCGTGTGTGCCAATCGCTTGTTAGTGCAATCATCGGTCTATGACGCGTTTGCAGAAAAACTGGCCAAGGCCGTCGCCGACATGAAGGTTGCCGACGGTTTTTCCGAAGGAGCCCAGCAAGGGCCACTGATTGATATGGCGGCTGTCGAAAAGATCGAGTCCCATATCAAGGATGCGCTCGACAAGGGGGCCAAGGTCTTGCTGGGGGGGCAGCGTCATGAACTGGGAAGTTCGTTTTTCCAACCGACCATTCTGACGGATGTCACCAGCGACATGATATGCGCACGCGAGGAAACCTTTGGTCCGTTGGCACCCCTGTTCCGCTTTGAAACCGAAGCCGACGCTGTGCGTATGGCCAACGATACGGAATTTGGTCTGGCGTCATATTTTTACGCCCGTGATATCGGGCGGATCTGGCGCGTCGCCGAAGCCCTGGAATACGGCATTGTCGGCATTAACGAGGGGATCGTTTCAACGGAAGTGGCGCCCTTTGGCGGCGTCAAGGAATCCGGCATCGGACGCGAAGGTTCCAAGTACGGCATTGATGACTTTCTGGAAATGAAATACCTGTGCATGGGCGGCATTCAGGATTAACAACGACATCGATCATTTTAGGAAAAAATATGTCAAAATTCGATTATGACCTGATCACCATCGGCGCCGGTTCGGGCGGTGTGCGGGCGTCTCGTCGATCCTCCCAGATGGGCGGGCGGGTTGCCGTTGTCGAGGAAAGCCGTGTCGGTGGCACCTGTGTGATCAGGGGCTGCGTGCCCAAAAAACTGTTAATCTACGGGGCCCATTTCGCCGACGACATGGAAGATGCCGCCGGTTATGGCTGGACCCCCGGACCGGCCGAATTCGACTGGTCGAAACTGATTGCCGCCAAAGACAAGGAAATCGATCGTCTGAACGGTATTTACCTGCGTATCTTGCGCGAAAATAACGTTGATTTGCTTGAAGGCAGAGGGCGAATTGTCGATCGTCATACCGTCGAAGTCGCGGGCAAAACCCACACGGCGGCCAATATCCTGATCGCTGTCGGTGGCTGGCCGTCCATGCCCGATATCCCCGGTATCGAACATGTTATCAGTTCCAACGAAGCGCTGGACCTGGAAACATTGCCAAAAAGCATGGTGATCGTCGGGGCGGGTTTTATCGCTGTGGAATTTGCTGGAATTTTCAGCGCCCTTGGCGTCGACGTAACCCTGGTGCTGCGGGCCGATACCATCTTGCGGGGCTTTGATGAAGACCTGCGCCTGACCCTGGCTGACGAAATGAGCAAACGGGGTATTCATTTGCGGACCGAAACGGTGGTGCGCAGCATCGAAAAAAATGGCGATGCATACAGTATGCGGCTGGCCGGTGGTGATGAGATTGAAACCGGCCTGGTCATGTATGCCACAGGTCGTCATCCCAACACGGCAGGCCTGGGGTTGGAGGAAGTGGGCGTGCAAACCAATGACAAAGGTGCCATCGTTGTCGATGCCTATAGCCGCACCACGGTCGACAACATCTGGGCCGTCGGCGATGTTACGGACCGTGTTAATCTGACCCCGGTGGCCATTGCCGAAGGGGCGGCGCTAGCGGAAACCTTGTTTAACGACAACCCGACCCAAGTCGATCATACGAACATTCCTTCTGCCGTTTTTTCATCCCCACCCATCGGTACCGTTGGATTGACCGAAGAACAGGCACGCGCCCAAGGTGGTAAAATCGATGTCTATGTGTCGAGTTTCAAACCCATGAAACACACCTTGAGCGGTCGCGATGAAAAGACCTTCATGAAGCTGATCGTTGATGCCGCTACCGACCGTGTGCTGGGCTGTCACATGATGGGGATGGATGCCCCTGAAATTGTACAAGGGCTGGGCATCGCGCTGAAGTGCGGGGCAACCAAGGCACAGTTTGACGCAACCGTCGGAATTCACCCCTCGGCAGCCGAAGAATTCGTCACCATGACAGAGAAACGCCCCGACCACGCCGGTTAATATGCCGGTGCAATAGGCGGTTTTGCTGGAAATTGTTGCGTTAAGCGGGTATAGGCTTCTGCCCGACCTAACCGAATAAGAATAGAGAGTGATTATGACCAAAACCTGGTCACCCGATACCTGGCGTTCCAAACCGGCCCTGCAAATGCCGAATTACCCCGACCAGGCCGCTTTGGCCGATGTCGAAGGACGCCTGAAGTCCTATCCGCCGCTGGTGTTTGCTGGCGAAGCGCGCAAGCTGCGCCGCGCGCTGGCCGATGCCGCCGAGGGTAAGGCGTTTCTGCTTCAGGGGGGGGACTGTGCCGAAAGTTTCGCTGAATTCCATCCTGATAATATTCGCGACACCTTCCGCGTCATGCTGCAGATGGCGGTGGTATTGACCTATGGTGCTGCCTGTCCGGTGATCAAGGTCGGGCGTATGGCCGGGCAATTCGCCAAGCCGCGCTCTGGCGACACCGAAACGCTTGATGGGGTCACACTGCCCAGCTACCGGGGCGATATGGTTAACGGCATGGGTTTTACAGCCGAACAGCGGGTCCCTGATCCCGCTCGCCTGGAACAGGCCTATAATCAGTCCGCCGCGACCCTTAACCTGCTCAGGGCCTTTGCCCAGGGCGGCTATGCCGATCTGCACAAAGTGCATCAGTGGAATCTGGATTTTGTCGATGGTAGCCCGTCGTCAGAACGCTATCGTGATCTGGCTGACCGCCTTAACGAAACATTGGCGTTTATGGCCGCCTGCGGCATCACGGCAGACTCGACCCCGCAAATTCGCGAAACGGGCTTTTACACGTCGCACGAGGCCCTGTTGCTGAACTACGAACAGGTGATGACCCGCATCGACAGCACATCGGGCGAATGGTACGACACGTCTGCCCATATGCTGTGGATCGGTGATCGAACCCGTCAGCTGGATGGTGCCCATGTGGAATTTCTTTCGGGCATCGCCAACCCGATTGCCGTCAAGGCTGGCCCAACCATGAGCACGGATGACCTGATACGCCTGACTGATGTTCTCAATCCCGAGAATGACCCGGGACGCCTGACCCTGATCGTGCGTATGGGGGCCGACAAGGTGGAGGAACTGTTACCGCCGCTGATTCACGCCATTGAACGCGAAGGCCGCAAAGTGGTTTGGGCCTGCGATCCCATGCATGCCAACACCATCAAAAGCTCAAACGGTTATAAAACCCGTCCCGTTGATCGCATTTTGGAAGAAGTCCGGCGTTTCTTCGCCGTGCATCATGCCGAAGGTACCCATGCCGGGGGCGTGCATTTCGAAATGACAGGGCAGGACGTAACCGAATGTGTCGGCGGTGGCCAGGCCATCACGGAAGCTGACTTGAGCGCGCGCTATCACACCCATTGCGACCCTCGCCTGAATGCCAAGCAATCGCTGGAATTGGCATTTTTGTTGGCCGAAGGCCTGAAGGAAGAGCGTTCTTTGGAAAATGGGCGCGCCGCGGTGGCATTCTAGCGGACTGCTAGGGCGTTGCCGGGTTGCCCATCTTTTTTATCAGTTTAATCAGGTTTTCCGTGGTTTTTTCGTCGCGGCGGCGGGTGACTAAAGACCGTCCCGCCTCCATGGAAACGGCGACGCGCAGTTCCGACATCAGGGCCTGAAAAAATTCGTCAAACCCTTCAGGCGTGAAAGCCCAGGCTTGGCTTTCTTCATCTTCCACGTCGCCCGGGTTTTCCAGGTGGCTGTTGACAAGGTCGACAAACCAGTCCCGCCGCTTGTTCAAATCGGAAAAGTTGCCGGCGATATCGACCAAGGCGTCAAATACGATGGCCCGGGCATCTTCATTGTCATAAATATCGTCCCAATCGAAATCGTTGCCGTTTCGTTGTCCGATAATTTTGACAATGGCCCGACATTTCCCCTGATAGCTATCCCTGATATCGGTTCCCAGCATCAGGTTCAAAGCGATAAAAAAGCCCGGCAGCATGCGTCTTGAAACAAGTTTTGAACGTTTGATCTTGCGACTTTCATCTTCCAGCAAATGGGAAAACGATTTGACGATCATTCGGTCAAACGGTCGTGTGCGCGAATTCAGCCAGGATTTTCGTTCGTGGTCGGCGATGTAGTCATCGAAGGATTTTTCGATCGCCACCTTCATCTCTGCCGTCTTTTCTTCGAAATCCTTGTTTAATTCTTTTAAGTCCGACACCGATAAATACCCACCCTTGGCCCGCGCCTCATCGATCAATCGATAGGTAAAGGACAGGACTACACCTTCGGCCAGTTCCTGACTTTCCTGCGCCGGAGATTTCTTCTTCTTTTTGACGGGGACAGATTTCGCAGCCTGTTTGGTTGCTGGCTTGGCTGCCGGTTTGACCGGTTGGCGTGGGGCGGCAACGGGTTTTGGCTTGGCCGGCTTTACCTGCCGGGTGGAAATGCCACCCTTCTTGACGTCATTATAGGCACCGTTCTTACCCGGCATGATGATTTCTGCCCGTTGCGGTTCGTCTGCAACGGGTTTGCCGAACATGATTTTTTCTTGCGCTGCCTTGATCTTGAGCGCAGGGTTTTTGGCTGTTTCTGGTTTCTTGTTCATAATGCCAGTACGATAAGTGGTAATGATGCAAAATTCCAGATCGCAATTTCACATGGCATATGGCCACGGCGTTGACAGAAAACGTGACCGCGCATAGGGTGCGGCTTGCAAAATCAAGCACACCCATAGCCATAGAATCCAGATGACACATACGCTGAACATTGCCCTTGCGCAGTTGAACCCTACGGTCGGTGATATCGAGGGAAATATTGCCCTGGTAATCGAAGCCCGGGCCGATGCTGCGCGCCAGCATGCCGACCTGGTTGTCATGACGGAATTGACCGTATGTGGCTATCCGCCTGAAGACCTGGTGCTGAAACCGGCGTTTCTTGATATTGTCGAGGCGAAGGTCAAGGCGCTTGCTGAAATTACCGGTGATGGTGGCCCGGCGCTTCTGCTTGGCGCGCCGTGGCGCGATCAGGGATATCTCTATAACGCTGCCCTGCTTTTGGAGGGTGGTGTGATCGCTGCGATCACCTATAAACACGAACTGCCCAATTACGGGGTGTTTGACGAAAAACGGATTTTTTCGGCAGGCGATCTACCCGAACCCATGGCATTCCGGGGGCTGAAACTGGGCGTCATGATCTGCGAAGATATGTGGCAACCGGCGGTGACGAACAAGTTGAACGAGCAAGAGGCGGATATTCTTGTTGTGTTGAACGGATCGCCCTACGAGCTTGATAAAAAACACGTTCGACTGGATTATGCCCGTGCGCGCGCCACCGAATCGGGCCTGGGCCTGATTTATGTCAATCAAGTTGGCGGTCAGGACGAATTGGTGTTCGACGGCGACAGCTTCGTCATAGATGGAAATGGCGCGCTTGTCGCCCGTCTGCCATCGTGGCAAAGGGTCGTTGCAACCAACACGTGGCGGCGCGTCGAACAGCAGTGGGTCTGTGATGAGGCCGCGATCGAACTTCCTTCGGACAACACCGAAGCCGTTTATCACGCGGTCTGCCTGGGGCTTCGCGATTACGTCAACAAGAACGGTTTTCCCGGCGTTTTAATCGGGCTTTCGGGCGGGATCGACAGTGCGCTTAGCGCCGTTGTCGCCGTTGACGCCCTGGGTGCCGACCGGGTCCATTGTGTGATGATGCCATCGCCCTATACCTCGCAGGACAGCCTGGATGATGCCGCCGAAGTTGCCCGCTTGCTGGGATGTCGCCTGGATACGATATCCATAGAACCGGCGATGGGTGCATTTGATGCCATGTTACAGGACGCGTTTGCCCAACACAGTGCCGATACGACGGAAGAAAATATCCAGGCCCGGTCCCGTGGTGTCACCCTGATGGCGCTGTCCAACAAGTTCGGCCATATGGTGCTTTCGACCGGTAATAAATCGGAGATGTCGGTAGGATATGCCACCCTTTATGGCGATATGTGCGGTGGATATTCCGTGCTAAAAGATCTTTACAAGACCACCGTTTTTGCCCTGTCACGCTGGCGTAACGAACATCGCCCTGCCGATGCGCTGGGCCCGCAAGGGCTGGTCATGCCCGACCGGGTGATCACCAAACCGCCATCGGCGGAATTGAAGCCCGATCAGAAGGACGAAGACAGTCTGCCCCCCTACGACAAACTTGACGATATTCTGCATGGCCTGATTGAAGGCGAACAATCCTTGCGCGACATCGCCGCCCGTGGTCACGATATGGCAATCGTCGAAAGGGTCTGGCACATGCTCGACCGGGCGGAATATAAACGCCGTCAGGCGCCGCCTGGCGTTAAAATTTCATCCCGTGCTTTTGGGCGCGATCGCCGCTATCCGATCACCAACGGGTTCACCGGCCACGTTTTAGAAAGTGATACCACTTCCAAATGACCATTGTTCGTTTCGCCCCCAGCCCGACCGGATTGTTACACGTCGGCAACGCCCGCATGGCGCTTGTCAACTGGCTCCATGCGCGCACCCAAAACGGTCGATTTATCCTGCGTTTTGATGATACGGATGTCGAACGTTCGACCACTGAATTCGCCGATGCCATCGAACGGGATCTGGCCTGGCTCGGCTTGTCCTGGGACCAGCTTGAACGGCAATCAGCCCGCCTTGAGCGCTACGACGCTGCCGTCGTTACCTTGCGTGATATGGGGCGTCTTTATGCCTGCTATGAAACACCTGAAGAACTGACGTTCAAACGAAAGCGCCAGTTATCAAGTGGCAAACCGCCGATTTATGACCGCGCAGGACTTACCCTGACCGATCAGCAAATCAAGGACTACGAAGCGGAAGGCCGCAAACCCCATTGGCGATTCAAACTGGAACACAGCGAAATTGAATGGGTCGATCTGGTGCGTGGTGATGTTCGTTTCAATGGTGCGAATTTAAGCGATCCCGTACTGATACGCGGCGACGGAAGCTACCTGTATATGATGCCTTCCGCGCTGGACGATATCGACATGAAGGTTACCGATGTTATTCGGGGCGAAGACCATGTGGCCAATACCGCCGTGCAAATACAGTTGTTCGAAGCCTTGGGCGCCAGCCCGCCCAAATTCGCCCATGTCCCGTTGCTGACCGATATCGGTGGCAAAGGCCTGTCCAAGCGGTTGGGGTCGCTTAGTGTCGCATCCTTGCGTGAAGATGGCATCGAGGCTATGGCGCTGAACAGTTATCTGGCGCACATCGGCACATCGGACGCCATCGAACCCCGCAGCAGCCTGGCCGCCATTGTCCAGGATTTTGAAATCAGCCATACCGGACGGGGCACACCCAAGTTCGACCCTGACCAGCTGAGTTCCCTGAATGCGGCGGTCCTGCATGGTTTCGATTTCGCCGATGTCGCGGATCGTCTGGCGGCACTGAAGCTGGATCATGCAGATGCCCGGTTCTGGGATGCCATCCGGCCAAACCTGACCCGGTTTGATGATATCGCGCAATGGCACAGGGTGTGTTTTGGAAACATCGACCCGGTTATCGATGATGCCGAATTCATGACCGCCGCCGCCGCCCTGTTGCCGACGGGGCCATGGGATGATACCACCTGGAAAAGCTGGACGGGTGCGGTCAAGGATGCCACCGGGCGTAAAGGGAAAGAACTGTTCCTGCCCTTGCGTCTGGCGCTGACCGGCTTTGGCCACGGCCCCGAACTTAAATTATTGTTACCGTTGATTGGCCCTGAACGGGCGATGACGCGGTTGCGGGGGTAAAGGCGGTGAAATTCTTTAAATTTTTGACCTTCGCTTCAATCGTTTTTATTGCGTTGCCGGTTCTTGCAGCCGAACGCATGATCAGCGTCGATGGGATCGGGACGGCGGGGACGAAACCTGATACGGCAGAAATTCATGTTGCCGTCATTTCTAACAAGGCGACGGCAGGCGATGCCATGGCAACGGTTTCGGACAAGGCCGTTGGGGTTTTAACAAGTCTTACGGCCCAAGGTATTGCCGATAAAGATATTCAAACCGGGTCTATTTCGTTAAATCCGGTCTATCAGCGCCAGCAAAAAAATGGCCAACAGGAACCGAAAGTTATCGGCTACCGGGCATCCATTGAGAACCGGGTCCGGATCCACAGGATCGACACACTGGGTGATATACTTGACGGGCTGACGAAAGAGGGGGCGGACAGATTAGGCAACATCCGCTTTTTCGTCGCCGATACGAATGCGCTTCAGGCCGAAGCCCGCAGTAATGCGATGAAGAATGCGTTTGCCATTGCCGAACAATTGAGCCGCGCCGCCGGGGTAAAACTGGGCGAGGTTGTCAGCATTGTCGAGGGCGACAACCGTGGTCCCGTTCGGCAACGGCGCGAGGTGCGCTTCGCTTCCGCTCAAAGTGGCGTCCCGGTGATGCCGGGCAACGTTAGCGAACAGGTGCGCGTGCACGTGGTCTTCGCGATCAAATAATCGAAGGTCCTTTTTAATGCTTAAAATTCACAACACGCTCAGCCGCAAGAAAGAATCGTTCGAACCGATCGATAAAAGCAACGTGCGCATGTACGTGTGTGGGCCAACCGTTTATGACACCGCCCACATCGGCAATGCCCGGCCGGTGGTGGTTTTTGACGTGCTCTATCGTCTTCTTAAAAGCCAATATGCAAACGTCACCTATGTTCGCAATATCACCGATGTGGATGACAAAATTAACGCCAAGGCCGCCGAAACCGGGGAAGATATCCGCACCATCACCACCCGCACCGCCGAACTGTATCATTCCGACATGGCGGCCTTGAATACCTTGCCGCCTGATCTGGAACCACGCGCCACCGACCACATCCCGGAAATGATCACCATGATCGAGGCGCTGCTGGCCAAGGGCAATGCATATACGGCCGAAGGCCACGTGCTGTTTGCGGTCTCGTCGTGGGATGAATACGGCAAGCTGTCGGGCCACAACCGGGATGAAATTATCGCTGGTGCCCGGGTCGAAGTCGCACCCTATAAAAAAGACCCCGCCGATTTTGTGTTGTGGAAGCCTTCATCCGGTGGCGAGCCCGGCTGGGACAGTCCCTGGGGCTTCGGCCGCCCCGGCTGGCACCTGGAATGTTCGGCCATGAGCAACAAGTATCTGGGCCCTGAATTTGACATCCACGGGGGCGGCCAGGACCTTATTTTTCCGCACCACGAAAACGAAATCGCGCAAAGCCGGTGCGGTCACGGCACCGACATAATGGCCAAGTACTGGATGCACAACGGCTACCTGATGGTCGAAGGCGAGAAGATGTCAAAAAGCCTTGGCAATTTTTATACCGTGCACGATTTGCTTGACGAATTTCCCGGCGAAGCGATCCGTCTGGCGCTGCTCAAGACCCACTACCGTCAGCCGCTCGATTTTACTAAGGACGGCATACGCGAAGCGAAAAGGGAATTGGATAAGTTTTATCGGGCGCTGATTAAGCTCAAAAAGATAGAGGAACGTAATCCAGATTTTGCGAAACGGGCAGCAAATGACGAAGAGTTCATTGCGAATAAGACTCTAGCTATTTTAAAGGATGATTTGAATACTCCTTTGGCAATATCAGACATGCATATTTTGATTGACGGTGTTTTTCGCTCTGAGCGGGGCAATGACGAAGGAATGATATTGGTGGCTAAGGAACTTAGGGAAAGTGCATCCCTTTTAGGCCTACTGCAACAAGACCCGGAAGTCTGGTTCAAGGGCGGGCAGGGTAGCGAAGACGGCTTGGCCGAAGCCGATATCGATGCCTTGATCGCGCAACGCACCCAGGCGCGTACCGACAAGGACTTTGCCGCATCCGACCGTATTCGCGACGAATTGGCAGCGCAGGGGGTTGTTCTTGAAGATGGCGCCGGTGGCACCACCTGGCGGCGGGCCTAGCCGATCAGGTTGTCGATTTCGCTTTGGTCCATGGTGCTGGCGCTGCCGTTGATGATGCCCGAGGCGACATCCAGCAGCCGCTGAATCACGCGGCTCAGGGCGACGGCATTTTCCCGCAGCAGGTCTTCGTTGTTCAGTTCCATGTCCCGTTCCAGGCGTTCGATGCTGGTGGCGATCAATTTGTCCGTCTGGGCGAGGGTTTGTTCAAAAGGCTCCCGAAATTTTTTGGGAACGTGGTCGTAGGCCTCTGCCGCCAGTTCACGATCGGAAAACGAGCTCTGCAGCATATGTTCCTTGTAGCCCCTGGGTTGCCACTCTTTGGCGTCTTCCAGGATTTCGGGCATATCGGGAACCATTTCCAGCAACATTACGATCTCGTTGAAATGATTCAGGTAATCCGTCGCGAGCAACGTCTGTTCATTGATGTTGCTGCCCCGAACCTTCTCCTGGAAGGCGAGGAAGTCGGCGCTTTCTTCGTCGCCGACATTGTCGGAATCTGATTTATTCGTCATCGTCATATTTTATGTCTGCGCCATTGTCGGGCAATTTGAATTCTCGTCTTTTGGAAACACCCTTCTTTACAGTACTTTATATAATTATTGATGAATCCGAAACAAGGCTCGGTATTGAATGAGTTTTGGGTGTAATTAGTTAATATTCGGAAAACCTTGAGCCCGCCGGATAAATTCGTCATTGTCCGGCGTTCATAATGCTTAGATTGTTGGGGAAGTATCGCGACCATGAGCGATAATCGTGTTTATTTATATGACGTCACGTTGCGGGACGGTGCCCAGACGCAGGGTGTCGACTTCAATGCATCAGACAAGGAATTGATCGCCGAAGAACTGGATCGTCTTGGTATTGATTATATCGAAGGCGGTTGGCCAGGTGCAAACCCGACGGACGATGCATTTTTCAAAACGCCGCCGAAACTGTCCAGGGCGCGCTTGACGGCGTTTGGCATGACCCGCCGGGCCGGGCGCAGCACCGACAATGACCCTGGGTTGAAGGCCCTGCTTGACGGGGGCACCAATGCCATCTGCATGGTCGGCAAGACATGGGATTTCCACGTCGATGTGGCGTTGGAAATAGAGCATGACGAAAACGTCGCGATGATTTCCGACAGTATCGCCCATGTTGCGAAGAAAATTGATGAAGTGTTGTTCGATGCCGAACATTTTTTCGACGGTTACAAGGAAAACCCGCAATTCGCCCTGCGCTGCCTGATGGCCGCCCATGATGCCGGTGCCCGCTGGATTGTGTTGTGCGATACCAACGGCGGCACGCTTCCCCATGAAATTACCGATATCGTCACGGAAGTTTGCACGCACATACCGGGCAGCAAGTTGGGTATTCATTGCCATGACGATACCGGCAATGCGGTGGCCAATTCGCTTGCCGCCGTCAGGGCCGGGGTGCGTCAGGTGCAGGGTGCCTTGAACGGCCTGGGTGAACGTTGCGGCAATGCCAACCTGATTTCCATCATTCCGTCGCTGATGTTGAAGATGGGGTACGAGACCGGCATATCGAAAGATGACTTGACCCAGTTGACCCGTGTGTCGCGGGTGCTGGATGAACACCTGAACCGAAGCTCGGACCGCAGCGCGCCCTATGTCGGGGATTCGGCCTTCGCTCACAAGGGGGGGCTGCATGTTTCCGCCGTCGAAAAAGATCCGCGCAGCTACGAACACGTGGATCCGGCAATTATTGGCAACCGGCGTCATATCGTGGTTTCCGATCAGGCCGGACGTTCAAATATTCTCGCCCGGTTCCGTGAAATTGGCCTGGATATCGATGCCGCCGGGGATAAGATTTCGGAACTTGTGGAACTGGTTAAACAACGCGAATTCAGCGGCTACGCCTATGACGGCGCCGAAGCCAGCTTCGAATTGCTGGCGCGCCGCAAACTGGGCCAGGTGCCGGACTATTTCAAGGGCACCAGCTTTCGCGTAATCGACGAGCGACGGTGGAATGCCAAGGGCGACCTGATCACCCAATCCGAAGCAACGGTCAAACTGGAAGTGGAGGGCAAACCCTTCATGACGGTGGCCGAAGGCAACGGTCCGGTCAACGCGCTGGATGCGGCATTGCGCAAGGTATTGTTGCCGGTCTATCCGGCATTGACCGACTTGCGCCTGGTCGATTACAAGGTGCGCATTCTGACTCCGGGCGATGCCACGGCGGCGGTCACGCGGGTGATGATTGAATCCGCCGACGCCCATGGCGCTCATTGGTCGACGGTCGGGGTGTCACCTAACGTTATCGACGCATCCTACAACGCCCTGCGCGACAGTATTGTCTACAAGCTTTTCCGCGACGGGGTTGGCATCAAGGTTTCCTAATGGCTCTATCTGCTCCTCCCCGGCGGCTTCCCAAAACGAGCGCCACCGCACCAAAAGATACGCCCGCGATCATTTTGGTCGAACCGCAACTGGGTGAAAATATTGGCATGGCGGCGCGGGCCATGTTGAACAATGCACTGGGGGACATGCGTCTGGTCGCCCCGGTACACGGTTGGCCTAACGAACACGCCATCAAACCGGCATCGGGAGCAGGTATCGTGCTCGACGGTGTCCAGGTGTTCGACTCCACATCGGCGGCCATCGCCGATTTAAGCCATGTTTATGCGACGACGGCGCGGGATCGCGACCTGACCAAACCGGTGCTGACGCCGCGTGCGGCAGCGGCGGAAATGCGTGAAATATTTGCCGCCGGTGGTCGCCCGGGTGTGCTTTTTGGGCGCGAGGCCTGGGGCCTTAACAACGATGACGTGACCCTGGCCGATGCCGTCATCTCGGTGCCCATGAACCCGACGTTCGCTTCGATCAACCTGGCCCAGGCAGTACTGCTGGTGGGCTATGAATGGTTTCAGGCGGGTGACGATACGCCAGATGCCGATGTGCGCATGAGCAAAAGCACCCGCCCGGCCAATAAACAGGAACTGATCGGCATGTTCGAGCACCTGGAAAAGGAACTTGATGACTGTGGTTTTTTAAGGCCGCCCGAAAAACGCCCGGCCATGATCCGGACAATCCGCAACATGTTCCAGCGCGCCCAAATGACCGAGCAGGAAGTGCGCACGTTCCGGGGAATTATTTCAGGGCTTATTCGCCGTCACGAACGCCCGCGGGAATAAGTCAGACCCGTTCAGACAACCAGATGGCGAAGCGCGACCCGGTCTTGACGACGGCGCTCAATCCTTCATATCCCGGCGTTTGCTGGGCGCCGTGTTCAAGCCCTGTGTCGCGGTGTTCAAGTTCTTCCTGGCGGAATTTTTCGCAGGTGTCGCGCAGGGCGCTTTCTTCCGTCCCCATTTCATCCAGCTTTTTCACCTGTTCTGAATAATGTTCATTGATCACTTCTTCGACGGCGACGGTGCAGGCCATGGCTGCTTTTTCACCCAGCAAGGCGGTGCCGGCCCCCAGGGCGAACCCGGCCAGGTGCCACAGCGGCATTAACGCGGTCGGTCGCACCCGGCGCTTGGCAACCAGGGTTGAAAAGGCATCAAGATGTTCCTTTTCCTGATCCAGCATGTGGGCGATTACGGGGGCCTTGGCGGATTTACCAAGCACGCTCAACTGGCCTTCGTAAATTCTGACGGCACCATATTCACCGGCCTGATCGACGCGGATAATGCGGTCGATCATTTGTTCTTTGCTTAGGTCACCGGGCAGGTGTTTGTACCGGGTCGGTTTTTTTCGGGTCATGATTTTTCCAGATCAGGCGTGCCGCCAGGAATGATATTGCCGCCATCGCCGCAGAAAACGCCACATTATACGTCGCCATGCTGATGCCGAACAGGGTCCAATCCACATCGTCGCAGGATTTTTCAGGCTTTGCACCCAGGGTCGACCGGAACTGGTCGAACGACATTTCCGTTGTCGCCGATCCTGTGCAGCCCGATATCCACCAATGCTGTTCGACACCCACATGATAAACCGCAACACCCGCCCCGCCCAGATAGGCCAGGGCGCATAGGGCGATGATAAACGGGATGCCGGTGGAACCCGGCGGCAGCTTCAGCGCCACCAGTGCCAGTAACGCCGTTGCGACAAAGGGCAGGCGCTGATACAGGCACAGGATGCAGGGTTCCAGGTCGAACACGTGTTCGGCCAACAACGCCATCGACAGCGACGCAACGCCAACGGCAACGATCATCCAGGGTGTCAGGCGTTCAAGGCTCATGTTCCAGATATAACCGCCTCCGGGTATTTATAAAATATATTTGATCGCCGCGAACCCGCCCACCAGCAAAATGAAAAAGGCCGTAGCCAGTTTTCCCAGGTGCGCTTCTATGAATATACGGATTGGTTGCCCAAAATGCCACAACAGGGCGGCGACCAGGAAGAAGCGCGCGCCGCGAGACAAAACCGAAGCGACCGTGAACACCACAAGATCCAGTCCGGTGACACCGCTGGCGATGGTGATCACCTTATAAGGGAACGGCGTAATTCCGGCCCCGCCGACAATCCATGCCCCCCATTCATTGTAATATCCCTGGAACAGGCCAAATTTTTCGCCGTATCCGTAAAAATCCAGCAGTGGTTTGCCGACCGTATCAAACAGGAAAAACCCGATGCCATATCCGGCAAGGCCACCCAAAACGGACGAAACCGTGCAGACCAGGGCAAACTTCCAGGCCTTTTCGCGGGCCGCCAGCACCATGGGGATCAAAATAATATCGGGCGGGATCGGAAATATAGAGCTTTCGATGAAGGAAATTGCCGCCAGTGCCCACAGGGCATGGCGGTGGGCGGCCAGTGACATGGTCCAGTCGTAAAGTCCTCTGATCACTTGGGCTTTATCCTTCTATAGGTCCAGAAAGCGCCATTAGCGGCAGGCGTGGGGCGAAGGTTTATCAGCCCCGAAGCGGTCCGGCAATCCCCGTAAAATCGCTTCGTGTGATTTCCCGATTGACCGCGACACGCCCATGACTATTATGGCCGCTTCCGATATGGGGCCCCTGTGGCGGAACTGGTAGACGCGCTGGATTCAAAATCCAGTTCTCGTAAGGGAGTGGGAGTTCGATTCTCCCCGGGGGCACCACCTTTTTCTCAGCACTTTCAAGTGCGTGAAAAAATAACTTCGATTCCGTCGACCCCCAGAATCGCCAAAAATTTCATATACAGTTCATATACAGTTATACAGTTTTCGTGTGTAGCGAGTAGACGCGCTATAGTTGTTTTCCAGCGCGTCTACCATTTCTATTAAGGCGCTAGACGATCGGCGACTGTCGCGGTTACCTTTAGCGGCGAGTCATGAAGTTCTGGGAGAGAGGTTGATGGTCGATATTCCAAAATTTGCGCTTTATGGAGATGGTGATCCTCAAATTGAGGAGTCGATCCAACCTCGACTCGATATCAGAGAGTGGGGTGATTTGGGTATTGATGAGAAGAAAATCGCTCTCCAACAAATTCAAAATATGAGATGGCTAAGGGACGACTCAGCGAATGTTCTTTCTGCAATAACGTATATGAATGACGCTTTTTTGAGACAATGCCCTGGAAAAAGATTGCACGCGATCACTCCGGATTTTGATTTTCAAGGACGCCGCAATAACGAAAATGAAATTAGAAGAGCCGCATACTTGGATTTCTGCGATATTTTCGTGGGTGAGAAATCAGAATCCATGGTGTTGCGGATGCTTTCTCACTTTGCAAAATCCTATATTAATGAAGATTATCTACGATCAGCAGAAATATCTGAAGACATTGAAACTAAATCGAAAAATATTGAGCAAGCGTATTCCAAATTTGATTTTTTGGGGAACTGCCTGAATCACGTATTCGACCAGTTTTCCATAAACATTCAACTCACTCGAAATGGACTTATTCCTAAGCAGGATGAGAAGATAACAAAGGATATTTATGAACCGACGTTGAAAATGCTTGCCGATCCAAAATGGAAAACGGTTAGCGATAACTTAGCCCAGATGTTTTCGGATTATACGGAAGGGGATTATCCAGAAGTTATCACAAAGGCACACAGTTCTGTTCAGAGGTTCTTGCAAGTTTTAGTAGGAGAGGAAGGCAAGAGTGGGAAGGGGGAAGTCGGAAAATTATTTGGAAAGGCAAAAGAAGCAGGCATTCTTCCTATCGACCGATTTACTGAGCCAGTAATTAATGTGCTCCAAGGTTTCATTGTTTCTGAACGGGCAAACAATAGTACTGCTAAACCAGCGATCAAAGATGCAACTTCAGAAGAAGCACTGCTTATAATGAACGTTGTTATGGTCTTTTTGCAGCATTGTTTGTTGTGCTCAAAGTAGAAAATATCCCATATATATACAGTCTTCTAATGGCTTGAAAACAAACGATAAAATACACGATATTTATATACAATCTATATACGATTTCGGTTATTATGGATCTAAGTCATTGAAATTAAATATAAAATTTACTTTAAGCGTTACATTCAAAATCCAGTTCTCGTAAGGGAGTGGGAGTTCGATTCTCCCCGGGGGCACCACCTTTCCCTTCAAGATAGACTGTTGTTCTCGCCAATGCGGGAAGGGCGTGACTAGCCTTTGTAGGTCATTTTTTCCAGATAGGCTTTGAAATCCATGTCGGCGGCGATCAGGTCGTCGGAGAATAGGGTGATCAGTTTGTCCAGAAAACTGACGTTATAGCCCTTCAGCCTGGCGTCTTCCTCCAGCGCGGTAAAGCCGGTTCGCATCATTTCATGCTTTTCCTTGTGGTCCGCCAGGCCGGGGTAGCCATGGCCTTCCATGATTGTTTCTTCATTGTGAAGGTGGTCTTTCAGGGCTTCGGACAATTCTGCGATGATCGCCCCACATCCCTTGTCATCGCCGGCCTTGATGAGGCTGTCGATTTGATTGAGCAATACCAGC
>Ga0316204_10006433_pt1 | contig 18084 bp, 10 predicted proteins | sample 6monrhotite_MG_2_FD_205661 | JGI IMG/M metagenome (GOLD analysis project Ga0316204, IMG submission 205661) | Microbial mat bacterial communities from mineral coupon in-situ incubated in ocean water Damariscotta River, Maine, United States -... | ecosystem: Environmental > Aquatic > Marine >... | reverse complement strand
CGCTGTTGGCATAGGCGTATTTATTGAGGGTGATCGGGTTACGTGGATTGCCCTGCCAGCGGTCCATCTGGGTGAACCGCCCGACGTTTTGATCGTAGTATCGCGCCCTTAAATAGTAGTTACCCAGCGCACGATCAAACTGTTCGCCACTGTACAGGTAGCTGTTCTCGGTGCTGCCTGTCTGATTGGCCATCTCTCCATAGGCGGTGTAATCATAGGTGTCGGTGATGTTGCCGAGACTGTCTGATAGTGCGCGTGTGGAGCCATGTGCGTCGTAAATATAGTAGCTCAGTTGGTTGTTTCTGTCTTGGCTGATCAGGTCATTACCGTAGCTGTAGGTGACGTTAAGTAGGTTATTGGCGGATTCAGCGAGTACTTGAGCGTAGTCTCGGTTGGTGTCGACGAGGTAGTCGGTTTGGCTGCCTGCTACGGTTTTGCTGATGCGATGGCCGTCTACGTCGTAACGGTATTCCACTGGGCTTGGGCCGCTGGTGCTGATGAGTTGATTTTTACGGTTATAGCGGTAGCTGGTCGAGACGCCATCAATGAGGCTGAAGGTACGATTGCCGTTGTTGTCGTAGCCAAAGCTGTTGCTGTCTTGTTGTCTGAGTCGGTCATCTTCGTCATAGGTGTAGGCGGTGGTGATGCCGTTTAGGGTTTGTTGGGTGCGGTTGCCGACGGCATCATAGCTGTATTGTGCTAGGTAATCGCCGTTTTGAGGGTCGGTTATGCGCTCTTCTATGAGTCGATAGAGGTCGTCGTAGCGGTAGTGGCTGATACGTCCATTGGCTTCTTGGCTGCTGATGCGTTGCCCGGTGGAGGCATAATGGTAGGTGTGGTGCTGTATCACGTTGCCAGTGGCGTCGGTGGTACTCAGCTCGATGAGTCGGTTGCGACTGTTGTGGTGGTAATTACTAGTGTGCCCATTGGGATAGGTAACGGTACTGGGGTTGCCGTTAGCATCGTAGCTGTAGCTGGCCTGGCCCGTCACTGTTTGCAGGCGATTTAGGGCGTCGTAGTGGTAGTCGGTGGTTTGCTCGGTGGTGCCGATGCGTGTGGTGAGTTGGGTGCGGTTACCGATGCTGTCGTATTGATAGCTGAGGGTGTCACCTGTGGCTTTGGTTTCCTGTGTGAGTCGGTTGCGACTGTCGTATTGCCACTGCTGGATACGGGTTGTGCCATCTTCGGTGTGGCTAGTGCTGATACGGTTGCCAAGGGCATCGTATTGGGTGCTTTGCTGAGGGCCATGTTGGTAATTGGTTAAGGTTGCGCGGTTGTTGAGGTCGTAGGTGTACTCACTCAGCCAGTTATTAAACTGTTGGTGGCTGGTGATATTGCCGGCGCGATCAAAGTAGAAGCGCTCTGACACGCCCCGGGGGGTGCTGCGAGAGCTTATTTGACCATCGTAGTGGTACCGCCAAGTAGTAGTGCGGCCAAGGGCGTCGGTTTGGCTGATTTGGTTGCCGGCTTCGTCATAACTGTAATGAGTGGTGGCGCCGTTTTGGGTGGCTGTAGTGGTGCCGTTGACATGGGTGCCTTGGCGTACTTGAAGCAGTTGTCCCTGGGCGTCATAGGCAAATTCACGGCGAATGCCGGCTTCATCGATTTCGGCAATTACGCGACCTAGGGGGTCGTATTCTGTGTGGGTGGTGGTGCCATCGGCGTAGGTGGTTTGGCTACGGCGGTCGAGGCTGTCGTAGGTGTGGCTTGTGGTGTGGCCGTTGGCGTCAGTTTGGCTAATGAGGTTGCCATCTTGGTCATAGCTGTAGTGGGTGGTGTGACCGAGGGGGTCTATGACGGCGGTGCGGCGTCCGGCGTCGTCGTAGGTAAATGTGCTGCGGTTACCATTGGCCTCTATTTCGGCAGTGATACGACCGATTGCGTCGTATTCGGTTTGGCTGCTGCTGCCGTCGGGGTAGCTGACCTGGGTTTGACGGTTGAGGGCGTCATAGGTGTAGCGGGTGGTGTGGCCTGCCCGGTTGGTTTGCTGGGTCAGGTTGCCTTCGAGGTCGTACTGTTTTGTCTGTTCGGTACCATCAGGGTAGCGGGTCTGTGTGAGACGATTATAGACATCGTATTCAAACTCGGTACGGCGGCCTAAGGCGTCGATGCGTGCGCTCTCCTGGCCGCTGAGGTGGTATTCGATACGTTGGGTGTTACCTGCGGCGTCGGTGGTGCTGATGAGGCGGTTGCGGGCGTCGTAGCTGTAGCGGGTAATTTCTGTGGCGAGGGTGCTGCCAATGGTACGTTGGCGGGTTTCGCTGAGTTTGTTGTTGTTGGCGTCGTAGGTGTAGTGGGTTTGATGCCCTAGCGCGTTGGTTTCAGTGATGAGGTTGCCTTGGTTGTCGTACTCGTGGTGAGTGGTGTGACCCAGGGCGTCTTGGGTGGTGATCACTTCGCCTTTGAGATTGAGGGTTTGTGTGGCGGTGTGGCCTTGTGGGTCGGTGATGCTGAGTAGGTTACCTGTGGCATCGTAGGCGTTGTTGAAGATATTGCCACGGGCATCGACGATGCGGGTCTCTTGGCCTTTGTCGTTGTACACAAATGTGACGGTGTTGCCCAGCGCATCGGTGTGCGTGAGTTGGTCATCTTCGGTGTTGTAGGTGGCGTGGGTGGTGTGCCCCAGAGGGTCGGTTTTACTCAGCTGGTTATCCTTGCTGTCGTAGCTATAGTCCGTGGCGTGACCGAGGGCATCGAGAGTGGTGAGGATGTTGCCACGGTCGTCATAGTAGTGTTGAGTGGTGCGGCCCAGGCGGTCGGTGACGAGTGAGAGGCGGCCTTCGATGTTGTGGTTGAAGTTGCTGCGGTTGCCTTGGTTGTCCTCTTGGGCAATTAGGCGGCCATTGTCATCGTAGATGTTTTTCAGCACGGGGCGACCAAGGGGGTCGTTGATGGTGACTAAACCATGTTGCTGGTTGTATTGGTAGGTGGTAATGGCGCCGCTTTGGTCGGTGGCGCTGATGAGATCACCCGCACTGTCATATTGGTAGCCAAGGGTGTTGCCTAGGGGGTCGGTAATGGTGGTGATGCGCCCTTCACTATCACGGTCAAAGGTGATACTGGCACCGCTGGAGTGGAGGATGCCGCTATCACTGTAGGTAACGGTGTTGCCATTCGGGTCGGTGATGTGGCGGATGCCGAAGACCTGGTCCAATTCATAGATGTAGCCATGGCGGGTCGTTAGCGTGTATTCACTCACCTGGGCCGGGGTATCTCGGGTGATGTCGATGACCAGGTTGCCATCTTCCGGGTTGGATAGGTAGAAGCTGTTGTCACCACTGAGGGTGAGGGTTGATTCGGTGCCCTCTTCTGGAATAAAGGCTAGGCTGAAGTAGTGTCCGGCGAGGAGGTTACAATCGGGGTTGTCCCGTGCGCTGATACCGCCATCAATGGCGCGTGCGCCCACCGTAAAGGCCTCTATTTGCCCATTGGGAAGAGTGACTGTGACGCGCTTACTACCTTTAGGGTAGGTACAGGTGCCTCTCAGCACAACGGCGCCACCATCTGTATCGAAGAGTTGCCTCGTGGCAAATTGGTACCAGCCTTGGGTTGGTTCGATGGACTCTTCGAGGCGCAGGTCTTGATAGTCGATGCTCCAGCCGTAACCAAAGTCGAGTCCTTGGGCTTTACGGTGGGTGTCGTAGCTGCGGGTGACAGTGACGGGCATGCCGACAACCGGTAGGCTGAGGTCTTGTACGGAGAAGCTAAAATTACCCACTTTTAGGTTGCCGTCTATGGTCAGGCTATGGGTGACGCTGGCGGTAACGCCATTCAGGTCGGTGCCTTCGAGTCGCAGGTTGTAGAGGCCGTTGCTGAACAGAATGGGGTCGATGGTGGCGCTGACGGGGCCATTTTCGGTACCACTGCTGAGTTGCTGCCCCCCAAACGGGTCGCGATCACTGGCACTTTGTAGCACCAGCCGCCATGAGATTAGGTGAGTATCATTAACGTCCCCGGTTACGGTAAGGGGGGCTGTCATGGTGCCGCCGTTGGCGGGGGTGTGGATGTTGACCTCTGGGGCTTCGGTGTCGCTGGGGTCTCGCACATAAAAGGTTTGTTGTACGCTGGTTTGGCTATCGCCGTCGCTCAGCTGTGCTGTCAGGTGGTGGATGCCGATACCTTGCGCTACGATTTCTGTTTGAAAGTGTTTATCCAGGGTTAATGGCTGCCCATCCAGGGTGAGTTGGACCTCTAAAGCACTGGCGGCCCCCGTGGGCACGACGGTGGCGGTAAGAAGCTCGCCTGCATCGAGGTATTGCAGTGGCCAGAGGTGGATGGTGGCTTGCAATGGGGTGTCGGCCGGGGCCACGTCGACGTTCCAGGAGAAGTCCGCCAGCCCTGCTCCATCGTAGATGCGTTCAATAAGGGTGTAGCTACCTGCGGCAACGGGTATCCAACTGATGGTGCCGTTATCATCGATACTGGCTCCTTGGGGTGGATTGACCAGGAAGTAGCGTAACGGTAGGCCTGCGGGGTTTTCGACAGGCAGGGTGAAGCGATATTCAACCCCTACTTTGGCCATGCTGGGGACATAAACGTCGGGAAAGGTGGGCGGTGTGGGCGGCTCGCCATTGCCGACCACGGTAATCACCATGTTGACATCAATAATTCCACCCTGGCTGTCACTAATTCGGACAGTGATGGGATAGATACCGGCTTCGGGTGTACGCCCGGTCGATAAACTGCCCGTTATATAGCTGAGGTTGAATTGTGAGTCGGCGGCGAGCAGTTGATAGTAAATATCATCGCCATCGGCATCTTCCACGACAAAGCTGCTGCGGTAGTTGCTGACGTTGTTAAAGTAGTCCAGCGGGGTCTGAAGAATCACCGGCAGGGTGTTCACGGTGAGCTGATAGGCTTGCTGGGCGATGTTGCCTGCACTGTCCGCAACTTCTACGATGATGTCGTACTGGCCGGCGATGGCACGCCAGCCAATTTCACCGCTGGCTGGGTTGATGTGCATGTCGGCGGGAGCGTTGACAAGATAGTAGTTGAGTTCGTCCACCTCTGGGTCAACGGCGATCAGGTTATAGAGGTAGTGGTCGCCCGTTTCCAGGTAGACAACGGGGACGGAGGTGATCACTGGGGCTTTGTTGACCCCTTGCGCGGGTTGCCAGGTGATGGTGAGGCTTTGACTCAGTTGCTGGAGGGTGACGTGTAGCTGGTCTTGCCCTGGGTAATAGCCATTGAAGCAGTATTCAAGCTGTCCGTTGCGTTCGGTAAAACGTGTTTGCTGTTCGTTGTGAGTACCGCTTAGCTGGATGTTAACGGCCATGTCGTTGAGGGGTTGGCCGGCGGCGTCGGTCACCTGAATCGCGCTACAGAGTGGCTCGCCTGCGGCTGGGTTGAGGGTGTTAACACTGAGGCTTAAATGGGCTGCGGGGGCCAACGAGGGTGCTCCGAAGCCGCCAATGTAGCCATAGGAGTCGTTAAAGTCATAACCATAGACCAGCAGGCTGAACGCTTCACTGGCAATAATTTCGTGACGGCCGGGGTTGATGGCCAGTCGGGCATAGGCGTATTGGCTATTACCGACGGTTTTAAAGTAGCCGGGATCAACTGGCTGCCCATCTAAAATGACCGTATCAATGGCGTGCTCTGGCAGGGCCAGATTGATAAAATGGCGGGCATAGAGCGCAGTTGGGGTGGTGAAAATGTAGTGATCCTGTGCCAATTCAACGGGGGCGACCACGGAGAGGTAGGGGTCGGCAAAGTGATGCAATCCATTGATATTTTCATACACACCAAAGGCTACGTCGCTGCTGAGTTGGTGAGTGCCGGGGGTTAGGGCGATCTGCGCGATGGCATAGGGTAGCTCTTCAATGGCATAGCTACAGCTGCCGCATACTGCCTTGGTAAAGTTTTCAGCAGGTATGGCGGCGCCATTTACGGTGAGGCGTGCCAAGGCATCGTCTGGCATGATCACAATCACACTGCTATTGCCGGTGCTGGGGTCAATAGTGACTTGGTAGTGGTTGAGGTAGTTGACACTGTCTCTTTCAATGTCACTGGAGATGCCCATTTTGCGGGTAAGGAAAAACTTTTCATCCGCACTGCGTTCAACTTCATCGAACTGATCACTGGCTGCCAGTTGGGTCACCAATATTGGCTTGTTGGCCTCTAACCACTGGGCCTCGCGCAAAGTGAATTGCCAGAACTCCCCCTGGTTTAGGGTACGGCGGTGCTGGCCATTAATGGTTAGCTGGGTATCATCATGGTCGGCCACCACCCGCACCAGATCAGCGTAGCGGGTAAGATTGGGGACCAGGGCATAACGGTGCCCCCAGTGGGAGATGGGGGGGAGCTGCTCAGACAGTTGGTCACAGTAGCGCGTGCCAATCGGTACCTGGGTACATATATGGGTGACAAAGAGCCCTACGGGTGCCGTGGCGCTTAGCCTGCTGCCTGTTTGCTCTATTGTCATGCGGTTACTTTGGGCATCTCTAATGAGAGCCAGGGAGTGAAAGGTGTAGACCTGCCCACGCTGTAGTGTCACTTGATAGGGGCTATTCGCTGGTACTGGCGCGCCGTCTGCCCGCAGTGTTTCGTTTACCGGCTGCAGGGTCAGAGTGGTGTTATCTTCTGTTGCCACAACGGAATAGGCAGCGGAAGCATCCGTATAACGGGTATCAGCGCGATAACCTGATAATCGGTATTCTTGCCCCAGGCTATGGGTGGGCAGTAGCGCGATGGCATCTGTCGTTGCCGGGTAGTAAAACATTACGTAGACCGCAATATCCTGATTTGCACTGACGTGAATCCCCCGTCCAGAGATCATGTCGTGTTCTAGCGGGCTATATGAGTAGAAGTTATGGTAGTAATCAATCGCGATCACTTCATTCGGGCCCACGGTAAAGTCCACTGCCGGGCGTTCTGAGGGCAAAGCGACGGTTGTGGTATGTTGCGGGGCTTGAATGGTGCCTTGCGCCCCCTCTTTTGAGGTGATGTAGATCATCATCTTGGCATTGGCATGCTGCTCTGTATTTTGCATGTCATCGACAAACCAGAACTCTTTGCCCCAATAGGCCGGCAGTGTTTCTGGCAGGGCGATCACTTGTAGGGTGAAGGTTTGCTGCTGGGTGTGCTGATTATCAGACACTGTCAGGGTGATTTCATGCTCCCCTAGGTCACTCGCGGCGGGCTGCCCTTGTAATAATCCTTCGGCACTTAAGCTTAAAAATAGCGGTGCTGTCACGAGTTGGTATGACAGGGTGTCGAGGAGATCTTGATCCTGTGCATTGAGTTGATATTGGTAGAGCTGGTCAACCACGGCGGTTAACGGTGGCTGACTGACGATATGGGGCGGATCATTGACGGCTAATATATTCAATGTAACGGTGCTGATGACGTCTACCTGACCATCGCTGGCGAGGTATTCAAAGTGATCGCTACCATGGTAATTCGCGCTTGGGGTGTAGTGGATGTCTGGCAGGGTGCCACTGATCGCACCATGGTTTGGGCTGCGTGTGAGCTGGTAGCTAAGCACATCGCCATCGGGGTCATGGGCATTGAGGGTTATTGGCGTTGTTTGATCTTCAATAACGGTGTGTGATTGATCGGTTGCGATGGGGGCGTCATTTACCGGGGTCACCGTGATGGTCACCGTGGCCAAATTTGAGTTTTGGGTGCCGTCATTAGCCTGGTATGTAAAGGTGTCGGTACCATTGTAGTTGCTCGACGGGGTGTAGCTGAGGGTGGGTGCTATGCCACTTAATAGACCATTTTGGGGCTGGCTGAGCAGGGTGTATGCCAGGGTGTCGTGCTCTGGATCTTGGGCGAGCAGATTGATTTGAAGCACACTATCTTCATTGACGGTGATGACTATATTTTGGGCTACCGGTGGCCTATTTGCTGGCAGGGCGACTTGCAGTGTAAAGGCTTGTGTAGCGGTGGCGCCTTGTCCATCGTCGACACTAATCAAGATGCTATGGCTGCCAACGTGTTCGAGACCGGGTTGCCAGGTGATTACGCCCTCTGTCGCATTAATAGACATGCCTAACGGGGCGCTGGTTAATTGGTAGCTCAGCTGGTTAGCGCTGTCTGGGTCGGTGGCATTAACGTCGTAGTAATAGGCTTCTTGGGCAAGTATTTGGGTAATGGGGATGGAGGTGATGACGGGCGCATCGTTGACGTTGATAACCGTCAGGGTGAAGCTTTGTTGATCGGTCGCGCCACTGGTATCGCTGACTTCGATGATGATTGGGTGTGCACCTACATGGCTGTTGTCTGGGACCCACTGTAGCGAGCCATTGGTATCTATGGTCATACCTGCTGGGGCTGTTATTAGTGAATAGCTAATAACATCGGCGGTATCCACATCACTAACCAGCAGCGTGTAGTGATAGCGTTGGTCTTCATTAACTTGGGTGATTGGACTTGAGGTGATGACAGGTGCGTCATTGACGTTGGCAACGGCCACTATAAAGGTCTGCTGAGCGCTGGCACTGGCATCGCTAACTATAACAGTAATACTGTGAGCATCGATTTGGTTGTAAATCGGGGTCCATTGGATCAGGCCTGTCGCATCAATCTGCATGCCTGCTGGGGCTTGGGTCAGTGTATAGCTCAATACATCGCCAATATCAGCATCTTCGGCTAACACGGGATAGTGGTAGGCGGTATCTTGAGTGGCGGTAAGCGGCGCTTGTGAGGTGATAATCGGCGCATCGTTTACATTGGTTACGGTTAAACTGAAGCTTTGTTGTGCAGTAGCACCTGCAATGTCAGTGACACCAACAGTGATGGGGTGGCTACCTACCTCGGCATTGCCGGGGTGCCATTCGATAAGGCCACTCGCATTGATGGTCATGCCTGCGGGGGCGGTGGTCAGCGCGTAGCTTAGGCTCTCCCCGGCGTCAGGGTCGCTTGCGATAACGCTGTAGCTATATTGGCTATCTTCGGTGGCGGTGGTGATGGCGGTGGAGGTGATCACGGGTGCGTCATTGATGTTAGCGACGGCAATAGTGAAGCTTTGGCTGGCAGAGAGCGCACCACTGTCGGTGACGGACACCGTTACATTGTGTAGCCCTACCTGTGCGTTGGCTGGGGTCCAACTAATGTTACCTGCACCATCAATGGTCATACCTGCAGGGGCGGTAGCTAGCGCATAGCTTAGGCTGTCTCCGGCGTCAGGATCGCTTGCGATAACGCTGTAGCTATATTGGCTATCTTCCGTGGCGATAGTGATGGCGGTGGAGGTGATCACTGGCGCGTCATTGATGTTAGCGACGGTAATAGTGAAGCTTTGGCTGGCAGACAGACCTGCTCCATCCATTACGCTTACGGTGACATTATGGGCACCTACTTCTGCATTGGTAGGTAACCAGGTAATCTCGCCTGTTGTGTTATCAATGGTCATGCCTGCGGGGGCGGTAGCTAGCGTGTAGCTTAGGCTGTCCCCGGCATCAGGATCGGTTGCGATAACGCTGTAATTATACTGGGTATCTTCAGTGGCGACAGTAATAGGGGCAGACGTGATTGCCGGGGCGTCATTAACGTTAGTGACGGTAATGGTGAAGCTTTGGCTGTCCGATAAGCCACTCACATCTGTAGCACTTACGGTAACGGCATGGTTACCTACCGCCGCATTGGTTGGGGTCCAGTTAATGTTACCTGCACCATCAATGGTCATGCCTGCGGGGGCGGTAGCTAGCGTGTAGTTTAGGCTGTCCCCGGCATCAGGATCGCTTGCGATAACGCTGTAGCTATACGGAGTATCTTCGGTGGCGGTGGTGATGGCGATGGAGGTGATCACGGGCGCGTCATTAACATTAGCAACGGTTAGCACGTAAGTTTGAGCGGTAGTGGCTGCGCTGGTGTCGGTAACGTTTACGGTAATGGTATGCGGGCCGATTTGTGCGTTGTCGGGTGTCCATTGAATTAGCCCTGTTGTATCGATAGTCATACCGATGGGGGCTTGTGCCAATGCATAACTGAGTAGGTCGCCACTGTCGATGTCGTGGGCTTGGAGTGCATAGCGATAGGCTATGTCTTGCGTAGCTTGTAGCGGTGCGGTGGAGGTGATGACGGGCGCATCGTTGGTATTGATAACGGTAAGTGCGAAGGCTTGGCTATCACTCAGTCCTTCTGTGTTGATGACCTGGAGTTCCACGGGGTGAATCCCGACATCGGCATTTTCTGGCTGCCACGTTAAGACCCCATTTGCCGGGTCAATGGCCATTCCTGATGGCGCCTGTAGCAGCTGATAGGTCAGATTAGCGCGTTGCGCCTCATCATAGGTTACGCTAACGGCGTAATGGTATGGGCTATCCTCGAATACTGAGCGTTCTGGATTGGAGTTGATGACAGGCGCAAGATTGGGATAACTACCGGAGATGTTGATAATGAGTGCGCCATTGGGCTTGCCACGCAATTCAACTGTGAGCTGATTGGTGGTGCCCAACACAACGTCACGCTCTAGGTAGCTGACATGTTGATTAAAATCTTTGGGGCCAAATAGCTGTATGCCATTGAGTTTGATAACGGAGCTGGAGACATATTCGTATTCATCATCTTCCAGGCCACCATTGTAGATTTGTATGGTGTGCTGACCATCTAGGCGGGGGAGGGAAAAGGTTCTGGTTTCTACAATGGGGGCGCCAGTAGAGCGAATAAAGGTTTCTGGGCCAAAATCGCTGGTGACTACCGCTTGGGCTGGGGCACTTAAAAGTGTGCTAATCAGCAATAAGGGGATTAGGAGGCGTGTTTTTAATCCGATATATTTTGTTGCGTTTTTTGAGAAACCAGAAAAAATTAAGTCACGTATTGTCACAACAGCCTCCATGCATAAACGAAAGGGTTTCGTTTATCATCCCTATAATTATTACCGCTGTGCCATAAGTGTTTTTCGCACAGCCGTCTCTACTTTCTTTTATCTTATCTCAACGGGGAGTGGTGTCAATAAAATTAATGGGGAATATGCTCAATTAAAATTACACTCCTCACAACCCCATGCTGAGTTAAATCAACCAGCCGTTGTATTATCAACAACGCAGCGATCTAAACGAGCCGTAATACAGCAATCTCTTCTACTCTGGTTTGTGCTGCCAACCAGTGTTGTGCCAATGTCTCTACGTCACCGACAAAACAGCCGGGTAGATCGTCATGGGAGGCGATGCGAACGGCGATGCCCCAGTCGTTCAGCAGTGGCAGTGTGGCGATAACGCCTGCTGGCAGGCCTGGGATCATGGTGCGGCAAGGGGCTGGGCGGAAGGGGAGTGTATGATCAGCTTGGATCAGTACCAGGGTGGTGTGGTTAGGGCGTTTACTTAATTGTTCGGCAAGGCAGATTAGGCTGGGTAACTTGCTTAGGTTGGCGATCAATAATGAGCGGGGTTTGCTTTCATCCCATTGCAGTGCTTCACCTGCGGGGCCACTGAGTTCTGTTGTGCTTGGCAGGGTTTCTTTGGTGAGCAGTTCTATCCACCCGGCTTGCGGCTCTGCACGCATAATTTGTAGGGCGAGCTTGTCCCACACGATGTGTTGGCCGGGTTGTGCTTGCTGAGCAATGTTGGGCACAGAGAGGCGCAGGTGGGTGTAGCCTCCTGGGCAAGGGGTTTGGGTGAGTAGCTGTAAGGTTTCGCGCATTGCGGTTAGCTAGCCAATGTGTAGACGATGCGCCCCTCTACCAGGGTGTGATGTACTCGCCCTTGCATTTCTCGACCAAGGAAGGGGTTGTTTTTGCCACGGCTTACCATGCTTTGCTCCGTTAACATCCAATACTCTTCTGGATCGAAAACCGTAACGTCGGCACTGCATCCTGGTTCGAGACTGCCTCGGTTTATACCAAGAATTTTAGCGGGCACGGCGGTTAGGCGGCCAATGATATCGGGCAGTGGCATGCCATGCTCTTGCAGGCGTAATGCAAGGGGTAGCAAGGTTTCCAAGGCTGAGATGCCGGGCTCTGTTTCGGGGAAAGGCGCTAGCTTGGCATCTTTGTCGTGGGGTTGATGGTCGGAGCAGATGACGCCGATGGTACCGCGCATCACCCCTTCACGCAGGGCGTCGCGGTCACGTTCGCTACGCAGTGGCGGCTGCACATGGCAGAGGCTGTTGAATTCAGCTATGTCGATATGGCTTAGGTGGAGTTGGTGGGCGGCGACATCAGCACTGATAGGTAAACCTTCATACTGGGCGCGACTGACCAGCCTGACGGCTTTTGCGGTAGAGAGCTGGCTAAAGTGGATCCGCACGCCGGTCATTTCTACCAGTTGTAGTAGCTTGGCGACTTCCACTTCTTCTGCGCAGGAGGGGTTGCCTGCCAATCCCATACGGGTGCTAATGGCCCCTTCGTGAGCACAGCCGCCATTGCTTAACCAGGGATCTTCTGCATGCACATAGAGGGTCATGTCCATGGTTTTGGCGTATTCCATAGCGCGGCGCATCACTTGGGTATTTTTAATGCCATGATGGGCATTACTTAGGCCGACACAGCCAGCGGCTTTGAGGCTGCGCATGGCACAAATCTCTTCACCTTGTAGTCCTTTGGTCAATGCTCCAATGGTGTAGACATTGGCATTGCCCGCTTTTTCTGCTTTGAGACGAATCAGCTCGACTACCGCGGTTGTATCGATGACCGGTTTGGTATCGGGTGGCATGCAGAGCGAGGTGATGCCTCCCGCAACGGCGGCGGCGGTTTCACTGGCAATGGTGCCTTTATGGCTGTTGCCGGGTTCGCGCAGATGGGCTTGCATGTCAACAATGCCGGGGCAGACCACTTTGCCTGTCGCATCAATTTGACGTGCTGCCTGAAAATCAGCGGGTGCTTCACCCAGTGCGAGTACTTTGCCTTCAGCAATGTAGAGGTCGCACACTTTATCGATGCCTTGTGTGGGATCGATTAAACGTCCCCCGTGGATGTGAATGTTCATTTGGCTGCTCCTACATCGATATCAGGGCGACCGAGGGTCATTGACATAACCGCCATGCGTATTGCGATGCCGTTGGTCACCTGCTGCAGGATTACCGAGTGCTCGCCGTCTGCAACATCTGAGGCAATTTCAACACCGCGGTTAATCGGTCCGGGATGCATTACGGTCACATCGGGCTTGGCAAGTTTAAGGCGTTTTTGGGTAAGGCCGTAGAGTTTGAAGTATTCAGCTTCACTGGGCAGAAAGCCGCCTTGCATGCGCTCTTTTTGTAGGCGTAGCATGATGATTACATCTGCACCACGAATACCACTTTCCATATCGTGATGGACATGTACGCCGAGGGCTTCCACATCGGCTGGAATTAAAGTCCGTGGCGCAACCACCCGCAGCTCAGAGACACCGAGTGTGGTGAGTGCGTGAATCTGTGAGCGGGCAACCCGCGAGTGCAATATATCCCCAACGATGGCGACGGTGAGGGGTGCAAAGTCACCTTTGACTTTGCGAATGGTGAACATATCCAACATGCCTTGGGTGGGGTGAACATGGCAGCCGTCGCCTGCGTTAATCACGCTGATATGGGGGGCGACATGCTCTGCAATGAAGCGCGATGCACCGCTAGAGGCGTGGCGTACCACAAACATATCAACGCCCATCGCTTCTAAATTTTGTAACATGTCGAGCAGGCTTTCACCTTTGGAGGTGGCCGAGGTTTTGATATCCATACTCAATACGTCTGCGGAGAGACGTTGCGCGGCGAGTTCGAAGGTGCTGCGGGTTCGGGTGCTGGCCTCAAAGAAGAGATTGGCAACGGTTTTGCCCCGTAGTAGCGGCACTTTTTTGGCTTTACGGGCACCGACTTCGAGAAAATTCTCTGCGGTATCAAGAATATCCACTAACATCTGCCGCTTTAGCCCTTCAATAGAGATAAAGTGACGCAGTTTACCGTGCTCGTCTAATTGAATATTTTGTCTTCTCATAGCGACTCGATGATGTTCAAAGAGAGTTGTTCTGGACCGCTCAGCTTAACCTGCTCGTGAATGCTTAAATTAAGTTCAACCCCAACGATGTCAGCCTGAATCGGCAATTCACGGCCATTGCGTTCCGCCAAAACCGCTAGGGTGACGGAGGCTGGGCGGCCATAATCAAATATTTCATTTAGTGCGGCGCGAATGGTGCGCCCGGTATAGAGTACATCGTCAACCAGTACGAGATGGGCACCTTCAATTTCAAAGGGTAAGCTGGAGGGTTTTACCTCGGGGTGCATGCCAATGCGGGTAAAATCATCGCGATAAAATGAGATATTCAAACAACCCAGTGGGCTCGTTAGCTGCAACTGCTGGTGTAGCTGCTTAGCCACCCACTCGCCACCCGTGTAAATGCCAATCATTTGCGGGTCGGTTATGCCTCGCTCAGCAAAATGTGCCTGCAGCTGTTCGCTCATTTGTGCCAACAGGCGTGTTATATCAAAATTTTCTGTCATGGGTTTTGGTCCAGCCAGGTTTGCAATATCAATTGTGCGGCGACCCGATCGATCACCCCTTTGTCTTTTTTTGCCCGCCCGGGTGTAATGCTGCGCTCAGCTTCCCGCGAACTGAGACGCTCATCCACATAATGAACGGGCAAACCGTAGCGGCCATGCAACTGATTGCCAAAGCGGGTAATGGTGGCCGTTAGTTGATGCTCGGTGCCATCCATATTTTTAGGCATGCCCACTACAAATAAATTCGGTTGCCAGGTCTCCAACAGGCGTTGTACTGCTTGCCAATCAGGTTTGCCCTGATCTGCTTTGATAGTCTCCAATGGAGAGGCGATACCGGTAACGCTTTGTCCCACTGCGACACCGATGCGACTGCGGCCATAATCAAAGCCAAGTACTGTATTCATTACATTACTCTATGCGTGTCCAATATCGTGGGAGATATTATTCAAATCCACACCCAGTAGCATCGCGGCCTTTTCCCAACGCTGTTCGGCGGGAACATCCCATAATGAGTTCATATCGGCAGGTACGCTGAGCCAGGTATTTTGTGTCATCTCCTGCTCTAACTGCCCCGCACCCCAGCCAGCATAACCAAGTGCAATTATGAAGTGCTCCGGGCCATTGCCTGTGGCAATCGCGCTGATGATGTCACCGGAGGTGGTCAGTACTAGCTGTTCACTGAGTGTCATGGATGCGGTCCACTCGCCTTGTGGACTATGCAGTACAAAGCCGTGTTCGGGTTCTACTGGGCCGCCAAGGTAGACAGGGATATCAGCCAAGTTTGACGCCAATTCCCCTTTTAGCACGTCGCTATCCAGCTGTTCGACCACTTCACGAAAGCTAATCTCCATCGGCACGCTGAGAATCAATCCCATTGCCCCTTCCTCACTGTGTTCACAGATGTAGGTGACCGTTTTGGAAAAGTTGTGATCCTCCATTGCGGGCATGGCGATCAATAGGTGGTTTTTTAAATAAGATATCGTATTCATTGTGCCTATATTAACTGCAGGGCATCGCTAAAAATAGTGATTTCTTTGAAGCTGCTCCACAACCACCACATTATACAAGGAGGGTAACTATGCAAACCGCCATCATTGAGCCGTGGAAGTAGTAGAAGAGCAGATCGATCGACCACTGAAACAATGCCTATTGCATAAAGCGTTGCGGTTCACCATCACTTACTCTGAGACCTTTGCACGAGAGATAGTTTTTGTTCCAGCAAGGCAAAAATGATCGAAAAAACGGAATTTACGGGTGTAAATGAGGCTTTTGAGATCCTTTTTAACGCCGCTGGGGCGGAAAATATGAATCGTGCAACGGTCTCACTCTGCGGCAAAACCACTACGCTGAAACTGCCAGGTGCGGATAATCGCTAACACATCGGTCTCTTGTTTTAGCTCTTCTGGCAGAGGTGCAAATGGCCCCGCGAGCCGCACAATACGAATTGCGGCGTCATCCAACACCCGCTGTCCGGACGATTTTAAAACATTAATCTCCTGCACACTGCCGTCAGGTTTGATGACAACCTCTAACACCAAGTTACCGTAAAGCTGTTGCTGCCGCGCTACTTCGGGATAATTAATATTACCAATTTTCTCGACTTTTGCCTGCCATGCCGTCATGTAAGCGGCTGCAGTGTATTCACGGGTGGCTGCTGAAATGTATTTTTTACGCGGTAGTTTAGAATAGGTCTCCCAAGCTTCGCTTACCTCAGCATTAAGACTGGCAATCTCTTTGCTACGTTGAACCAACTGCTGGGCTGTTAGTTCTTGAGGTGATTCAAGCTCCTCAGTCTGTTGCTGCAGTAATTCAGCTAACTGATCAATCTCTTCAGCAAGCTGTTCTTGTACTGGTTTCGTCTTACTGCTTGCCACCACTTCTACCTGTTGAGCTGGGGCTAGGTTGGGATTATCGCTTGGCAGCTCAGAGGGAGGTGGGCTGGTGGGACGCACTCTACTTTCGGTATTACCGCCGCCCTCTTGGTTCGTTTGAGCTAAATAATCCGCCTCACTCTCAACACTCTCGACACTGTTTTGAATAAAAATCACCTCCATGTCGGTAAGCGATTTAGGCTTATCAAACTCGTATTCAAATGCCACGCCCAAAATAATGACTAAATGCAGCACTAATGCTACAAACACTGTAAATCCCAGTCGATCTGAAGATTTAATCGGTGCCGCTTTAACCGCTTGTTCCACCATCCGTTCGTTTCCGTACCTTATCAATCATTGCAGCGGCAATCATGCCACTGATCACACCAAATACCAATGCAGCTGTCATCAATAGTGGTAACAATTTAAACAACGCGGGATGGGGGATCAACACTAAATAAGCCGCTGCAAACTGCCCCAACATGTGAGCTTGAGCCGCCAATACACTATAACCTAGTGGACCCACACCCCAGCTAGGCAGGCAACGGCTAGCATAATAGGCCAAACCTAACGCCAGCATACTGGCGCTCGCGCCCGCCAAGCTCAGCATAAACGTGGGGGTGAGAAAGGTGCCAATCAACAGGCTACCAACCAGTACCCGTAACAGGGCCACCCAAACCGCGTCGCGCCAACCGTAAAGCAGCAATACCGCAATCACAATCACATTTGCGAGACCTGGTTTTATCCCCGGAATCGGACTCGGTAAAGCACTCTCTATAATATGAATGGAGATCGCTAGCGCTGCCCACCACGCAATGCGATGGTCGCTCGGCTGAGTGGTGATTTGGCGACTACCCAGCTCATTCATGATTTAAAAGTTGATAGCATCAAAGCGTTGCTCACCACCTAAAACGGCAATGCTCACTCTATTCGGTAGACAACTAACAACCTCCCCTCCCTCACCAATCCAGCCACTATGGACACATTGTTTACCTTGGCAGGCGGACTCAATAAAACGAATTTTACCGCTCAATACTTCCAATACACTCACGCCCAATTCGCCCACTATTTCTAACGTTTGGGGTTGGTGAAGACTTACCAACGCTTGCTGTTCAGCACCGACCAAAACACGCGCATACTCTCCGGCACGTTGATCGCCCCATAGGGTAAAATAGAGCCACGGCAACAATAGCGCGGTTGCTAACAGTATTAAATAATCGCCCCGCTCGATCTTCACCACGGCACCACATCCACCTCTGGGGCAGGGGAAACTGCAAATTGAATACGAGGCACCATCGCAGGACTCATACTGATTGCGCCTTGGGCATCAATCACCATCACATGATTCAACCCCATATTTTTTGCTACCTGACGCCATTGGCTCGGACCCGCGACCAATATCGCTGTCGCAGCGGCATCTGCGGTAGCCGCGTCACTGTGCAAGATGGTTACTGAGCTAAGACCCTTCGCTGGATAACCGCTACGTGGATCGATAATGTGGTGGTAGCGCTGACCTTGGTAATCAAAAAATCGTTCGTAATCCCCAGAGGTAAATACACTTTCATCTTTGTGGATCTGTAGCGAAGCAATCAGACCACTGCCACGGGGATTGCGGATGCCGATGCGCCATGGCCACTCATCCTTGCTACCAATGGCACGCAGATCCCCCCCCGCATTAACAATGGCGTTCTCAAAGCCCATTTCACGCAATGCAGTAATGGCAAGATCCACCGCATAGCCTTTGGCAAAACCACCGAAGTCGAGGTGTAACAATGGATTAGCACTCGATGCATGACCATCATCCAACACTAAGTCCGTCATCCGGGGGGCTTTGTTAATAAAATCCGCTAATTGCTGTGCGTCC
>Ga0316204_10006432_pt1 | contig 18084 bp, 13 predicted proteins | sample 6monrhotite_MG_2_FD_205661 | JGI IMG/M metagenome (GOLD analysis project Ga0316204, IMG submission 205661) | Microbial mat bacterial communities from mineral coupon in-situ incubated in ocean water Damariscotta River, Maine, United States -... | ecosystem: Environmental > Aquatic > Marine >... | reverse complement strand
TATAGCGTGGCATTCCTTGGCAACAGCCTCACGCTTCACGCCCCTTGGCCATCAATTGGGTGGGACGGTAACTACGGCATGGCCGCGAGCAAACGCGATATGGACTATGCCCACCAGGTGATAGCGCAACTCGGTATCGCAGAGCATCAAGCATATATAAGGAATCTATATCCCCTTGAGCGCGATGCGTCTACGTTAGATGACGTCATGGAAACTTTGGCGGCAGGGCTCAAGGCCGATGTGGTGGTGATTCAGTTAGGAGATAACACTGATTCGAACATCGAGGGACATCTTGAAGCCCTGCATATCACCATGATGCGCCTGACCGCTTCTGTAGGTCCAGAAACAAAACTGCTTTGCACGACGACGTTTTGGCGGCAGCCACGTGTCGACGCGATCATTACCGATCGATGCAATGCAGTTGGAGGAACCGTGGTAGAGATCGGCGATTTATTTGATCAGCAAGAGGATCACGCCTCGCGCACCTATGAGGACTACAGTGTGAACCGGCATCCCAAAGATTGGGCGATGAAACAGATAGCCGATCGGCTAGTTGCGGAAATCCGCTAGCGCCAGGTTCAATGCCGAGAGTTATATCTTCTAAGTACCTTGATTTCGGTGTTTTGGCATCTTTGCTTATTGCGCTCGTCGGTTGCAGCAGCGAGCTCGTCAGTTCCACAGGCGATGGTGGGGTGACGCAGTCACCGACCAACCCCGGAGGAGGTACCGTTACTGCCACAGTGTCCCTTGGGGTGCCGTTTATCGTCGACATTGGAATGATGGGGTTGCCCACGCAGTCTCAACAATCGAGAGAGGTGCATTACTTTCCCGATGGGCATATTGGTGTGTCGTGGGATGGAATCAACAATACCGCCCAAATTTTCTGGGCAGAAAACATATCCTATGTGACGACCGGTTTAGACGTGGAATTGTCCCGTGATGCTTACCGTGTGTTGGGTGAAGAGCCTGCGACTGGCGAGTTCGGAAGCGGAGTGACGAATACAGGAAACCGCTCAAGACCGCAGGATTTTGATAATAGTGGTTCCTGGCTGATGTCTGCATTTCGCGTCAACCCGGGAACGTTTGAATTGAATCCCTATTCGCAAAACCTTATTGGTTTTTATCATGGTGAGGATCATTGGTTTACCGATGCTGCCGGCTCTCGAAAAGGTGAGGCCTACTATCACACCCCTACCGCGTGGATGGCGATCGGACTGACCAGATCAACCGATAACGGACAAACATGGTTTCGCGAAGGCATGATTGTGGGTATGCCCGAGCGCAAGCCGTTGTATCCAAATTCCGATCTTCATCCATCAAAGGGACCTTTTGGAGGCATTGGGAATCATTCCGCCATCCTGGACAATAGAACAGATCCCGACAATCCAGCGTGGGTTCTATTCTTCCCACTCATTAATGAGAACGGTATTGGCGTTGGGCACGGAATAACTGCCGTGCGATCAAATGACCCTGAAGGTTCGTTTGGCAGTTGGTATTCGTTCTACTCTGGAGATTTCCACCTTCTGCAACATGAGAATATCGGCAAGTACGCTCCATTGCCTGGGTTGGACGGAGATTTCGATACCAGTTTCAATCCTTACGCGCTGTCTAACCCTTCCGTTCATTGGAATCTGGTTCTTGAGCGCTGGGTATTAGTCGCAACTACATGGTCTCAAGAGAGAATAATGATCAGCTTCAGTCGAAACGAAAGCATCGTTTCCGGATGGTCGGTGCCGGTTGTGCTTTACGAACCGCCGCCAGGCAGAACCGTTCGATACGCTACAATTGTTGGTCAGGATTCAAATTATCTTCTAAGCAGCGCCGAAGTTGGGGGAGACGCGAAGTTATTCTGGGCGGAATTCGATGAATCGTCCGTGCGTGATGCAATGGGCGTCTCCATATTCTTTCGCAAATAGCGTGCGCGCCCCATTGGCCTGACGATGGCCGAGGTAATATTTTCAATGACCTGCACAAGAGTAGCGTTTCTGTTCCTGGTTGTGTCGTTCGCATTGATTGCCGCAGCTGAAGAAACTAACTGTGACCTGCCGCCTAATTTCGCAATAATTCCGGTCGAGCAAGATGCGTCCTGGACAATTGAGTGGTGGAAAGAACGTCACGCCAGAAAAATCGAGGAGGCAGAAAAGACCGATGTCGATCTCCTGTTCATCGGGGATTCAATCACCCATGCCTGGGAAAACGTCGGGGCAGCCGTCTGGGAGGCGTATTACCAGAACAGGCGTGCATTCAATTTGGGGTCTTCTGGCGACAGAACAGAGCACGTACTGTGGCGAATCGAAAACGGCGCGGTTGATTCCATAAAGCCAAGGCTAGTTGTTCTACTTATAGGTACCAACAATACCGGGCACCGAATGGACCCTGCCGACTATACGGCAGAGGGGATCGGCAAGATTGTTGAGTCTCTGAGGGCGAGGCTACCGAATGCCAGTATGCTGGTTCTCGGAATATTTCCGAGGCATGTTTCCCCAAATAACGAGATGCGAATTCGAAACAAGAAGATCAGTCAGACCATCTCGAAACTGGCCGACAGCGATTCCGTGTATTTCCTCGATATCAGTAACGAGTTCGTGGAACCTGACGGCTCTCTTCGCATCGATCTAATGCCTGACTTACTTCATCTGAATGAATCAGGTTACAGGGTCTGGGCCGAGGCAATGGAGCCGACACTGCGTCGTCTCCTGCGTGATCGATAAGCCGAAATTTGTCGCCAAATTGCTTGACTCGATCAAAACATATTATTTATCATATAAAATTGATAAAAGTGATTAAGTTCACTATTGGGGTGGGATACGGTGGCTCTGATTGCTCAAGTTTCTTTTAAGTCTTTTTCAGGTTTTCTTCCGCTGAAGACACGAATGCATTCGGTCTGGGCCCGCAAGAACGCCCTCGCGACTATTTTTCCTCTGAACCGCTGGTTCCGGGTCTTGCCATTAATGTGTGCGAGTAGCTTGGTGCTGGTCTCGGCTTGCCAGGCGGACGAGACAGAGTGGGTGCTTCAATCAACTTCCCCGGAGCTTACAGTCGAAATTCGATCAGACGCGAGTGCGAGTCTGGAATATCGAGTGTCGACATCTTCTGGAGCTGTGGTTGACTGGTCTCCATTAGGGTTAGTCCTGTCGAGCCAAGACGCGGACTTGAAAGAGCAAACCTACAATCTCGCGCAAAATCTTGAATACGTCGGATCTCATCGGCTCGAAGTGTGCGACGAATATGAATTAGAAATTGGCAAGCGCCTCGAGAACCAGGTTTGTGGAAATGAGCTTGTTCTCAATTTTTCGTCACAGAACGGCCTGCCGTTTTCCGTGAATTTTAGGGCATACGACGACGGAGTGGCCTTTCGCTATGTCGTCAACGCCGATGCTGAGTTCATCGACTCTTTGTCCTTCAAGCTAGTGTCCGAGCAAACCGCTTTTGACATGAGTCCCGCCACGAAAGTGTTCCCGCAGCCGTACGATCATGCCGACAGCTGGCGCCCATCGTATGAGGCTCCGGCGCTTTCAGCCGGAGATGTCGTGGGCAGGTCCACACCGGTTGAGATGGGGGCCGGATGGGCGATGCCCATCTTATTTGAGGTTGGTGAGGATTGGGTTCTGATCCACGAGAGCGGACTCGTTGGACAATCATACGGTTCGCATATCGCACCAGAAGTCGTCGACAATCGTTATCGCCTCACTGGTCCTTTGGCTGATGAGGCGTTGGGTCACGGAAGCGCAGACGTGCATTTTGCTCCTCCCTGGAATTCCCCTTGGCGTGTGTTGATCATCGGCGACCTGCCGAAGATTGTTCAGTCGAATCTGGTACAGACTCTGGCGCCGCCTGCCAAGTTCGACAGCGAATGGGTACAGTCGGGCCGCGCCTCCTGGAGTTGGCTGTCAGATCATGACAGTAGCCAGGACGCAGCCAAGTTGACGGACTTTGTAGATCTGGCAGCCGAAATGGGGTGGGAGTACAGCCTCGTCGATGCGAACTGGAACCGAATTCCAGAACAGGAGTTTTCCGAGCTTCTGGCACATGCAGATGAAAAGAATGTAGGGCTTTTCCTCTGGTACAACAGCGGTGGAAGCAACAATGCCGTAACCGAGGCACCGAGAAACTTGATGGCTGAGCGCACACTGAGGCGGGCTGAGTTCAAGCGAATCAGTGAGCTCGGCATCCGGGGAGTGAAGGTCGATTTCTGGCACTCGGACAAGCAGTTCATGATGCAGCGGTATCTGGACCTGTTAGCTGACGCGGCGGATTTCCGCCTCCTGGTGAATTTCCATGGAAGCACGATTCCGCGCGGTTGGGAGCGTACCTATCCGAACCTGATGACAATGGAGGCTATTCGAGGGCACGAATTCTATACGTTTCCGTCCGAACCTCATTATGGCCAACTTGCGCCATCCCAGAACGCACTGGTGCCATTCACCCGCAATGTCATCGGGCCGATGGATTCGACGCCTGTCATTTTCGCGCCTAAACTGATACCTCGTCTGACCACCATGGGCCATGAAGCGGCACTCGGGATTGTCTACGAATCAGGGATTCAGCATTTTTCAGATGAGGCCGAAGCTTATAGAGCGTTACCGAATGAGTGGAAAACGTATTTGAGCTCGCTTCCTTCCGCATGGGATGAAACGCGGTTTCTCGACGGGTATCCGGGGCAATATGTGGTGCTTGCCCGGCGCAAAGGTGACCGTTGGTGGGTGGGGGCGATTAACGGAAGTTCCAAACCTCGCAGCCTGGTTCTCGATCTGAGCTTTATTTCGGGGTCCATGACCATGCTGAGTGATCAGGGTGGCGAGCCAACGTCTTTCCGGCTTGAACAACAAACTTCAGAAACTTCGATAGAACTTGCGCCGCACGGGGGCGCCGCAATCTACCCCGCAACTGACCAATAACCTATATGTGCGGGATTACCTGAGCGTACTCTTGACGGAGCGTCCCTTTTCGATCAGCTCGATTGACTCGTCCAGCAGTACTTCGACCTTGCGGCGGGCCAGTTTCGGATTGTGCTTGCGGATCGCGTTGTAAATGTCGGCATGCGCGCGAACATCAGCGCCGGTCACGCCCTTCATCGCATTCGTGAACCGAATGCTGACACGCAGTGCCGTTTCGACGAACGCGCTCATCTGCACGTAGAAGCGGTTACCGCTTGCGACAAGGATGGACGTGTGGAAACCGATGTCGGACTCGAGGGCATCATCGAAGCCCGCTTCGGCATCCGCCATGCGTTGAAGTGCGGCCTCGATGTCGGCGATAGCCTCGGGCGTCGCGTTTTCAGCCGCTAGTGCCGCAGCGCTGGGCTCAACGCCCTGGCGCATCTGCGTGAATTCGAGCAGGAGGTCCCGCGAGGGACGACTTTGCAGCAACCAGCCAAGCACCTCGGTATCGAACATGTTCCAGCGGGCTTCGGGAAGCACACGAATTCCCTGGCGCGGGCGTGAGTTCAGCAGTCCCTTGGCAGCGAGCATCTTTACCGCTTCGCGCGTGGCGCTGCGGCTTACGCCGAACTGCTTGCAGATTTCGGCCTCCGAAGGCAGGGCTGCACCGACTGCGTAGCTGCCCTGGACGATGGCAAGGCCGAGATCATGAACCAGCTGGTGGGTGAGATTTCTTTGCATGTGTGTTCCAGGGCTGTCGCAGTAGCCGAAGGCCATTTGTCTGATTAAAATACTTACGATCCGACTATAGCAGTTTCACCGCTTATCAACACCGTAAGACGTTGCTGCGTCGCGCATATCTAGATAGTATGATATATATGATTATTTTGCGAGTGCGGCTTTTCGGGATACTCACGTTTGCCGTGCGGACGAGTCATACTGACATCGGCGGTGTTTCATGACTCGCGTGTTCGGGGAGCTTCCAGACGGTCGGCCGATTACCGAGTTCACGCTGACCAACCCGGCCGGTATGCGCGCCCGGATCCTGGACTATGGCGGCATCGTCACGGAACTATCGGTGCCCGACCAGCACGGCAACCTTGCTGACGTTGTGCTCGGCTTCGATCAATTACAACCCTATACCGAACGCCACCCGTATTTCGGAGCCATTATCGGACGCTGCGCTGGTCGCATCGCCCACGGCCGTTGCACGATCGACGGGGCCGAGATTACTCTGGTGACCAATAATGGTGACAATCACCTGCACGGCGGGTTTACTGGTTTTGACCGGGCCGTGTGGTCGGCCGACAGTACTGAGTTGCCCGCCCGATTGCTCCTGAACCATGTCAGTCCCGAGGGCGACGAAGGTTACCCGGGAACTTTGTCGGTTGGGGTGACGTACATGCTGACGGAAGATGCGTTGAGCATCGAGTACGCCGCGAACACTGACAAACCCACGATCGTAAACCTGGCGCAGCATTCCTATTTCAACTTGTCCGGGCAAGACGACACAGACGTGCTTCGGCATGAGTTGCAGATTCGCAGTGACGAGATTCTCGAGCTTGATGAAAACTCGATTCCAACAGGGGCGCTGCTGCCAGTCGCGGGAACGCCGTTCGATTTTCGCCAGGCCAGGCAGATTGGGCGGGACATTGATGCCGGAGATTCACGGCTGGCGAATGCCGGGGGCTATGATCACAACTGGGTGCTGGCGGAGGCTGGTGAGGAGGCGACTGTCGTGCTTGTTGAGCCGGTCAGCGGGCGGCGCCTGGAGGTCTACACGACACAGCCCGGCATCCAAGTCTACACGGCCAACGATCTCGACGGCAGCATCGAGGGGAAGGGCGGGAGCCGTTATGAAAAGCACGCAGGCGTCGCGCTCGAGACCCAGCATTTTCCCGATTCGCCGAATCGTCCCGAATTCCCGAGCACCGTGTTGCGGCCCGGGGAGACTTTCCGGTCCCGGACGGTGTACCGCTTCCCAAGCCCGGTGAAACCCCGGTGATGCCGAATGTGATTACTTGCAAGATCTTTCGATTAATAATATAAATCGTATCAAGCAATTAGAAGAGTGTAGCTGCCGAGTCAGGTATGTTCATCAAATGACAGCATCCAAGTTAGCAATTTATCCGAGCCTTGCGGGTCGCGGCGTATTCATTACCGGCGGCGCGTCCGGGATCGGCGCGGCCTTCGTCGAGGCATTTGCCCGCAATGGTTCCAAAGTCGCATTCGTCGATATCGATGTTGACGCAGCGGACCAACTCGTCAGCAGGCTGAATGGCGAATTGGGGCAGCCCGTCTGGTTCCGCGAAACCGACGTTACCAATTCAGAATTGCTCGAGGCCGCTATACATGATGCGGGCAAGGCTGTTGGTGGTTTGCATACGCTGATTAACAACGCCGCGAGCGACACGCGCCACGACATCGAGTCGTTCGGTCCGAGTGATTGGCGCAAATGCATGGCCCTGAATCTCGATGCGGCCTACGTAGCTTGCCGCGCTGCGGTCGCTGAGATGAAAGCAAGGCAGCAAGGGGCGATCATCAACATGAGCTCGATTAATGCGCCTCTCGGTCTGCCCGGGATGCCGGGTTATGTGACGGCCAAGGCCGGCCTGATAGGGCTGACGAAAGCGTTGTCGCAGGAACTCGGCGAGCACAACATCCGTGTCAATGCCATATTGCCCGGCTGGGTCGCCACGGAGCGGCAACTGGAGCAATGGCTGACACCGGAACGGGAGTCCGAGTGGCAAAAACAGGTCGCCCTGAAACGACGGCTGGTCACTGCCGATGTAGCCAACGTCGCTGTCTTCCTGTCAGCCGATGACAGCGAAATGATTACCGGGCAGAGCCTGGTTATTGACGCGGGGCGCACGTAGTGAGGGAATTGCCGCAATACGTTTGCGTCGACTGGGGTCTTAGCCGGCTTCGCGCGTCGCTTTGCGGGTTCAACGGCAGCGCAAGCGTCGTACACGACAAGCTGAGTGGCCCCGGCATCAGCATTGCGAGGCATTCGGTCAAGGAGACCCTGTTCGAGGTCATTGCGCCCTGGACACACCGATATGGGCCGGTACCGATCCTGCTGGCCGGTGGGGTGGGGTCCAACATTGGTTGGCGCACTACGCCATATCTCGCCTGCCCGTTCAGGTTGAGGGACTTGTCCGGACACTGTACCGCTTTCAATACGCATAGCCGCGATATCGTTATCGTGCCCGGCCTCGAATGTACGAACGGATTTGGCGAATACGACACGATGCGGGGCGAGGAGCTGCAACTACTCGGTTGGCTCTACGCGGAACCGTCAAGGCAGTCCGGAACACACCTGGTGTGCCTGCCGGGCACCCATACCAAGTGGGTGCTTATTGAAGACGGTCGCGTCTCGCAGTTTCAGTCGGCAGTGACGGGCGAGTTGTACGGATTGATTCGGGACCACAGCATTCTTCTGGCGCAAAACGGTGAGTCGGCTAGCATCTCCAACGATAACGGCAACGCCTTCTCTCGGGGTGTTGCTGCCTGCCGTCAGGCGAAGGGCAACCTGTCACACGTATTGTTCAGCGCGCGCGGCCGTATTTTAAGTAACGCTTTGAGTGCGGACGATGCAGCTTCCTACTTGTCCGGACTGCTCATTGCTGCAGATGTGATGGCTGCGCTCGAATTATTCCGGCCATCCGCTACCCGGGTATCGCTGGTCGGCGAACCGGCATTGTGCGAACACTTCGCCAATGCATTGCGCGCATTTGGCCTGGAGAGCGAGACCACGGATGGCAACAGTGCCGCCACGCAGGGGTTCTCGATTCTGTACCGGGACCTGTATAAACCACAAGACCAGTCGGTATCAGCTTGAGTGTCGTAACGGAGTTTGTGCACGTGCTGTCGGCCATGCCCATCATCGCAATCCTCCGCGGCATCCGTCCCGGTGAAGTATCCTCCGTGGGCGACGCACTCTTGCGTGCCGGCATCCGAATCATCGAAGTCCCCATGAATTCTCCGGAGCCTCTCGAGAGCATTCGCATTCTTGCGGAGCGCCTGGGAGACAAGTGTGTCGTCGGTGCCGGTACCGTGCTTTCGACACGCGACGTTGACGACGTGGCGGAAATGGGAGGACGGCTGATCGTGAGTCCAAACACCGACACTGACGTGATTCGCAGATCGCTGGAGAAAGGCTGCATCGTCATACCGGGCGTCGCAACCGCAACCGAGGCCTTCGATGCTTACGCGCAGGGCGCCCGTTACCTAAAGCTGTTTCCGGCTAGCACGTACGGGCCTTCCCACGCCGCAGCGCTCCGTGCCGTATTGCCGGAGGACACCCATCTTCTCGCCGTGGGCGGCGTTGAGCCGGGGAACATCGAATATTGGCTGGGGGCGGGCGTGGACGGTGTCGGCATCGGCTCCGAGATCTACCGGCCCGGCGATGACGCCGCCACGGTGAGCAGAAAAGCGACCGCGGTCGTTGCGGTTGTCGTAGCGTGAATCGAGCAATAACCAGGGGGAAGGACTGTGCACCTAGGAACACTTGACCTCACTGTGGTCATAATCTATGCGGTTTTGCTGTTTGTGCTGGCACAGTGGGTGTCGCGTGAGAAAGCCGGCCACCAGAAAGATTCGAGCGATTACTTTCTCGCCGGCCGCAACTTGCCATGGTGGGCGATCGGTGCTTCGCTGATTGCGGCGAATATCTCCGCCGAACAGATCATCGGCATGTCCGGGTCCGCCTGGGTCATGGGCATCGCTATCGGTGCCTATGAGTGGATGGCGGCACTGACGCTGGTCATCGTTGCCAAGTGGTTGCTGCCGGTATTCCTGAAACACAAGATCTACACGATGCCGCAGTTCCTCGAGCAGCGTTATGACCACCGCGTGCGCACCGTCATGGCGCTGTTCTGGCTGGGGATCTACGTGTTCGTCAACCTGACGTCGATCCTTTGGCTGGGCGCGTTGGCCGTAAACACGGTCACAGGTCTCGACCTGACAGTCGGGCTGATCGCGCTCGGAGCATTCGCGACGGCTTATTCGCTGTATGGCGGCCTCAAGGCTGTGGCGCTGACCGATATCGTCCAGGTGACGCTACTCGTGCTCGGCGGAATCCTGATTGCAATCATCTCCCTGAACGAAGTTTCGGGAGGGCAGGGTGTCGTGGCCGGTTTCCAGATCTTGCTGGAGAAGACACCGGAGCGCTTCGACCTGATCCTGACCAAGGACTCGCCGCACTACGTGAGCTTGCCCGGCATCTCCGTGCTGGTCGGTGGCATGTGGATCATGAATCTCTCGTACTGGGGCTTCAACCAATACATCATCCAGCGCGCGCTGGCCGCGAAGAGTACGCGAGAAGCACAGAAGGGCATCATGTTCGCGGCGTTCCTGAAGATGATCATGCCGCTGATCATCGTGCTGCCGGGCGTGGCCGCCGCGATCCTGGCCCCCGACCTCGAGGCGCCGGACCGCGCTTACCCCACGGTAATGAACCTGCTGCCGTCAGGAATTCTCGGCCTCGTGTTCGCGGCCCTGATCGCAGCGATCGTCTCGTCGCTTGCCTCGATGATGAACTCGATCGCAACGATCTTCACGATGGATCTGTACCGGAACTTCAAGCGGGGTGAAGAATCGGAGGGCGAACTGGTCCGCACCGGTCGTATCGCCAGCTTGTCGGCGATCGTGATCGCGATGGTCTTGGCCAGGCCCTTGCTCGGCAACTTCCCGCAGGCGTTCCAGTACATCCAGGAATTCACGGGCTTCTTCACGCCGGGTGTCTGTGCATTGTTCCTGCTGGGTTTCTTCTGGCCGAAGACGACCTCGGTTGCGGCATTGCTGACGGCGCTGGGTTCGGCCGTGTTCTCGATTACGTTCAAGCTGGCATGGCCGGAGCTACCGTTTATTGACCGAGTCGGCATCGTGTTCCTGTTGTGTATCGGCGTCGGCGTAATCGTGTCGCAGCTCCAGGGCGCCGAAGACCATCCGGATGCGATTGACTACAAGGATATCGACACGCACACGACGGGTGGATTCAACCTCGCCGCAGTCGTCGTCATCCTCATGCTGGTGGGGCTGTACGCGACCTGGTGGTAGCCGCGCCCGAACTCGTTCGCACTATTGACGTCGGGAATGTCCTCGGCGAGGCCGTGTTGTGGAACGACAGGCGCCGCAGTGTCTGGTGGACCGACATACAGAACTCGAGACTGTTCGAATACGATCTCCAGGCCGACGCGATGCAATCCTGGGACATGCCACACAGGGTGGCGTGCTTCGGGTTTCTCGACGACGATGACAGGCTGATCGTTGCATTCGACCACGGCATCGCGTTCTTTCATCCACCCAGCGGAGCAACCGAGTGGCTCGTAGGACCTGATGCTCTGGACGACGGTCTGCGCTTTAACGATGGCAAGGTCGACCCGATGGGGCGCTTCTGGGTGGGGACGATGGTCGAGGACCCGGCCGTTGCAGTCGGGTCCGGCGCCTTGTATTGCCTGCATCCAGACTACGGACTACTGGAACGCATCAACGATGTCGAGATCTCGAACGGGCTCTGCTGGAGCCCGGAGGGCACCGTGATGTACCACGCCGACTCCCCGAAAGGGTCGATACAGGCTTATCGATTTGATCCAGACAGCGGGGTCTTATCGGAGCCAGGGCTGTTTGCGACGGTCGCCGACAGCGTGCATCCGGATGGATCCACGGTCGATGCCGATGGCGGCGTGTGGAATGCGCAATGGGGCGGCGGGCGGGTCGTCAGGTATGGGCCGGACGGGCGTGAAAGCCTGGTTATCGAGTTGCCGGTTCGGCAGCCTACCTGCGTGGCATTCGGCGGTGAGGACCTTGATTTACTGTTCGTCACAAGTGCCAGGGTCGGATTGAGTAAGGAGCGTCTCGCGGTGGAACCGAATGCAGGCAACGTATTCATCTACCGAACGAACGCCAGGGGGCTGCCCGCGAATCGCTTTAAGGCTTCTTCGCCAAGGTAGCCGCGCCTTCGGTCCCTTCGCGCGCGGCCAGCCCTGATGCAGGTCAGGCTCCCGCTATTCTGCCTTTCGCCGAGCGTAGCGTTTCCGCGGCCGTTTCCGCGGTCAGGTCGCGTTGCGGCATCGCCAGCATCTCGTAGCCCACCATGAATTTCTTGAGGGTCGCTGATCGCAGCAGCGGCGGGTAGAAGTGCATGTGCAATTGCCAGGCATCATGATCGCCTTCGACCGCCGGCGCCTGGTGAATGCCCGCCGTATAGGGGAATTCGCAGTCGAAGACCTTATCGTAGATCAGCGTCAGCATTTTGTAGGCGTCGGCAAACGCCGTGACCTCGGCATCGGTGAACTCGTCGATCGCCGTGATATGCCGCTTTGGCAAAATAAGTGCCTCGAATGGCCAGACTGCCCAATAGGGAACGACGGCGACGAAATGGTCGTTCTCGTGAACCAGGCGCTCACCCTTTCTGAGTTCGTGCTCGACATAGTCGAGCAGCATCGGCGTGCCGTTCTGTACGAGGTATCGCTTTTGCTCCCTCTGTTCCGTTTCCACGACCGCCGGCAGTCTCGAAGACGCCCAGATCTGGCAGTGCGGGTGCGGGTTCGAGCAGCCCATTGTGGCGCCCTTGTTCTCGAATATCTGGGCATAACGTATCGACGGGTTCGCCTTCAGGGCGGTGAACTCGTCCTTCCAGGTCTTTACCACCCCAGCCACGTCCTCGAGGTCCATGTAGGGTACGGACAGGTCGTGACGCGGCGAGAAGCAGATGACCTTGCAAATGCCGCTCTCGGATTCGGCGCGGAACAGCGTATCGTCGCCGGTCGACAGTTCGGGTGTGTCAGGCAGCAGGGCCGAGAAGTCGTTGGTGAAGACAAACGTGCCCTCGTATTGGGGGTTTTGCTGGCCCCCAGCACGTTCGTTCCCGGGGCAGAGGTAGCAGGATTCGTCGAATTGCGGGCGGGTGTTCACGACACGGTCTTCCTGCTGACCCTGCCACGGCCGCTGGGTGCGGTGCGGCGAAACGAGCACCCACTCGCCAGTCAGCGGATTGAATCGCCGGTGTGGTTGCTCGGACAGCCTGGAACTCATCCAATGACCTCTAGTCGTCCAGGCGCTTGACGCCGTCGCCCGGGTGTGTGCGAAAGATCCGCGCCTCGTATGGTGTGGCCTCGGAGTAGGCTTTTCCAACGCTGTCGATGAAGTCCGTAACCGTTTCAGTCGGTACGATTGACACGGTGCAGCCCCCGAAGCCTGCTCCGGTCATTCTCGACCCCAGTACGTGCGGCACCCGCATCGCAGCATCGACGAGAACGTCGAGTTCGGGGCAGGAAACCTCGAAGTCGTCGCGCAGAGACGCATGGGAGGCCTGCATCAATTCGCCGAAACGTGCCAGGTCCCCGCCGCGAATTGCGGCGACGGATTGCTCTACGCGCACGTTCTCGGAGACCACGTGCCGTGCGCGTTTGTAGGGTAGCGGCATGGACTTCAGTTCCGCGCAGGCTTCGATGTCCTCACCGCTGGCCTCGATGAGGCAGTCGAGGTCGTGATGCTTGCGCAAGGCCTCCAATGCGGCATTACATTCGGCGCGCCGATCGTTGTAGGCGGAGGACGCCAGTCGCCGCGGTACCTGGGTGTCGGCAATCACGATGTCGTAGCCTTCCATATTTACGGGCACCAGGTCGTATTCGAGCGATTGGCAGTGCAGATAGATGCAGTGCCCGGCCTTGCCCAGGGCGACGGCAAACGGGTCCATGATGCCGCAATGCACGCCGACGAAGTCATTTTCGACACGCCTTGCAGCTTGCGCAAGCTGGACGCGCTCGATGCCGCTGTCCCAGCAGTCGTTCAACAGGAATGCAAGCCCGGTCGTGAATGAGGCCGAGGACGAGAGACCCGAACTCTGGGGCAGGTCGCTACTGACGAATATATCAAGGCCTCCGCCATCCAGTCCTCGCTTGTGGAAATCATAAAGAAGACCAACAACGTAGTCCTGCCAGCTGCCTTCGGGGGCTGGCTCCGCTGAGGGATCCAGCGCGATCGATTTCTGGTCGTCAAGCGTTTCGGAGTAGATGTTGACCGTTCTCGTATCGTTCGACCTGACCGCGTAGTAGGTGCCCAGATCGATAGCGGCAGGTAACACGTACCCACCGTTAATGTCTGTGTATTCGCCAATGAGGTTGACGCGCCCCGGCGAGAAAAACGTCCGCGCGGGCGGACTGCCGAAGCGAGAAATGAAGCCTTTGACCAATGCGTCTTGAATCATGGCACACACATTAGTCTTATTTATCGGATAAAACAAGAACCGTTATTGCACGCTGGTTGGGTGGGCTTGACAATTAGACGTATAAATCATATAAATAGGATTCATTATCGAAAGATGCAGCGAATATTAGTCAAGACGGATTTTCATGGATCATATCGCTGACACACATCGTCTGAAATACAGATTCCTTAGTACCTGCCTGTCTATTTGGGGGAGAAAATGATGGACTATAAGAATTTCCTTGCTTGCTTGGCTTGCACAGCAGTCTTATCAGGACCTGCTTTCGCACAGCAAGCGCCTGAGCAGGATGCGGATACAACGTCGTCGGAAGAGGATGACGTGATCGACGAGATCGTCGTTCGAGGTATCAGCGCCAGCTTAGCCAAATCTCTTGAGCAAAAGCGCTTGGCCGACCGCGCAGAAGATATCATCAGCGCTATTGATGTTTCGAAATTCCCCGATCAGAACGTCGCTGAATCGCTTCAGCGTGTGCCTGGCGTGCAACTACAACGGGATAACGGCGAGGGCAGATTTGTTTCTATACGTGGTCTGGGCCCGGAATTTAACGTTGTTACGATGAATGGTCGTCTGCTTGCTTCGGATTCGGCTGGACGAGAATTCAGTTTTGACACGCTACCCTCTGAGCTCATTCAGTCTGCGGCAGTTATAAAAAGTCCAAGCGCAAATTTGTTGGAAGGGTCTATCGGCGGTACCGTCGATGTACGAACCGCGCGCCCCTTCGATCTTCCGAACTTCCTGGTGGCCGGATCGGTGGGTGGATCTGTCGAAACCGAACGAACTGACTGGGGCCCGCGTGCCAGTGGACTCCTTAGCTGGACCAACGACGAAGACACGTTTGGCGTGCTGGTGACCGGAAACTATTCTGAGAGAAATTTCCAGCTCGATCGTGTTGATATAAATGGTTACTTCAGAGCATCAGAGCAAGGATTTGTTGATGAAGGTTGGCCTAACGTCTTAGGTTGTGAGGTCCCAGGCCCTTGCCCCGGCAATGCGACACTCAATGATGCCTGGGTTCCACAAGCGGTCGATTTTTTCCGAATTGATGACACGCGAACCCGTGAAACCTTCACCCTCACTGTACAAGCCAAACCAACAGATGCTGTTGAGGTGACGTTTGATACCCTCTACTCAACCTATACAACGACTTACGACCAATATGGTTTTGCGGTTTTCGCAAGGGACTTCGGAATCGGTGGCGCCGTTGTGGACGATATCGGGTTGAACATCGATGGTAACAATGATGGTGATCTGAGTGATCCTGAGGATCAGGTGGGCGCACGGGTGACTAACTTTACGAAGGCTGACGGAACATCCGACATTATTCGCGCCGGTTTCCCTCGTGATACAGAGACTTTTCTCACTGGACTGAACATTGCTGCTGATCTGTCGGATACATTGGTCGGTAAGTTTGATGTGTCCTACTCGCAAGCTCGGAATTCTGGTGTGAATCGTAACTACTTCTATGTTACCGGGGCCCCCTTAATTACTTGGTACAACGGCTTTAATCTGGGCGTGGAATACGATCAAGGCACGGGTCAGGTTCCCAACTTCAGTGCGGCGCCCGAAACCATGGATCCCGCTTATCAGGCCAGCCACTACATCCAGCGTGATGGTCAGGACACCAAGGACGAAGTGTTTGATCTAGCGCTGGATTTCAGCCAACAACTTGATCGCGGTGCGCTTTCTTCGATGGATTTCGGCGCTCGCTTTACCACTCGGCAAAAATCCATAGTTGGTTCGTTTTCTGCTGACAATTATTGTTACGCTGTTTGTGGGCGATCAGTATTCGACAGCGGGTTTGATTACGACGAGACTGGTGTCTTTACGGGAACTGCCACAGACGTCCTCGGCACCGTGAGTGGTGACTTCATTCGTACAATTCCAATCATGGACCCAGTGGCCTACATTAATGCGCTGGACGCAGTAGTTCCTGGTCTGGCTGACGGACTGCAAGCGGTTCCTGTAGAGGCGCGAAGCGGTGCAATTGATGAAGAGATCACTGCGCTCTATGCCCAAATCAACTTTGACACGGAGTTTGGTGAGCTTCCGGTAAGCGGTAACTTCGGGCTGCGATTTGTCTCTACCGATCAAACAGCCGCAGGTTCGGGCGGCAACCTGGTTGCCCTACGGCCGTCCCTGACTGCGCAAGACACAGTGTTTATTTTCGACAATGAAGGCACTGCTTCCTTCAGTGATGATTATGACAACATATTGCCGTCCTTCAATATGAAGGTACTTCTTACAGATCAGTTAGTTCTCAGGTTCGACGCATCGGAAGTAATCACACGGGCCACGCTCTCTAACTTGCTGCCTTCGATAACAAGCCTCGATCAGGGGTATCAGCGCGAGTCAATCAGCCGCGGCAACCCAGAATTGTCGCCGTTCGAAGCAACTCAATTTGGTGCATCGCTGGAATGGTACTTTGACGAAACCGGCGCCGTTTTTGGGTCCGTGTTTTATAAGGACCTGTCAAATCGCGTATTTCTTGCTCAGGTGCAGCGAACATATCCTGATGAAAACGGTACTAATCCCGCAGTGTACGCATCAGGTGGCTCAGTTGGGCAGCCTATCCAGGTTCTCGTGAGTCAGCCTCAGAATACTGGTCAAGAAAAAATTACTGGTGTCGAGATTGGCGCTCAAAAGACCTTTGACAATCTGCCGGGATTCTGGAGTGGTTTTGGCGTCCAGGCGAATTATACCTTCCTCGACAGCGAAGCTTCCTACGATGAGGCTCTCGTTAGAGAGGTGTTTGGTGATGATTCCGATGGAGCAGAAAATTTCTTGCGGAATCCACCCAGACAAGGCCAAGGGCTCTCGGAGCATTCCTACAATATTGTCGGCTTCTATGAGCATGATCTGTTCAGCGCACGTCTCGCTTACAACTGGAGAGACCAATACCTACTCTCACCAATTGCTGGTCCTAACGGTTGGGCGCTTTATGAAGAAGACAGAGGACAGCTCGATGCGAACATAAGTTATAACGCAATTGAAGGCGTGACAGTGTTCCTCGACGCGACAAATATTCTCCAGGAGGAGTTCAGCCGCTTCTACGACAACGGTGATACTGTCGCCTTCGACGACTTCTTCGAGAGCATGAACTATTATGGGCGGACGATAACTGTTGGTGTGCGCGCTCGCTTCTGAATCTTGTCCGTTGATCATGTTTGGCGGTATCGGTTTCCCCCGAGCCGATACCGCCTTACATATGCCCGGCGGATCAGTCCAGGCAGTGCCGGGACTTCGGGGGTGTTGCAGGGAAAGTTCTGGGAACATTTCTCGCAACGTATTGAGATCATTGGTTTGTACTCCTGCCTTCGAACCAGGTACACATTGGCCGTTCCGATAAATGCGGTATTTCGCACCGGTTTAGAGTGACGCGATGACATGATTCAGACGCGATATCTTCTGCACATCTCATTGTTGGGGGGGCTATCGGTAGGTTCGAATCCCACGACCGCATCGCATCTTTTTGCTCGTCCGATAAGCTCGTATCCTGCGCTAGTGTGCCCAATGGCCACAGCAAGAAAAGAAGTATTAGTTGGCAATTTTTGTTCACGCTACTTGCGTCCTCCGAGAGAACCCCGCTCAAGATGGGATGTGAGCCGATGACTGCTTTGGATACTTGCCCTTTGTGGGTGTGAGGAGGGCGCGAAGAATGGATCAGAAGTTAAGCCCTGACAAATCTGCAGAAATTAGCGTTCGATCTGAGGTCTCCCGCAGACGAGTGTCGTAATTTCCTGAATATTTTGTTGAAACGGGTTTAGCCATACTGGCTACTAACCAGATGCTCGAAAGCCCAGCCCCTGTATGCATGTAGTTCATGGGGAATAAACCGGAGTCGGACAACCGGAAATCAAGTACTTGTGGCTCATGATATGCAGTAATATTCCCCAGTCTCAATTGCATAAATCCATAAAGCTCAACAGCCTACGGCTGAGCGGATGCATGGCTACGAACCAGGCGGTCGGGAGT